>Ga0307377_10001678_pt1 | contig 27278 bp, 27 predicted proteins | sample TR3MG_FD_202535 | JGI IMG/M metagenome (GOLD analysis project Ga0307377, IMG submission 202535) | Soil microbial communities from Risofladan, Vaasa, Finland - TR-3 | ecosystem: Environmental > Terrestrial > Soil > Coastal area > Acid sulfate soil | place: Finland: Risofladan, Vaasa | collected... | reverse complement strand
CCAGGACCGCGGCGTCCGCCTCGCCCGCCTCGACTACGGTATTGCCCTGGACGTTGCGGTCGTAGTGCTCGTAGAGCGGCCGGCGCGAGCAGATGTCGGGCGAACCTAAAAGCTCGAGCAGCGTCTCCGCCAGGTCCCCCGGCAGCTTCAGGCGGACGAACTCCAGCGGCGCCGCCGGCGCCTGGGCCTCCCGCCGGTAGCTGGGCGCGCTCGAGATTACCTCCAGCGGGATTTCGGCCACGACCTCGCCGCGCGCCGTCATCCGGAAGTACTTCTCCTCCATGACCTCGCCGACGATGGTGGCCTGCGCGCCCGGGAAGACCCGCGGCAGCTCGTACTCGTCGTTGTATATGGCCAATATCTCTTCGGCGAAGTAGGCCGGGGCCGCGATGACGTAGCGCTCCTGCGTCTCGCCCACGGCTATTATCGGCGGCTCGAGGCCTTCGATGGCCAGCGGGACCTTGTCGAGGTCGAGGGTGCCGCCCAGCTTGGCGGCGGCGCAGAGCTCGGAGGCTGCTCCCCCCAGGCCCCCCGCGCCCAGGTCCTTCATCCCGATTTGGACGCCCTTCTCCCGCGCGCGGGCGAGGACGGCGTGCGTCGCCACCGTCAGAACGCGTTTGAGGAACGGGTCCGGGACCTGCACCGCGGCCTTGTTCGCGACGTCCTCCTCTTCGTCGAGCACGGCCGAGGCGAAGGAGGCGCCGCCCACGCCCGAGTCGTCGGTGGGTTTGCCGACCAGGACAATTACGTAATGCTCGTCGCGGGCCGCGGCCGGGACGCGGCTCGGGACGACGTCGGCTTCGGCCACCACCCCCACCGCGACGACGTTCACCAGACAGTTGTCGTCAAAACTCGCGTCGAAGTATACGTCGCCGCCGGCGTTGGGGACGCCGATGGCGTTGGCGTAGCGCCATATCCCCTCCACCACGCCCCGGGCGATGGCCTGGGTCCGCTTCTCGTTCTCGCCGGAAAGGGCGCCGAACCGCAGCGGGTCGAGGACCGCGACGACGTCGGCCCCCATGCAGTAGACGTCGCGCACGATGCCGCCGATGCCGGTGGCCGCGCCCTCCAGCGGCAGCACCTGCGAGGGGTGGTTGTGGCTCTCGTGGGCCAGCGCGACGCAGTGGGAAACGCCGTCCTCCTCGAAGACGCGGACGATGCCGGCGTCCTGGCCCGGGCCGCAAACGACGTTGGGCGCGGACGTGGGGAGGTAGCGCCTCAGGATGCGCCGGCTCGACTTGTACGAGCAGTGCTCCGACCAGGCGACGTCGAAGAGGAACGCCTCGACCTTGGTGGGCGCGCGGCCCAGCAGCTCGCAGACGCGGCTCAGCTCGTCGGCGTCGATGCGCAGGTTCCAGCGCGCCGCCAGGACCCGCGCCTCCTGCATTGGATTGTCCTTCGCCTTTTTCTTCGCCATAGCGCCTTACCCGCATAATAATAAAACGCCCCCGCGGGCGCAATTAAAAACTTAACGGAAATTAAGATAATCCTATTTTATCTTAACGGAACGCGGGGCGGGGCGGCCGTATTCGTTCAACCGGGCGGGGACGGCACGGGTTCCCGTAGGCGCCGACTTTGAGGTCGGCGCGAATCAATTCTTCTGCGCGTTTTAACGGAATAAGGAAGTCGCCGCGCGAGGGGCGGTTTTTCTATTGCTTATTTTGATTGACTTTTTAGGTAAACATACTTTATAATTAAATAAATAAAAAACAAACACTGAGGAAGGTGAATTATTATGGCGAAGGAAGAACCGGTCGAAATAAGCATGACTACATTTATAAACTACGTAATATCTAGCGGTACGGCGAAAATCACGAAAGTTAGAGACGCAAAGAAGCAATACGGACAAAAGTATGATCCGCGAGCAGATTTTTGGAAAGGTTTGAGGGATAGAATTGAGGGAATGCATAAAAACGGCGAACCGAAATCGGTTTTAGATTCCTTCTTAGATACGTTAAGTGACGCAAAGAAAAAAGAGCTATACGATAATAACGTGCAAGGTTATAAGCGCTGGTTAGGGAGGAAAAAGGTACTATGGATAGGGCCTAAGAGAGGAACGTGGGCTCAAGGGGGTTTACGAATAAGGGTTAACCCCGAAATAGGCGTTAACGTAAATGGTAACGACCATATAATCAAGCTTTGGTTCAAAGCAGAACAGTTATCCAAGAACCGTATTGATTTAATATTGTATCTTCTAGATAAGAAAACAAAGCTAAACCCGGCAACCGTCGTTGGAGTTTTAGACGTGCAGAGGGCGTATTTAATTAAGGCTACGCGGAGAATACCGAATATAGAAGCGCTTTTAAGAGCAGAAGCGCTTTCCTTCTTAGAAATTTGGAAGGACTTAAGATAATAAAGGAGGTGTAAGTATGGGAAAAGGAAAAGGTAAGGTAACGAGCTCGAGAGCAGCTTCAGCCGCTTCTAAAGTCCTACGCGACGGGCGGACATCTAAACCGAGCAAAACGGCCGCCGGTAGCGCGTTATCCCAAAAGCCTTCGAAAAAGAAATAAACAAAAGGGCTTGCGAAGTAATCGGAACGACCGCGGTTATTCGGCGGTTTTTTCGTTTAGAAGTTATCGAGCGGTAACTTCTGACCCTTCTCGCGCTTTATCCTCGGGGCGTCCTTGAACGTTTCGCTCGTATCGGGGAGGTCCGGCCACTTCTCGCGTTAAAAATATCCGAATCCAAAAAATAAACCTTAGGGCTCGTAGGGAATGTATTCCCGCAGAATATCGAGGTTGTCGCCGTAGTAAAGGGTGTTCATAAATCTACGTCAGCTCCCAAGGAATTTAATAGCGCCGCCTAATCCTTCTCGTAAGTATCCGAATAATTCGTGAACGATAGGGGCGTCTAATCCCAGTTGCGTAGCTATATTGATAATAGCGCCTATGGCTACGAGAGTCCAATCTTTTTTATTTAGACGGTTAGAGCTTTCTTTTAAATAGATTAACTCTTGCGTTACAAATTTAACTTGACTTTCGTTAAGATCGAGACCTTCCTTTAACCGGTGTTCGATGCGGTTTAAGGCGGCGTGAAGCTGCGTTTTTTCTTCGTCGTCGAAAGTCCCTTGTAACTTACGTTCTTCTAATGTTGGGGATGCTGATATCGCTTGTTCGGCTAGTTGTGCCCAATAATCCGGGGTTTCGGTTTCGCGTTTTACCCAAGATAACCAATAATTAAATACTTTGAGCGTTTTTAACCAACTCCGCATTTCGTACGCGCCACATTTTTTTTCTTCGCCCGGAGAACAACATACTATATCGATCAAATGTGGCGGAAAGTCGTCTTGAAAACTACAATCGAAAATGAAATAATAACCGGTATTCCGGTAAGATAAACCTTCCGCCAAGTAATTTTGACCGCGCTCGCTTCCGTATTTTTTCCACTCGAAATCCCCCGGCGTAAATCTGCGTTCTTCGATAGCTTTATATAAGTCGGCTTTCTGGGAATTTAATAATTCCCTTGCTATATCCATTTCTATCCTTTCGTATCGTTTTAATAACTAGCTTCTACGCCTCGTCCCGGGTTGCAGCGTAGTCGGCGACGTCGGCGCCGCGGGGCGGCCGTATGTTGCTTACGCAACTAAATACGGCGTTTCGCTTCGCCCTTCGAATATCCAAAACCCAATTACATAAGAACCTTCCACTCTAACACCGGGGCCCGAATAATAATGATCGTAATATCGCGGGATAACACGTACCCTTTCGTTTAAGTAATCAATAAATATCTGAATATGAATACTCCAAACACGGTTTTTAACTAAAACCGATACTCCGTCAGCAATACCCGGATAACCACTAAGGGTTCCGAGTACTTCCTGGTCGATACCGGGCGCCTCTAGGTCTATTGCGAAGTTAGTAGCCCGGATTTCGTTACTAATCATTATATGTCGTGCCTTGCCGTTGAATAAACCTTGCGTAACCCCCGGGCAAAGGGAGATAGTTTTACCGTCCGCTTTCTCTATCCATGGAGAAACCGTCATTAAAAATTCGGAAATACCCCTTGATAAGTTAGCGTATTTAATCGGGATAGCTATACCGCTTATTGGGCAAAGTGCTAATATGGGTACATTTTCTGTTTCTACTACCGTCCCATTCCGCCAAGTCTTTAATGCGATTTCCGGGTTATTAACTTCGGCGAAAACGTTCGGTTCAAAATCCCTTTCCTCCAATAAAATGATCTCCTTGGTTTTTTCGACTTGGGCTTTAGCTTGGTACGCGTAATAAATCGCCGCCAGAGCGGTTATCGCAAATATAACCGCGAGGACTACTTCTCCTGTGGTCATAAATATTCCCTCCGAGAGGTTAAATTACGCAAAAGATATCACGGGTTATCTAATAAAAAACCCGACGCCTCGCTCCCATCATTAGGAGCTGTTCGCGTCGGGTGGTTTTCGTTCGTCGGTCATATCTCGCCTTCCCCCCCCCGCAAGATAGCATAACGCCGGGCCGTTTGGTAATAAAAAAAATAGCCTATAATATTCCCCCCATAAAAAAACACCCGCCGCTTAAGCAGCGACGGGAGCGTTGCTACGCTGTTGGTTGCCGGCACAGCCTCGGCTCGAGCCGCGCTATTTGACCTTATCGACGAACTCCTGGATGGTCTCTTTGGAGACCGCGCCCACCATCTTCTCGGCCACCTGGCCGCCCTTGAATAAGAGCAGCGTCGGGATGGAGCGAACGCCGTACCTGGACGCAATAGCGGGGCTCTCGTCGACGTTGACCTTGCCGACCTTGACGGCCTCCGCGTTGTCGTTCGCGACCTCCTCCACCGCCGGCGCGATCATCTTGCACGGCATGCACCACTCGGCCCAGAAGTCGATAAGGACCGGTTTGTCCGATTGCAAGACCTCGGCCTCGAAATTGCCTTCCGTGAACTCGTGGATGTTCTCCGCCATACGTGTGGACCTCCTAAAGCGGCGCGGGGGCCGTTCCTCTGTCGATTGAGCCGGGACGTATATGATAAGTCAAGCGGGAGCTCCCTGTCAACCTCTTAATGGCGGGCGCCTCCGCGCGGCGGGCCGCCGGTACAACTGTAGAGTAAAGGGACATGGTACCCACCAGGATATGGTAAAGTTGAGTTGGATAAACCGCTCGACTTTCGCCAAAATCCGGAGGTGGCGTACCGATGTCCCGACTAAAGTATAAGGATATATGTGGAGGAGAGCAACGGAAATATACGTTACGGGTAGATATAGTGCAATACGCGGAGGAGCACGGGGTAAGGAGAACGGCGGGGGCGTACGGTACGACGGCGAAGACGGTGCGGAAGTGGCGGGATCGGTACCGAGAGGAGGGGGTTAAAGGACTGGAGGACAGGAGCCGGCGGCCGAAGAAGAGCCCCGGGCGTACGGCGCGTAAGTTGGAGAAGCTGGTGGTGCGGCTGCGGCAACAGTATCCTACGTGGGGTGGTAGGCGATTGGTGGAGCGGTTCGAGTTGGCGTGCTCGGCGCCGACGGTGTATAATATATTGAAGCGGCACGGGGCCTATAAACCTGGGAAGCGGCGGTGGCGGCAGAAGCGGGACCTGAGAGAGAAGAAGAAGCGGCTGGGGCTCTTAGGGAAGGTACAGTTCGACCTCAAACACTTGACGGATATAGATGAATATTACCGGGCGCTGAAGGCCTACGAGTTGCCGCGGTACGAGTATACGGCGCGGGACGTGAGGACGGGGATGGTGGTCGTAGCTTTAGCGTACGAGGCCTCGCTGACGAACGCGGTTACGTTCGCGCGGTATGTAGGGCGGCATCTCACGTCGTACGGAGGCGACGTAAAGAACAGCTTATGGCAGACGGACAACGGTGCCGAGTTCGTAGGGGGGGCGAAGGCGAAAAGACCCTCGGCGTTCACCGCGGCGGTAGAAGGATGGGGAGCTAAGCACGTGCGCATCCCGCCGCGGGCCCCGACGTTCAACTCCGACGTCGAGGCGTTCCACCGTACGGTGCAGGATGAGTTCTATCGCTGCGAGCGCTTCCACGGGTTGGGTAACTTCCTGGCCAAGGCCAACACCTACGTCGCCTACTACAACCTAAAACGCCGCAACCGCCACCGCGGGAACCTGTCTCCGTTCCAAATCGCCTCCTCCTTGCGGCCCGGCCTCTCCGAGCACCTGTTTACCCCGCCCCCTATCATCCTCGACCTCGTTGAACCTGAAACCGGTGAGTACCATGTCCCTTGTCCCCCCACAATACGCTTGACATACCATCGTCCGTAAGCCTATAATCCCGCCGTATCGATTCCTTACCCCGACGGCGAGCGATTTCCATCTTTCATGAAGCGGCCGAAGTTCCATACCCGCGCTGCGCGGGGCACGGCGCCCGTAGATGACGATACGGGCGCGTTATCGGTCCCCATCTATCAAACGGCTTCCTTCGCCTTCCCCTTCGGCGACGCCGGGCGGGCGCTGGTCGCCGGCGAAACCGAGGGCTACTTCTACAGCCGCTTCGCCAATCCCGCCACCGCGGTTTTCGAACGGGACGTAGCGGCCTTGGAGGGTGCGGAGGCGGCGCTGGCCTTCAACTCCGGGATGGCCGCCATCGCGACCACGATCCTGGCGCACGTGGGCGCCGGCGACCACCTCGTCACCCAACGCCAGCTCTACGGCGGAACCGCCATTTTCTTCGCCGAACAGCTGCCCCGCTTCGGCGTCGAGCTGACCTACCTTGAGCACCCCGACGGGTCGGCGGTCACCGCGGCAATCCGCCCCGCGACCAAGCTCGTCTACCTGGAGACGCCGTCCAACCCCCTGTTGAACGTGGTGGATATCGAGGATACGTCGCGCGCCGCGGCTCGAGCCGGCGTCCCGACGGTCTTCGACAACACCTTCGCGACGCCGTACCTCCAACGGCCGCTCGAGCTGGGCGCGACGTTCGTCGTCCACTCGGCCACGAAATACTTCGGCGGCCACGACGTAATCGCCGGCGTGCTGGCGGGGCCGGCGGACCGGCTCCACGAAATAAGGAAAACGCTCTACAAGGACCTGGGCGTCGCGCCGGCGCCGGCGACGTCGTACCAATTCATCCGCGGCCTTAAAACCATGCCGCTGCGGATGGACCGCCATTGCGCCAACGCCCAGGCGATAGCAGAATTCCTCGCGACCCACGGAAAAGTCCAGAAAGTATACTACCCCGGCCTGCCGTGCCACCCGGGCCACGAACTCGCCCGGCGCCAGATGAGTAAGTTCGGCGGCATTTTGGCGTTCGAGCTCGCCGACGGGGAGGCGGCGCGGCGGTTCCTCGGGGCGCTCGAGCTGTGCATCTTCGCCGTCAGCCTGGGCGACCCGCTCACGCTGGTACAACATCCGCCGGGCGTGACCCACGGCGTCTTCGAAGCGGAGCGAGCCTCCGGCGCCGGCATGGCGCCCGGCTTCGTAAGGATATCGGCCGGCTTGGAAGACGCGGAAGACGTTATCGCCGATCTGGCCCAAGCCCTGGACAAAGCGTGATCGTAAGAAGCGAGGTAGATATGCGTCGTCTCGCAAAGGCCTTGGCGTTATGCAGCACCTTGCCCCTGGTCGCCGGTTGCATTTCGTACAACCAGCACACCACCTTCGAAAGCGACGGTTCCGGCCGTATAGTACTGGATACGTGGGTCCGCTACTTCGGCGACGAAGAAGGAGACCAAACCGCGGGGGAAAACGTAACGCCCGAGGCCAGCGACGAACTGGACCCCGCTTTCGCCGGCTTGAAGGGCGTAACGGTCGAGGAAAATTGGGCCAAGGTCGAGGGCGAGGGAGACGACCGCCGCGAACACACTCATATCGTCCTCGGCTTCGACAAAGTCGAAAGGTTTAGCGGCCACGGCGTCTTCAAAAACCAGGAATTGACGTTCCAAAAGGACGGCAACGAATTCCTATTTAAGCAGGTTATCCTTAATGAACGAGAGGAAGAACCGGAAGAGTCCACGAAGGAAAGCGAAGAGCTAGCTCGCACCCTTTTCGAAGGTTACACGTTTACGTACACGGTGGTCATGCCGGGCCGCGTCGTCGACACCACCGGGACCGTGGGCGACGACGGCCGGACGGTAACGTGGGAATGGCCGCTTTACGATTTCGCCAACCTGGAGGAAGTTATAATGACGGCTGCGTCGCTAAAGGAGTGATGCCCGCCGCGGACGGAAATTGCGGTTGACAGGTGAGGCGTCCGTTGTTAGAATCGCGCTAGTCGGGAGCGCCACGGCGCGATAGCGGGGCCGAGGCGCGTAAAGTACATTAACGCTCCAAAACGTTTTCATAAATTAGGAGGAAATTTTTATGCGTTTCAAAATCGCGGGCCTCGCGGCCCTCGCGGTAGCTCTGGTCATAGTAGCCGGCTGCATAAACTACGACCAGGAGCTTACGCTAAATACCGACGGTTCGGGGACGATAAAAATTAGGTACGACCGGACGGGCGGAAGCACCGGCGAAGAAAAAGAAGGGGAAGGCAGCCTCGACTTGAGCGCCGCGCCCAAGCTATCGTTCACCGAGAAAGAGATTATGGCGGAATACGAGGGCGCGCCCGTCACGGTCCGCGACATCGAAATCGGCGAAACGGACGCCGGCGTCCCCGAGGCCACCTACTACATCGACTTCAACAACATCACGGACCTGAACGGCCGCGGCGTCTTCGCCCTCGAGGGCGAGAAGCTCAAACAAACGTTCTCCCTCGACACGGCGGGCGACACGCAGGTCTTTAAGCAACTCGTCCAACTAAAAATGGACATCGAGGACCCGTCCCAACTTTCCGATTATAAATTCAACTATATTTTGAACGCCCCCGCCGAGGTCGTCGAAAACAACGGCACCGCTACCGGCAATACCGTCAAATGGGAATACTCCCTGGATAAACTCATCAATACCGACACCGAGATGACGGCGACCTACAAAGCGGCCGCGCCGGGTGCCGGCGGCAAAATCGCCGTTATTATCGGCATCATCCTCTGCGTCATAATAGTAATCGTTATAATCATCGTAATCATCGTACTGCTGACCAAAAAGAAGAAGAAGCCTGCGGGGCCGGCACCGACGCCGACGCCGCCCTCCGAACCTGAACAACCCTCCGCTTAACCCTCAACTCACGCGGGTAAATGGAAACCAGGGGCGGCCGCAAGGCCGCCCTTTACACCCGTTACGACCCGTATTGAGACGGCAACCCGACCGCCGCCGGACGGGAAAGGTTTGATGGCGCGACAAAGCAAATTAATCGATATGCTCGTTAACGAGCTGACCAAGATGCCGGGCGTCGGCCGCAAAACCGCCCAACGGCTGACTTTCTTCCTCCTGAAAGCCCCCGAAGGGTACGTCGAAAACTTGGCTCGACTTCTCAACGAAGTCAGAGAGCACGTAAACCCGTGCCGGGAATGCGGCAACCTGACCGAGGGGGAACGTTGCAACGTATGCGCCGACGACACCCGCAACCGCCGCCTTATATGCGTCGTGGAGGAACCGTCCCATATCAACCTCGTCGAGCGCACCGGCGAATTCAATGGCGTTTACCACGTCCTTATGGGTGTTATATCGCCGTTGGAAGGCATAGGCCCCGACCAACTGCGGATGGCGGAACTCGTGAGCCGGACCCAGAGCCACCAGGCCGTCGAGGTGATAGTCGCGACCGACCCCGACGTCGAAGGCGATACCACGGCCTACTACATCGCCAAGCTGCTGTCACCGCTGGACGTCAAAGTCACGCGTATCGCCCGGGGTCTGCCCGTGGGCGGCGACCTCGACTTCGCCGACGAAGTTACGCTGGCGAAGGCTATCGCCGGGCGGCAGGAAATAGGAAAATAACCTAACCTTGCGCCAAACGGGTACTAAGCAAAAAACCGGGCGTCGCCGCCCGGCTCGTTCGTCTCGGTTTCACTCTATCTGAATAACGCCTTAACGCGACCCAACGACCTGGGCTCGACGGCCACGCCCCTTAAATCGACTTTCCACAAACGGCCATCGTTCGCCAGCGTGCTGACCCACAGGTACCTACCGTCGTACGCCGCCCCCCAGGGTTCGTCGGCGGGCGTCGCGAACGAACCGGCCACGGTACCGCTCACCGGTTCGAAACCGACGACCCGATAGTTTTTCGTAACGTCGTCGTACTCCGGCCCCCAAAGGTTCGCCCCGTCCCAGGCAAGGTCGTATAGCTCGTAAAGAGCCGAGTACGATTTTACTAAGCGGCCGTCGATACGCATTTGGTAGTACGGGTGGGACCACTGACTACCCTTCTCCGTGCCCCATAAATGGAAGCCGGACCACGTAAGACCCTGGCCGAAGTTCCAGCTCGCCTTAAAAGAGGAGACTACGCCGCCGCCCCATTCGAACCGGTGAATATAGTCGGTCGCCTTGTTCCCGACCCAGAAGTATTTACCGTCGTACGCCAAACCGGCGGTATCGGGGCCGGCCTTCGCGAACTTGAAAGAACCGAGCACCTTCCCGTTGCCGGGGCCGACCTTCCAAATCAGGTACGGAGCCGTTTGGCAAAAGCAGTAGGCGTTGCCGTTCGCCCAGGTGAGCGCGACGGGTTTCGGCGCAGGCGCGGGGAAGGAAGCTACTATCTCGCCGAAGCGGCCTGAAGCGGTAGCGGCCGTCAACGCGCATACCGTCGCGGCTAAAAATACTAAACGCACAGCTATTCTCATATCTCCACCTTGTCTATCGGTAACGGTTTTAATATAAAGGTTTCACCCGAAATAATCAAGGGAAAAGGGGTTCGTCGCCCCGCCGGCTTTCGACCCGGAACGCCGATAAGCTTTTATAAAAAACGTTTTCTACCTAAACCGACTTTATGTTATAATATTAAAAAGAGTAGAAGCGGCCGAACTAAATTACTTTACCGGATAGCGTTATAAAATACCCTCCAAACGTAAAATTATACGGTTACCCAAGCCGATCAGCGGCGTCGCGGAAAGGCCGAGTCCGCACACCGGTCGCTTTTATACCCTTTCGCGCGACGTCGAACGTAAAATTTAAACCTAGCGAGGTGATACGAATTGCCGGATAAAATCGTCGAAATCCGGTGGCACGGCCGCGGCGGCCAGGGCGTCAAAACGGCGGCGATGCTGTTCGCCGAGGCGGCGTACGAGGGCGGTAAATACGTCCAAGGTTTTTCCGATTACGGGCCCGAGCGCTCGGGCGCGCCGATTCAAGGCTTTACTCGCCTCAGCGACGGCCGCATCTACCTCCACAACTTCATCACGGAACCGGACGTAGTCGTAGTATTGGACCCATCCCTCTTGGGGACCGTCGCCGTGACCGAGGGGTTGAAAAAAGGCGGCAAAGTCCTAGTAAATTCTTCCCACGACCCCGCCGAGCTCGCCGCCCAATTAGGGGTAGACAAAGAGCAAGTGTTCGTCGTGGACGCCAAGAAAATCTCGCTCGAGACGATGGGTCGCGACATGCCCAACTCGCCGATGATGGGCGCCTTGGTAAAAGTCGTCGGCCTGGTCGAATTGCCCTGGGTCAACGAAACGTTCGAAAAGAAGTTCGGCGCGAAATCCGAGAAAATCGTGGCCGATAACGTCGCCGCGGTAAAGAGGGCGTACGACGAGGTGCGCGGCGCCGCCAGTTAATAACCGGAGGCAACGTAAAGATGGAGAAAAAGAAAGGCTGGAAAGAAGTACCGCTGGGCGGCTTGATCACGGAGGCCGGCAACGCCGACGAGTACGAGACCGGCTCGTGGCGAACGTTTAAGCCGGTATTGAATCCGGAAGCTTGTAACAACTGCCTTATTTGTTGGATTTTCTGCCCGGACACGTCGATCCGTATCGAGGACGAGAAAATGGTCGGCTTCGATTACGTTCACTGTAAAGGTTGCGGCATTTGCGCCGCCGAGTGTCCGAAAAAAGCCATCGAGATGGTACTAGACGAACAGAAATAGGAGACCGCTGTGGGCAAAACACCCGTTCGACAAATAAAAATGCCGCTCACGGGCAACGACGCGAGCGCGTTCGCTATGAAACAGGTCAACCCCGACGTCGTAGCCGCTTACCCTATTACGCCGCAGACCGAACTTATGCAGACGTTCGCGCAATACGTCGCCGACGGCGACGTCGATACCGCGCTCATAACGGTCGAGAGCGAGCACTCCGCCATGAGCGCCTGCATCGGCGCCGCGGCCGCGGGCGCCCGCACCATGACGGCCACCTCGGCCAACGGCTTCGCGCTGATGTGGGAAGTCCTCTACATCGCCGCCTCGTTGCGCCTCCCCATCACCATGGCGGTCGTGAACCGCGCCCTGTCCGGGCCCATCAACATCCACTGCGACCACTCCGACTCCATGGGCGGCCGGGACGCGGGTTGGATACAAATATACGCCGAAAACCCGCAAGAGGCGTACGACCTGTGGCTTATCGGCATAAAGGCCGCGGAGAACCACGACGTCCTTCTGCCGGCGATGGTTATGTACGACGGCTTCATCATTAGCCACACCATGGAAGTCGTGGAGACGCTCACCGAAGACGTGATCAGGGATTACATCGGCCCCTACAAACCGGCGTACGCCTTGCTCCTGGACGAGAAACCGTTCACCGTCGGGCCGTTGGACTTCCACGATTATTACTTCGAGCACAAGCGCCAGGAGCTCGAGGGTATGGAACAGGCGCCCGCGGCGCTCGCCGCCGCCGCGGCCGAGTACGAAAAGCTCTCCGGCCGCCGCTACGGCCCGGTCGAAACGTACCGAGCCGACGACGCCGACGTCATAATGGTGGCGCTCGGGTCCACCGCCGGGACGGCGCGCTACGTCGTGGACGTACTGCGCGAGCAGGGCAAATCCGTCGGCCTTATGAAGCTGAGGACCTTCCGCCCGTTCCCCCACCGCGAAGTCGCCGACGCCCTCGGCAAGACGAAATGCGTCGTGGTGTGCGACCGCGTCGCGTCGTTCGGCGCGTTCGGCTCGCCCACTTTTATGGAGGTGCGGAGCGCGCTCTACGAGGTCCCCGATAGGCCGTTGGCCATAAACTACATCTACGGCCTCGGCGGCCGCGACACCGGCCCCGACCTCCTCGAGCAAGCGTTTGAAGAGGGCCTCCGCGTAGCCCAAACCGGCAAAATCGAACAGCACGTGGGCTACCTCGGCGTACGTTAAGGGACTGCAGTCGGAACTCTTAAGGAGTGTATAGATGACTACGCTTAAGGAATTATCTCACCGCGAAGAACGCTTTACCGGCGGCCACCGGCTGTGCGCGGGCTGCGGCGCCGCCATCGTCGCCCGGCAAGTCCTGCTCGCCGCCGACGGGCCGGTAGTAATCGGCAACGCCACCGGCTGCCTGGAAGTCGCGACGACCCTTTATCCGTACTCGTCGTGGAAAGTCCCCTGGATCCACAACGCGTTCGAAAACGTCGCCGCGACTATTTCGGGCGTGGAGACGGCCTACCGCGTATTCAAACAACAAGGCAAGCTGGCCAAGGATTTCCATTTCGTCGCTTTCGGCGGTGACGGCGGCACGTACGATATTGGCCTGCAGGCGTTATCGGGTGCGCTCGAGCGCGGCCATAAGATGCTCTACGTCTGCTACGACAACCAGGCCTACATGAACACCGGCATTCAGCGCTCCGGCGCCACGCCCAAGGGCGCTTCTACCACCACCGCCCCGCACGGTAAATTAATCCCGGGTAAAATCCAACGCCGTAAAGACCTCACCGCCATCGTCGCGGCGCACCACATCCCGTACGCGGCGCAGGCCGCGCCCCACGCCTTCATGGACCTGGTGCGTAAGGTCGAGAAAGCGCTCGCCGCCGACGGCCCCTCCTTCATCAACGTCCTCTCGCCCTGCCATCGCGGTTGGCGCCACGCCCCCGAGGAAACGCTCGAGGTAACCCGCATCGCCGCCAACACCTGCTTCTGGCCGCTTTACGAAATAGTCGACGACCAGTGGAAGCTTACCTATAAACCCCGGAAAAAATTGCCCGTCGAGGATTGGTTGAAGTTCCAGGGCCGTTTCAAGCACCTTTTCGACGACGGCGGCCACCCCAAGCTCGTCGCCGAGATCCAGGCCGACGTCGACCGCGACTGGGAGGACCTCCTCATACGCTGCGGCGAGTTGCCGCCGCGCGAGTGCCGCGACGAAAAGGCGAAGGAATAGCAACCGCTAAAATCAGGCCTACGCGAAAGCCGTCCACGAGGGCGGCTTTTTTACCCCGAAAAACACGATAATAACGGGTCGAAGGCCCGATAACGCGTAACGGCACCGTTTTCCGGTATAACTTGTCTTGGGCAACTTTTTTTGGTAAAATAACGTAATTTACTAAAAAGAGTTATAATACATATTATGAAGGCCGTTACGTTCATATCCGCGCTTCTTGTGGTCGCCGCCGGCGCGCACGCCTCGGAGCTTACGCTCGAGGAGGCGATAGACTTCGCGCTCGCCCGGAGCCCGGCGGCCGCGGCGGCGGAGGCCGCGTACCTGTACGGCCGAGCCGACCTCTACCAGGGATGGGGCGGCGTCCTCCCCGCGGCGAACTTGTCCTACTCCGGCTCGCGTTACTTCGACCGCGAGGCGTTCCGCGTGGGCGGCTACGAAATACCCGGCTACAGGCCGCCCATACATTATTACTACGCCCAGGGCCGGTTGGACCAACCGTTGTTCGCCGGCGGCAGGTTGATATGGGGCGTCATGTCGGGGCGGGCGTCGGCTCGAGCCGGCAAGGCCGCCCGCGTTGAACAGCGCCAATCGCTGGTCGTCGAAATCGCCCGCGCCTATCTGGCCGTATTAAAAGCGCAGGGTTTGAAAAACGTCGCCGACACTTCGCTCGAGGCCGGCCGCAATAACGAGGAGCTCGCGTCGGCCCAATACGAGTCCGAGGCGATCTCGCGGGCGGAATACCTCAAGGCCGTCGTCCGGCGGGGCGTAGACGAAACGGCGTCGATCGCCGCGGAAGCGGCCGTCGAAACCGCGCGGCTGGCTTTCTTCAACGCCGCCGGTATGGAACCGGACGACAACCTCACCTTCGCCGAAGTCGAGGGTTTCGAACCGCGGGAATTACCCTCCCCGGCCGAGCTGACCGAGCAAGCCATGGCCCGCCGCCCGGACGTGACCAGAACGAACGCCGAAAAGCGCGTCGCCGACCTCGGCGTACGGTCCGCCCGGGCGGGGTGGTTCCCCTCGCTGGCGGCGTCCGCCATCTACGCCTGGAACGACGTCAACTCCCCCTCCCGCGAAACATGGAACGACTTCGACGAGTGGACCGTGGGCGCGACCGCGTCGTGGGACCTATTCGACGGTTTTTCGACCAAAGCCAACGTAGACCGCGCCCGGGCCGCGGCGGCGACCGTCCGCGTGGCGCACGACCGACTACGCGACGCCGTGGCGTTGGACGTTACAACGGCCTACTACGAATACAAGAAGCAAGCCGAGACGGTCACTGTAGCGGAGAAGACCGCGGCCGCCGCGGAAGAGGAATTCACCATCGTCCAAGAACTTTACGCGCTCGGCGGCGCCTCCACCCTCGAGCTGACCGACGCCCAGGCCCGGTTCGTCGAAGCCCAAAACGCTTTCGTCGAAGCGAAATACGACTTCCTCATCGCCGACTTCGACCTGAAGCGCGCGTTGGGCCAACTGAAATATTAGCGGCGTTTTACCGTTCGTTCACGGCCTACGGCCCTTTTAATCCTTCGACCCGACGTAGGCTGCGGGCCTCAACCGGGGGCCGGCGGACGCCGTATCAATTCGCGCCCTAAGGGGTACTCGAGATGAAACGCCAAATCCGTATGACCAAAGTGCGGTGGGCCCTGGTAGTTATAATATGGCTCATATTAATCTCGTGCCCGCTGCTCGTCACCAACTCCAAACGCCAACAGGTCCCCCCCGTCCGGGTGGATACCGTCACGAGCGCGGACATCACGTCGTACGTATCCGGCCCGGCTACCGTCGACCCCCGCGTGAGCGTCGACATCTCGGCCAACATCATGGGCAAGGTGACGAAGATTTTCGTCGAAGAAGGCGAACGGGTAGCCAAAGGCGATATCCTGTTGGAGCTCGAGCAAACGCAATACCGCGCCACCCGCGACGAGGCGGGCGCGGCCTACCGGAGCGCCGTCCGCAGCCTGGAGCTCACCGCAACGAAATGGAACACGGCCCGGGAAGTCTTCGACCGCAAGCAGAAACTATACGACAAGCATCTCATATCGCGCGAACAGTACGACCTCGCCAACACCCAATTCGAAGCCGAACGGACCGAACACGAGCTGGCTCGAGACAACGTCGTACGGGCGCGGGCCTTTTTGGTTCAGGCCAAAGATTCGCTCGATAAAACGATCTACACCTCTCCCCTCGACGGCGTCGTAACGGCGCTCAACGTCGAGGAGGGCGAGTTCACCGTCGTGGGCACGCTCAACACGCCCGGCACGGTAATGGTCACGGTGGCGGACCTGGCCGCCATGCAGGTCGTGGCCGACGTCGACGAAACCGACGTCGTCAACGTCGAGCTGGGGCACCCGTCCTCGGTAACTATAGACGCCTTCCCGAACGAAATATACCGGGGAGAAGTCATCGAGATCGCCTCCAGCGCCAAGGAATCGGTGTTCACTACCACCGACGAAAAGACCTCCGCCGATTTCGAAGTCAAAGTCTTACTCGCCGGCGATACGTCGGCGCTCCGCCCGGGGATGACCGCGACCGCGGACGTCATTACGGCCGAGGCCGAAGGCGTAACCGCCATCCCCATCCAAGCGCTCGTTACGCGCACCCGCGAAACCGTTACGGAGTGGGAGGAGGCGCGCGCCGGAAAAAGCGGCGACCGCGAGAAACCCAAGGAAAAAGCCAAGCCGCAATCGGACTTATTCCGCACCGACTACGTGAAAGGCGTCTTCGTTTTCGACGACGAGAAGCCGTTCGTAAAGCGGGCCCGCTTCGTCCGCGTGGAAGCGGGCATTATGGGCGACCGGTACGTGGAAATCAAGAAGGGCCTAAAAGGCGGCGAGACTATCATCGTCGGCCCGTACAAAACGCTGCGCCGCCTGAACGACGGCGACCTGGTCCGGCTGGAGAAGAAGGAGCCGACGGAAGAAGAGCAAACGTAATGGCCGAGCCGCTCATAAAATTACGCGACATAGTTAAAATTTACCACATGGGCGGCGAAGACGTCGTCGCGCTTAAAGACATTAACTTCGACGTCCGGCGAGGAGAATACGCCGCCATTATGGGGCCGTCGGGCTCCGGCAAATCGACGTTGATGAACATCATCGGCTGTCTCGACGTCCCGACCGGCGGCTCCTACCACTTGAACGGCCAGGAGGTGGCGGCGGCCACCGAAGACGAACTGGCCGCCATCCGCAACCGCGAAATAGGCTTCGTCTTCCAGACGTTCAACCTCCTCCCCCGCGCCACCGCGGCCAAAAACGTCGAGCTCCCGCTGATATACGCCGGCATCCCGCCCGAGGAACGCCGCCGACGCGCCGCCGAGGTCCTGGAGGCGGTGGGGCTCGCGAAACGCGGCCACCACAAACCGAACGAAATGTCGGGGGGAGAACGGCAGCGCGTCGCCATCGCCCGGGCGCTCGTCAACCGCCCCTCGGTCGTGCTGGCGGACGAGCCCACCGGAAACCTCGATACCAAGATAGGCGACGAAATACTGGCCGTGTTTCAACACATAAACGACGAAGGCAAGACGGTCATAGTCGTAACGCACGACCCCGACGTCGCGGCCAAAGCCCGAAGCACCATCGTACTGCGTGACGGCCAGATCGTCGACCGGGTGAACAAGAAAACGAAAAAGCCGCGAGGGCTTCGCGGCGGCTAAGCGGCAATCGGGGGGCTTAATATATTTCGGCCGGGACGCCGGCCTCCTCGCACACGCGGCGCGCTATGGCCGCGAGCCGCTCGCGGGGGACCATCTGAACGCCGGGCCGCGCTACGGGACGGTCGGTAGTATAGACCTGGACCGCCGACGGCTTCACCGCCGCTACCGCGCTTACGTAATCGGCCACCGCGCCGTCGTCGGCGTTTCCCGCGTCGCCGGCGACGAAGCAAGATTGGACCGTAAAATTATCCAAAGCGGCGAGCCCTTCCAAAATAGCGTCGAACGATACGCCGGCCGCCGGCACGTTGACCGCGGCGAAGAGCTCCGCCGAGCCGGCGTCCAACTTCATGATGGGCGCGTCCAACGAAGCGAGGGCGGCCCGTATCTCCGGGCGGTCGACGGTACTGGAGTTCGAGAGCGCCGCCAGCTTCGCCGTGGGGCACAGCTCGTCGCGGACCGCCCGCACGGCCTCGACCGTCGCCGGGAATTCGGGGTGCAGCGTAGGCTCGCCGTTCCCGGAGAAAGTTACGTAATTCGGGGCCGGAATCGACCCGAGCGCGTCGCGGAGAGCGCCGGCGATTTCCGCGGCGGGCGGCAGCATATGGTTGAAACCCCTGCTCGAGGGAACGTGGTACGTCGTCGGGCCGTACTGGCAGTATATGCAATCGAACGAACAGATCTTCGCGACCGTGGGCGATACGTTTATGCCCAACGAGGGCCCCAGCCGTCGAGACGCGATGGGCCCGTAGATCACCGTTTTTTGAAGCTCTAGATAAGACATCGCGCCATCATAAAATAAATACTACCTTTAGACAACAACAAATAATAAGAGGTGTCTCCCGAGATGGCGGAGTGCAAGGTGAACGACAACCTGGTTTCTTGTAATTGCACGTACGAGCCGTGTAGCAGGAAAGGCCGCTGTTGCGACTGCATTTCGTACCACCGCGCGGCGGGGGAATTGCCCGCGTGCTGCTTCGACGCCGCCGCGGAGAAGAAGTACGACCGGTCCGTCGGCCATTTCGTCCGGTGCCAAACCCGCTAGCGAAAAACCGTTGACGGCCGGCGCGGCATAGCTTATATTTTCTGGAAGGGAGCCGTCCGGCACAAGCGCCTTTGGGTAGCGCGGAATCATGAAACTATCCATCATCATCCCGGTTTTCAACGAAGAAGCCACGGTCAAGGAAATAATCGACCGCTGCCGCGCGCTGCCCTTCGACACAGAAGTCGTCGTCGTGGACGACGGCTCGAGCGACGGCACGCGCGACGTCCTCGCGAAAGAGAACGGCGCCGACGGCGTAACGGTTTGCTACCACGAGAAGAACCGCGGTAAAGGCGCCGCGATACGGACCGGCGTCGAGAAATGCACCGGCGATATCGTCGTCATCCAGGACGCCGACCTCGAGTACATGCCCGAAGAATTCCCCGCGCTGGTCCAACCTATCGTCGACGGGTACGCCGACGTCGTTTACGGCTCGCGCTTCCTGGGGACCCACCGCGTATTCAAAGTCGTCCATTACTTCGGCAACAAGTTCCTGACTCTCGTCACGAACGTCCTCTACGACACCATGCTCACCGACATGGAAACTTGCTACAAAGCGTTTCGCGCCGCCGTTATAAAAAACGTCGACATCAAATCGGACCGCTTCAACTTCGAACCGGAGATAACGGCCAAAGTTTTCAAACAGAAAAAACTCCGCGTCTACGAGATGCCTATCTCGTACCACGGCCGCGATTACGACGAGGGTAAAAAGATAACCTGGTTCGACGGCATACCGGCGCTCTGGGCCCTCATCAAATACCGCTTCACCGATTAAATATGCTGGCGTTCCTTGTGGCGGCGTGGTCGGTGGCCGTCAAGTGGCCGTTACCGTTGCTCTTTGACACGCTGTTGCTCCGACCTATATGCCGCACGGCGCTCTATACCAGCGGTTCATATTATAAACGTTTACTGAAAGGCTCAGGTGGCAACCCGAAAGAATAGGGGGTCGCGGTGAAAGCCGTTGTCGTCAAAGGCGGGAAACTTTCGTTGGACGCGTCGTACGCCAAACCCGCGCCGGAACGCGACGAAGTCATAGTCAAGGTCCGGTACGCCGGCGTGTGCGACACCGACGTCCAACTGGCGTCGGGATACATGTCGTTCGAAGGCGTCCCCGGCCACGAGTTCGTGGGGGTCGTCGAGGGCGGCTCGGAGGCGTGGCTCGGGAAGCGCGTCGTCGGCGAGATCAACTGCGCCTGCGGCGTTTGCAGCCATTGCATCCAAGGCCGGGGCAACCATTGCACGTACCGAACGGTGTTGGGCATCAACGGCCGCGACGGCTGCTTCGCCGAATACATAATGTTGCCGACGGCTAACCTGCACGAAATCCCGGACGACGTACCCGACGAAAAAGCGGTCTTCGTGGAGCCGCTGGCGGCCGCGGTCAACGTCGTCGAATTGACCCACGTCCCGCCGACGTACGAGGTAGCGGTCGTGGGCGACGGCAAGATCGGCCTGCTGGTCGCGGAAGTGATAAGCCTGAGCGGCGCCGCGGTAGCCGTCGTGGGCCATCACCCCGGCCGCGCCGACAAGCTCGCCGCTATGGGCCGCGCCGTCCCCATATTGCGGCCCGACGAGGCGCCCGACGGCCACTACGACGTGGTGGTAGAGTGCACCGGCGCCGCCGACGGCTTGCAGCACGCCCTCCGCTACGTACGGCCGCGGGGCACCGTCGTCCTTAAGACCACCGTCGCGGACCCGTACAACGTCGACCTCGCGCCGGCGGTCATTAACGAGGTTACGGTGGCCGGGAACCGCTGCGGGCCGTTCGCGCCGGCGTTGAGGATGATAAGCGAAGGCCGCGTCGACCCCACGCCGCTTATTGAGGAAATCCACCCCGTAGAAGACTTGCCGGACCTTCTGGCGCGCGGCGCCCCGGGCCTTAAGCACCTTATAAAGTTCGAATAAAAAAGCGGCCTCAAGGCCGCTTCTTCCATCTCAAGCTTCGGCGGGAGAACGACTAACCCGCGGCCCCCTCCAGCTTCTTTATCCGCTCCTCCAGCGCGCGGATGCGCCGCGCCTGTAAGAAGTCGCCTATCAAATTAATTACGTACAACAACGTCAGGAACGAAAGCCATATCGCCACCCATCTCATCTCGTCTTCCTCCGTTCAGTCGAACAACGTCCAGTTAAATCCCACGTACGTCCGCATCCGCCGCGGTACCGAGTAGCCGGGCCGTATCACGTAGTCGCGCGCGCCGTTTATGTTCTCGAGGTTGCAGTATAGCTGAAACGAGACCACCGCGACGGAGAAGTGCGCGCCTACTTGCCAGTACGCCGGCAGCTCGTACCGGTAAGGTATCTTGAAGTACGGATACGGCTCGACGACGTACTCCGGCGACTCCGGCGCGACGTTGCGCCTTATGCCGGTGTACTCGAGGCGAGCCTCGGCCCGCAGCCTTAAATCATCTTTGAGAAAACCTTTTTGGAATCCCAACTTGCCGAAGGCGCGATGCCGCGGCACGAACCCTACTTCCTCGCCGCCGGCGCGCACCGCATCGGTTAAACAATAGCTCGCGCCCCAATCGAACCACGGCGGCAGCTTACCCTCGGCCGAGGCCTCCACGCCCCGGCGCGTAAGCTCGGCCGTCCACAACCCTTCCCCGTCGAGGTAGACGTCCTTGCCGCGGTTGTAGAAATACGCCAGGCCGGCCTCGGCGACGTTTGTGCGGTAAAAGCGCGCCCCGGCTTCATAACCGAGTTCCCGCGTTACCTCCTCGCGCCTTCCCAATTCCGCCGCCGCGGGAAGCCGTACGCCGCCGTTCAAAGACCCGTAGAACTTAACGGCTCGCGCCAGCAACGCCGACGCCGCGACGCGAGGGCTAAACGCGCCGCCGACGCCCGCCAGCGCGTCGTAGCTCGTCCCGGCCGCCAGGTAAACGCCGCCCGCGGGCCTGATTTCTTCTAAAACCCTGCCCGATACGAGAACGGCCTTTTCTCCCGCGTCGGCCTCGCCGCGGAGGCCGCCGGCCGCCTCCACCGTAAACGCGCCGCCGGCGGCGTGCGGCAACGTGTACGAAACGCCGCCGCCCTCCTCATAAGCCCGGGTTTGATGCAGCCGCCGCTCCTCGGCCTCGTGGAACCAACTCCGCGTCGTAACGTAGTATCCGCGCGCGCGTAAATCGCCCGCGCCCCAGCGCCGCCGGCCGGCCGCGCGTAGCCGGTCTTGCCAGCCCTTCTGTAACCCGGGCGCTTTGGGGGCCGTTAACCGAGAGCGGTATTCTTCCCACTGCCAAGGCGGCAGCACGCTCTCGTCGGACGCGTAATGGCCGTAGGAGACGTCCAATTCGCCGACTTCGCCCCAACGCCGAGCCACGCGGCCGTCGACGTTGGTGGAGGTGTCGCGGTCGCGGGTGTTGGGTTCCGCCGTAAGTATGCGATTGCCGCTCGCGAAGAGGTCTATCCCCCGCACCGTCATGCCGAAGTTGAAGCGGTAACGTTCGGTATCGAAAGAACCGTCGGACGCCGATAGCAGCGCGCGCGCCGATTCGCGCGGGCCCTTCATCGTCTCGACGTTGACGACGCCCGCGACGGCCCGGTCGCCGAACCGGAACGACGCCGGCCCGTTTATAACCTCCACCCTGGCGACCGCCTCCATCGGGAAAACCTTCAAGTCGGCCCAACCGGTGGCGAGGTCGTTCACCGGAACGCCGTCCACGAGCAGCAACACCTCCCGGCCGCTCGAGCCCCGGAAACGCGGCGTCATCGTCGGGCCCTCGCGCCCCGGAACGTACTCGACGTAGATGCCGGCCTCTTCCTCCAAGACCCGGCCCAACCACAAATATCCCCTATTACGCAAGACCTCGCCGTCCAGAACGCGCGCCGTCCCGGCGAACTCGCGCGCGAGGACGGGGACGTACCCGCCGGCGGTAACCGTTTCGCTGCCGGCGTAACGCTCTTCAGCCGGCGGCTCGAGCTTATAATAATAGGGGTAGTCGTCGTCGGCCGCCGCACCGCCGCCGTACGCCGCAATACATAAGGCCAACGCGGTTTTCCTTAACATAACGTCGCGAGGTTATCATATAATTTCGGCATAATCAAAAGCAAACGAAACGCCGACGCTATGCCGCAAGAGGAAGACGACGAACGTTTCATGATGGAAGCCCTGGCCGCCGCCGTAGAAGCCGGGGCCGACGGCGAGGTCCCGGTCGGGGCCGTAATCGTATCGGAAGGCCGCGTCATCGCCCGGGGCCGGAACCGAACCGAAGCCACCCGCCAGGCCGTAGCCCACGCCGAACTCGAGGCGCTGCGAAAAGCGAGCGGCGTCGCGGGCGATTGGCGGCTGAGCGGATGCACGCTCTACGTAACGCTCGAGCCTTGCCCCATGTGCGCGTTCGCCGCGGTCCTGGCGCGTCTGGGCCGCGTCGTCTTCGGCGCGGCGGACCCGAAATTCGGCGGCTGCGGCTCCGTCGTCGACGTCCCCGCGGCGCCGTTCAATCACCGCCTAGCCGTTCGCGGCGGCGTCCTCGCCGAGAAATGCGCCGCTTTGCTGCAGGAATTCTTCCGGGGTCGCCGCGAGGAGGAGCGAAACGCTAAACAACCGTAATCGGTTTAAGTGATATAAGTTGACTTATTTAGTATAGTATGCCATTATATAACATTGTATGACTTTATCCACCCCGCGCTAACACCTGTTAAACCAACAATATAACTAAATAAGGGGATAGTATATGGGGATAAATAGACGCGAATTCTTCCGGGATTTGGGGCTCGCCGCCGGCGCCGCGGCCCTTTTAAGCCGCGAAGCGTTCGGGGCGGACGAGGCCGTGTGGCCGTACGCCCCCCTAAAAACCGCCGACGTTATAGTCTGCGAGGGCACGGCCTACAAGACGCTACTGACCCGTGCCTTCGATAAACTGGGCGGCCTGAAGAAATATATCAAGGGCGGCGACAGCGTACTGGTCAAACCGAACATCGCCTGGGACCGCGCCCCCGAGTACGGCGCCACCACCAACCCGTTCGTCGTCGCGGCGTTGGTCGAGCTCAGCCTTGCCGCCGGCGCGGGCGAGGTTAAGGTCTACGACAACACGTGCGCCAACTGCCGCCGCAGCTACGACTCGAGCGGCATCGCCGACGCGGCCCGCGACGCCGGCGCGAAAGTCTCGTACGTCGACACCGCGCTGGGAAAAACCGTAAATATCCCGAACGGCGTCGCCGTAAAAAAAGCCGAGGTCTACGCCGACGTCCTGGACACGGACGTAATAATCAACGTCCCGATTGCCAAAGACCACTCCCTCTCCCGCCTCACCCTCGGGATGAAAAACCTGTTGGGGATACTGGTCGAGAACCGCGGCCGCTGGCACCAGCGCATAAACCAAAAGCTCGTCGACCTGGCCCAAGTGGTAACGCCGACGCTTACCGTCATCGACGCCACGCGCATTATGACCGCCAACGGCCCAACCGGCGGCGAATTAGGTTACGTGAAGCGCCTTGACAAGCTCATCGTAACGACGGACGTGACCGCCGCCGACGCCTACGCTACCACCCTCTTCGGCCTCGAGCCCACGGACCTCGGCGTCGTTAAAGAAGCCCGCAAGCGGGACTTCGGCACCGCGGACGTCGAGCGTATGAACGTCTCCAAGGTCACGGCCTAAATATGCCTCCGGGCGGTTGGGAATGGTTCCGCCGATTGAGCCAGGTTGCGTTCTTCGGCGCGGCGTGCGTTTTAATCGTCGCGACGAACTACCCCCTCGAAGCTGACCTCCCGTACGACATAATTCCCCGCTTCTCGCCGCTTCTGGCGGCAACGGCTATGGCCGCGAGCCGCGCGGTCATAACGGCCTTCTGGCCCGCGCTCATAGTCGTGGCGTTGACGCTGCTGCTCGGCCGGGCCTTCTGCGGTTGGGTTTGCCCGGTGGGCGCGCTGCTCGACGCCGGCGACTTCGTCATCGCCAAAGTATTTCGCAAACGCCGGCGCGAGGGCGAAAAAGTCAGCCACCGACGGTGGCGGATCCTCCTGCTCGTAGCGCTGGTGGTATTCGCCGCGTTCGGCATCCCGCTCGCCGGTTGGTTTGACCCGCTCGCGCTATTCCCCCGCACCCTCGCGACGTCGATAATACCGTACGCCTCCATCGGCCTCGACAAGCTCACGTTACTCTTGTACGACGTCCCGAGATTGGAATCGTTCGCGAGCGCCGTACGGCAACGCGTCGTCGCCGAAAACGTCACGCTCTTCCCAGGGCACATCGTCGTCGCCGCGGTCTTGGCGGGATTGATACTCCTCGGCTTCGTACGTCGCCGCTTCTACTGCCGGTACGTCTGCCCGACGGGCGCGCTGCTTAGCGTCGTCGGTTGGGCTTCGCCGTTCGGCCGTCGCGTCGCCGGCGCCGAATGTACCGAATGCAAGAGGTGCCGTAATGTATGCCGGATGGGCGCCATCGGCGGCCGCGGCGAGGCCACCGCCCAGGCCGAATGCAACCTCTGCATGGATTGCCTGGCCGCTTGCCGGCGGGACGCGACTTCCTTCGGCTTCGGCCGCGCGAGGCCCCCCGAAAACCCTACGACGTGGGCGCCCGCCGTTACGCGGCGCGGTTTTCTCGTAAGCGCCGGCGCGAGCCTGGTCGCCGCGCCCGCGGTGCTCGTAACCGACGGCCGGGTCCAGAGCGACCTGTTCCTCATACGGCCTCCCGGCGCCCAGGAGAAGAGCGAATTCCTCGCGCGCTGCGTGCGGTGCGGCGAGTGCATAAGGGTTTGCCTTACGCAAGGGCTGGCGCCGGTTCACTTCGAAGCGGGGCTGACGGGCCTTTGGACGCCGCGGCTCGTACCCCGCAAGGGGTACTGCGAGTACCTGTGCACGCTGTGCACGCAAGTATGCCCCACCGACGCCATAAAGACGTTGACGGAAGAACAGAAGAAAAAGGAAATAATCGGCCTCGCCGTCGTTGACCGTACGCGCTGTCTCCCCTGGGTCGAGGACGAAGACTGCAACGTGTGCGAGGAGATGTGCCCCACCTCGCCTAAGGCGATCGAACTACGAGGTCGGGGTCGTTTGAAGCCGCACGTGATCGCCGATAAATGCGTAGGCTGCGGCATCTGCGAGTACGCCTGCCCCGTAGAGGGCGACGCCGCGATCGTCGTCGTAGGCGACCGCGACCGCGTCTACTTCACAAACGACGGAGGAGGCGGCCGGCACTACCGCGGCGGCCGGGGCGGTTAACCCGGCGTAACCACTGTCGGGGTTTTGAAGGGTCAGGTTAAAATGGGAACGGAGACGAAGAACGGCGACACCGCCAGGTTCGTCGTGCAGGAGCACGACGCCAGCACCCATCACTACGATTTCCGGCTGGAGATGGACGGCGTCCTGAAGTCCTGGGCCGTGCCGAAGGGCATCTCAACCAAACCGGGCGAAAGGCGCCTCGCCGTCCAGGTCGAAGACCACGACGTCGACTACATCGGCTTCGAGGGCGAAATCGAGGAGGGGGTTTACGGCGCGGGGACCGTTTCGATATGGGACCGGGGCCGGTACGACCTCGTGGACCGCAAGGATAAAAAATTGGTCTTCAACTTACATGGGGAGAAACTAAAAGGCTCGTTCGTCTTGGTTCACACGAAAGAAAAGCTTTGGCTCATAATGAAGATGAAGAAAGAAACCGCCTGACGCGCGTTACGATTCCGCCAACACCTTCGTAATAAGTTCGTCCACCATCTTCGGGTTGGCGCGGCCGCGCGTCTTCTTCATAACGTACCCCACCAGCGCGCGACGCGCCTTCTCCTTTCCGCCCTTAATATCCACGACCGCCTTCGGGTTCGCCGCCGCCGCCTCGCGGACGAACTTCTCTATATCCGACGCGTCCGAAATTTGACGGAGCCCTTTGGCGTCCAGGATAACCGCCGGTTCGCCGCCCAAGGTCATCAATTCCGCCAGGACCTCGCGCGCCGCGGGGACGTTGGCGTCACCGGCGTCGACGAGTTGTAATAGCGCCGCGAGGCCGGCCGGCGTAAGCTTAGTATCGCCGAGAACCTCGTCGCGTTCCTTGAGCTCCCGCGTAACGTCGCCGACAAGCCAATTTACGACCGCGCGCGGTTCGCCGCCGTACGCCGCCGCCGCGGCCTTCAGGAACTCCGCGTAGCCGGGCGCGAAGGCCAACATCTCGGCCTCCGCCGCCGTCGCGCCGTAATGCTCCCGCAACTCGCGTACTCGGGCCGCCGGGCCCGGGCCCAATTCTCCCTTCAAATCGTCGATATAGGAAGCCGTTATCTCGAGCGGCGGTAAATCCGGCTCGGCGAAATACCGGTAGTCCGCCCGCAATTCCTTGACGCGCGTGGGCACCGTTTTGCCGGTGGCGTCGTCGTAGTGCAGCGTGACGCGTTGCACCTCACCGCCGTCCCTTAGTGCCTTCACCTGGCGCGCGAACTCGTACTCGAGCGCGCCCTCCATGGCCTTCAGCGAGTTCAGGTTCTTGATCTCCACCTGCTCGCCCAACTTCTCCGCCCCGACCCTTTTAACGGAGACGTTGGTATCGATGCGAAAGGCGCCCTTTTCGAATTCGCAATCCGAGACGCCGGCATCAATGAGCGCGTGCCGCAAGGCCACGATATAACG
>Ga0307377_10001676_pt1 | contig 27310 bp, 34 predicted proteins | sample TR3MG_FD_202535 | JGI IMG/M metagenome (GOLD analysis project Ga0307377, IMG submission 202535) | Soil microbial communities from Risofladan, Vaasa, Finland - TR-3 | ecosystem: Environmental > Terrestrial > Soil > Coastal area > Acid sulfate soil | place: Finland: Risofladan, Vaasa | collected... | reverse complement strand
GCCAACTCCTGCGCGCCCGTCGCTGCGCTGCCGACCGTGAAGGTCAGCGGCAGCAAGTCGCCGATCGCATCCGAGAGCGCTTGAGAGAGCTCGAAGGTCTCGCCGCTTCCGGCGTCGTCCGCGAAGAGCGTAGCCTCAACGCCGATCTCCATGGCGCTCGGCTCTTTGACGATACCGTCGACTGCGTTCGAATCGGGGATGTCGTCAATCGTCGGCGCGAAGGTCAGCGTCAAGTCACTGAAACCGCGAGTCGCATTCCAAGCGTTGCCAATCGATTCAATGGTCGGCATCGACTGCGTTGCCTGCGCGCCGTAGTCCAGCGTCGGTAGCGCGACTGGAGTGATTACCTTCGAGGACGGATCCTTGATTGACCCGACGACGATCTCCGCGGTCGCGATTGCGATGGTTCCCGGCGTGTACTTGATCGCAAGCGAACTGCACCGACAGTCGAGCAGCTCAAGACGATTGCCGAAGTAGTAGACCAGCGCGCTGAACGGGAAGACCGTGTTGTCAGGTACGATCGAGTATCCAACGCCCGAACCCCAGACCGCAGCCTGCAAGCCAACGCCGTTGAGCAGCGCGTGCACGCCAGTCAGCGGCAGAAAGTCTGCGTCAACCGGAGTCGTGATCGTCGTCGTCTTCAGCCCTCCGCCCCAAGGCCAGGAGAAGCTAAAGGTTCGAACCTCTGCGGCCAAGAAGTCTGACAGCGATCGCGTGAACGACGCGCCAATCACAGCCTTGTCCCGCGACCGCCTGCCGATGCTGAGACTCAGACCGCTCTCGCCAACGCCGCTGCCGGAATCGCCGAGCAGTAGGCCGTCGTCCGTCGCATCCGGATCGCCGTCAAGCGTCGCGACGATCGCATCCAGATTCGCGTTGTACGTACCCTCTGCTACTTGCGGCGCAAACGCGGCCGCAACGTCAAAAGCAAACTTCGCCATAACTGATCTCCTTAGCTTTGCAGAATGCTGACGATGGCTACGTATTCAACCGTGATTACGTTGCCTTCGATTTCAGGGAATGCCGCTTCAGGCCCGCCCGTCACTTCATAGAACTCGTTGGCCACATTCGCTCGCCACTGCGCGCGATCGAGCAGCACCAAGCCGATAGTCCACAAATGATCTTCCATGAAAGTCGTTGCGTCTGACGCGAGCGGCGGGTTGTAGTGGATTCGAATTCGGACTTCAGCAGATGAATAGTTTACGTTTGAATCGCCGGTCTGCGTAGCAAGTCCAACCGCAACTGAATACTTGAGTTCGCCGCTTGGTACTCTGAAGTCAGCGCTCAAGACTTTGTTATCCGCAACAGCTGACGCGCTCAACGCGGTTGCAGCGATAGGCCCAGCCAGCACCCAAGCTTCGACGTTAGTTCGTAGATTGCCGAGCGGGGTAGGCATTAGAACATGACCTCCACTTCAATGCGAACCAAGCCGATGATTTCGTTTGAGCCTTTCAATGATTGGACATTGCTATCAGATACGCGCGCAGCCCAGACCGTTCCACCAAGATCGCCTTCGTCTACGCGGATCGCATCGCGAATCGCTTCAAGGTCGTCGGTCATCCGCTCGCGACCTGCCAGCGTTTCGTCTACGCTGGTCTGCCGCTTGAACAGCAGGATGTAGGTATAGGTCGAAAGCTCTTGCCGATAGTCTAGCCCAACAGGATCATAGTCTTCGACGAAGAGCGTACCAGTATCCGGCGCGAGCTGAGCAATCGACTCGGGCTCTTCAACGATAGTTCCTGCTCCCAGTGCAGCTTCGATATAGACGATGAGCTGCGCGGAAACTTCGGCTTGATGGGACATAGGCTAAGACCTGTCGATCGCGCGTTGAATCTCTCGCGCTAGATCGTTTCGGATAGCATCGATCTCTTCAGCTAACGCCGGCTTCAAGAACGGTCGCGGCCGCTGCCCGCTCTGCGGATCCTCATGCGCGCCGCCGTAGATCAAGTCGGTACCGATTGCCCTTATGAATCGAGCGGTCTTGTTGATTCGGATGCTGCGCCGCAATGAGCCAGTCCGAGAAGTCAACTGAGTAGGATGGACAGGCGCGTTGCGACCGCCGCCGCGAATGATTTGCTTCGTAGTCGAGCTGACTTGAACGCGGCGAGCTCCACGGTCCAACGCCTTTTCAATCCCGATGCTCGCTTCTGAATTGCGAGCTTTAAGGTTTAGCCGTCGGAACATGCGCTTGAGCTCAGCGTCGTCAACAGTAATCTTTGCTTGGGCCATCAGATTGTCCGGATGCGGCGATAGTTGAGGATCGTTCGCAGCGTAAGCGGCTGCCAACGCCACGCGGTGAAGGTCGCGCTTGCTTGGCTTTCGACTTCGTTCGCAGCAAGACCCAAGCGGCCGCCGCCTTCGTTGGATTGCTGGTAGGCTAGGGCGACTTCAGAGGTTGCAGCCAGCGCGATATCTTCGGGGACTTGGTCGAATCCATGAGTATAGTCGACCAGCACAATCCCTGGAGTCCAACCGTCAAGGTCGATACCTGACATTCGTTGCAGCATGTAGCCGTTGATCTTGTAGCCGTTGCTAGCCACCAAGTCACCGCTCTCAGTTACGGACTCCACGCTAATGATTGGGCCATGCTCTAGCGGGAGATTGACTTCAGCAGAACTCATGACGATCTGTTGCTCGCCTTTGGTCTGCGACGAAAGGATTGAGCGCTGCATCTCGGTTTCGAGTAGCGCGGAGACTCCAGAGATTAGCTCGTCCAAGAGGCTATCCTTGGAATCGTTCTCAATCTTGAGGAAGTTCTTGACGCGCGCTAGGGTAGTCAGCATTGGATTCCTTTCAAAGGGAGCGGAGCGAAACCTAGCTATGGGAAGGGCAGACTAGCTAGGCCCGCTCCTTTAGCTCCTCCTGCTACTTGCTCTCACGCTTGCGCCCACCACGCGTCATGCGATCAGGTGAAGCCGGCTGCATGCGCTCATCAGCCGCCTTCTTGGCTGCCGCATCCGCAGCCGCAGCCGCAGCATTCGGACTCGCATCAGTCTCGCCGGTTGCGATTGCGATGATCTTATCCAGCCGTTCCTGAGCGGTCGTGCTGGGCATGGGATTCGCAAGGCGTCGGATAGCTCGCATGGCGTGTCGAATCTGTGTGTTGTCCATGATTCAGTTCCTTTTGCAGGCTTTGAAAAACTTGAAGTTTGAGGGCCGCGCCGCGGAGCTCTGAATTGGCGACGCGGCCCTCAGTCCTTGTCGAGAACCTACGCGACGGTCGCGAGGGCGCTCATCTGCTTGAGGGCAACCGCATCGAGCATGTTGCCATCATATCGCTCCGTGAACTTCAGCTGAATCAGATCGCTCGCGAAGTCCGCGTGCTCGCTGGCCGCAGCCGTGATTCCCGCGCGACGGCCGAAGCCGTAACCCGAGGGATCGCCGAAGATGAGCTGACCGTCAGCAAGCGGGACTTCGTAGACCGGCTTGTTGAAGATGAACCCAGTCGCGCCAACAACGTCGGTCACCACGTTCGCCGCGCCGGGGAACGAGAGAACCGGGTTGCTATTGCCATCGACGAGCTGAGAGACGAGGCGCAGCGTTACCGCGTTGCCCAGCCAGATCGGACTCGTTCGATAGGCCTTGCCGAGTGCGAAGTAGAGCTTGACCAGATCCTCGTAGACCAGAACCGTGGTCGAGGCTTCGTCGACGTTCTGTCCGACGATCGCCGCGGTGATGTTCGGAGTCGTCCCATTCGAAGTGCAGATCTGGGTATCCTCCAACGCACCGAGGCTTGAGCCAGCCTTGACAGCGAGCAGACTCATCAGGTTGAAAGCGGCGTCGGCCATCGCTTCCACACTGACCTTCGCGAAGGCCTGCGCCTTCTGAGCCTTGAACATCACGCTTGCGACCGTGGGCCCAGCGCCCGTCGAAGTCGCGCCTTCTGCGACCATTCCAGTCGTGAACGCGTTCGCAGTGGGGACCCGCTGCGTCGCACTCGTCAACGTGATGTTCTGGACCAGCGGAGCCAGCACCGCCGCACTATCACGCGCAATGGCTACCACTGCGTTGACGTTCTGCGGAAGCGCGTCGCCTGCCGTGCCGTCCAGAAGATCCGTGCCACTCACGTCACCTTCCAGATACGACGTCACGGCACGACCCGTGATGGCGTTGAGCTTGTCCTTGGCGAGCTGCATCAGGGTGCGATCGCGTGCGACCAGTCCCTGAAACCACTTGGCTCCCCAATGATCGAGGTCCGGAGTTCGAACCTCGCGGAGTTCCGCGTTCTTCCGATAGAGCGCTCGGTAGAGCGGATCCGTCGGCTGATTGCGAGACACCACGTGGTCGCTGCCGCGCGAAGGCGTACTCGGTCGCGTGGTCGAAACCGCGCGGCGAGGCTGCCCAAGCTTGGCAATCTCCGAACGCATCTCTTCGAGTACCGCAGCTTCGCGATTCTCGAGCGCCGTGGCGAAGAGCGACGCGATGCCCTCTCCACCCGCAGATTTCGGCTCGCCTTCGGTGCGCTCGCCTTCCTCTACCGGCTCCATGGAATGAAGCTCTTCGTTGAGCTCCGTATGCTCGATCTCCAGCTCATCGCCAGTCGATCGGCAGTAGACAGTGATTTTCATCGTGATACCTTTCCAGTAGCTGCGTCAAGGATGTTCTTCATCCGAGTACGCATGCGATCCTCGCTGCGCGTCAGCTCTCGCTGAAGGTCTGCGAAGACGCTTGCTGAGGCAGCAAGTCCGCTGCCTCCCTTCGTTGGCGCTGGTCCGCGCTTCTGAATCTCACGCTGCCCCTTGAGCAACGCGTTTACTTTGTCAAGGACTTCCGACTCCAGAGTGTCGACGGCCGCTTGCAACGAATCCCGCTGCGCCGGCGCAATCAAGAGCTCAACGCCCAAGATCTTCGCGAGCACGGTGTCGTCGTCGTCCGCCGCAAGCGTATCGTCCTGCGCTGCGGAGCGAGTCCAGACGCTTCCCTCTGTCGGTCGGTCGGCTTCGAAGGCTAGGTGTCGCCAAAAGGTTTCGGCAATGTCCGACTCCGCCGCGTCCGCGCAGCGAATGAGCGCAGCCGGATCCGCACCGAGACTGACGACTGAGCCTTCGAGCGCTCGCCACTTGGAGTGATAGAGTCCGTAGCGCTTGCGCCAATCCTTCTCGGAGTCAGCGTCGACGAAGTAGGCGTGATCGCTCGGCAGGTTGACCCGTCGCGTCGACTCGATTGGATCCCACCGAATCGAGACTGCGTTGACGTGTCCCTTCTCGATCATCAGCGCCATGTCCCGACGGATCTCTGAGCTCGGACCTTCGCCAGCCATTTCGATTTCGCCTGTCGCCGTCAACTGCGGTGGCTTGCGTCGCGAGCCCGCAACCTTGATAGGGTTGGTAATCGAGCCCGCTTGCAGGGTTGGATCGTTTGTATGAGAGATGAGCAGCGGCATGCGCGCCGGGATACTTCCGCCAGCGATCTCGAGGATGTCGCCGTCGCTCGCTTCGCCTTCGGTGGCGAGCGTCATATCGAAAGTCCCCGACTCTCTGTTGAAGCTATTGACTCTTGCGAATGATCGCGGCATGGCCGTTCTCCTTAGTGATAGAGCGGAATGATTACCAATGAACCATCCCACGCGGTTGCGCTTGTTAGAAGAATCGTGAGGTAGAACACGTCCGGCAAGCCGTCAACCGCCATGATGTCGGTGGAAGACGACGCGAGGGACGCAGCGTCCACTCCAATATCCACTACGTTGACCACGGATCCCGTCGCGGCTGCTGAAGTATCCAGCAGAATCGGGGCCGCGTCTCGATCGATCGGGCTTACGTAGGAGACGGTGAGCAGCCATTGGCCGCCACCAGCGTCCGATCGGAACGCGCGTACACGGATTGCATGCGGGTTGCCGAGCTGAGCGCGTGAGATTGGTCCGTATAGCTGACTAGCGGAGTTGGCATCCTCCTTAACCCGCTTGTCGTAGTCGCACTGACCGTCGGGACTGCCCGTGGTCTGGACTTGGTTCTCGACCGAGCCTGCTGTCACCGTGTCGAACAGATCGACGCAGCCCGCCAGGTGCAGCGCCAACGGATACGCAGCGGGATCAACCGCCATCGCCGGCGTTGCAAGGCTTAGCGTAACAGCAACACCCCACCACCACTTCCAAATCATGAAACGTTTCATCACTTCTTCTCCTCAACCGGCGTAACAAAACACCGGCAATTGATTGAGTTGCTCGCAGAGAGAGAACTGCCGCCTTCGCCGATGCCGGGCGCGTCGGCTCGCTCGCCGTCAGTCAGAGTGAACGACTCATCAAGGTCAACGACTTGGCCGTCGATCAGATGCGAGTCGCGAACGTCTGCATCCAAACTGGTATTCCATTGCTTTCGAGCTACGCCGCTCTGTTCAAAGCCTGCGAGCTGGCCTGTCTGCGTAGCTTTCAGAACTTCAGTGCGTGCAATCGTGCGAGCTTGCTGGCGTCGAACATCGAACACCCGACGGATGCGGGTAGCGAGCTGACCAACGCCTTCGCCTGCCGAGTTACCGGTAGCAAGCTCGCGAGCGATAGCCTTCTGTGTCGTACGATTCGCGTTGGTAATCAGTGCGCCCGCTTGCTTTCGTAGCTGCGCGGTGACCTTCGTGTTGAATATGAACTCCAGATCATCGCTGATACCTGCGATCGCTTCGCTTCCAGCTGCGTTGGTAGCGGATCGGCGAATCGGCTCGACGCGTGCGTTGAAGATTTTGTCCCATGCCTCGTCGTCAAAGATCTCGTCAGCGGTCACTCGCGAGCGCGGCTTAGTCGCTTCCAGCTTCTTGAGCGTTTCGTTCTTCTGAAGTAGGAAGATCTTCCGCATCTCACGCGTGAACGCAGGTACAAACGTCCGCTCTGCGTTGACTTGACGCTCCCACGCACGAGCCTTGCTGAAGTAGGACTCTGCTGCTCGCATGCGATCGCCGTCGTCGTCTTTATCCAACTCAAGATCAACTTCGTCGTCGTCGACTTCAGGATCTGAGATTGCACCGGGATCGTCAGCGGGCAGTAGCTCATCCTCGATCTCAGGCTCGTACCAGGTCTCGCCAACCTTCGCAGGCGGTCGATCGCCCCACGGAACAGGATCTTCGCCGCGCGCTTCAAGAATCATGTTAGGCGAGCGAACTTTATTGGTGATGTCCGCGGTCTCTTGCGCCAACTCGAATGCCTTGTCGTCCGACACGAACTTCTCGAACTTGACGAAGAGTGCGGGATCAAAGTCCGGTGCGAGCTGCAACGTGAGCGCGTCTTCAATCATCGTTGAAATCGGCAGAATCGTATGACGATCGAAGACATACTGGTTGGTTTCAGCGCTTGAACGATCGCCGCTGACTACCATGCCAAGGATAGACTTCGGAACGCCAAAGTCCATGAGCTGCATGTTGGACCAGTACTCAAGCAGCGGAGTGATGTCCGCGCCGCTCTCCATCGCCATTTGGATGAGCTTGTAGTGCGTGGGCAGAATGACCGGCAATCCATCGCTCGTTCCCACCCGATTGTTGTATCGCTTGCGCCAACGGGTAAGGAACGATTCCTTTTCGTCCTTCGTGAACGGCTGCGCTTGCTCGCCTGCTTCAAGCGCAGTCTTGGGCGTGGCGTTGTTCATGTAGTGCTCGCGCATCGTCTGACCGGCGAACTTCAGAGAGTCGGCTGTCACTGCGGACGGGGCGAGATATCCCTCTGCATTCCAAGGATCTTCAGGATCAGCGTAGAAGAATCGGATGAATTCGTTTGCGTCGACTGCGCGTTGGCCGCCATCACCGTCTGTCACCCAGTATGCGACGATGATATTCTGTTCGATGATCGGCTCCATCAACCAAGGCGGAACGGGGTGGAGCTCAACCGGAATGCCAAGGCCCGAGCCAACCTTCTGCCAATAGGCTTCGCCGCACGTGACGACGTACTGACCGACCAATCGCAGCATCTGAGCTCTCGAATAGTTCGGATGCGGGCGATCAAGTAGCATTTTCAGCGGGTTGTCGTCAATGATCTCGTCAATGACCGTTCCCTTGCGATCGCGACGGCTGACCATCACTTGCGGGTTGAGCATGCTTAGCCGATTGGCAATCGCACGCGTCGCAGTATCGGCTACGCCTTTGGACTCGCGTAGCAGCGTCTTCGTATTGGGCTGGTTTCCAAGGCCTGTTCCGAACCGATCGGTGCGGCTATGGTACGGAATCGCTGCAATCGCCCGAGCAAAGCCTTCTTCAAACGCGAGTGCCTGCGCTGCTTGAGCTGCTTTGCTAGGTCCGCGAAGCCGATCCAATAGCGCCATCAGGCCGCCTCCTCTTCTTCGTCATCATCGCCGTACAGATCCGACGGCGACAGTCCAGTGTTTCGAACGAGCAGGTTCGTCAGCGACCAAACGCACGCGTCGCCGCGGTCGGGACTGCCCGATCCTTCCCAACCTGAATCCGTGAAGCCGGTCATGTCGTCTTCAAGGTGGGGAAAGTTTCCGCAGTACTTGACGCGGCCCTGTTCGTGCAGCGCTGCAATCGGCTGCGCTCGAACATGCTTGCCACGCGATGCGGTGACCTTGACGAATCGCGGGCGCGGGACTCCCATCTTGTCTGCGGCTGCATGGATTACGTGCTGCACCATGTCGCCGCCATAGTTCACCTCCGCTACGACGCGATCGGCTTGCAGCGTGTAGTAGAGCTGGACGACTGCGCGCCCCCAACCGTCAGGCCCTGCATGGGTCGACTTGTCAGTGATTACGTAGCCGACCTTGCCAATCTTCCCGCAGGCGATGATTCCCTTAGCGTCTCCGGTTTCGGTACCAGACGGGTCGACTCCAACGCATATGCTGTCATAGTCGCCGAGCTTGGGTCGCAGCTTAGCTTCAAGGCGGTTGTCGGCGATCATGTCAAGGGTAATGAGCGCGCCTTCAACGTCTTCGAGCAGAATGCCTTCAATCTCCTGACGACCAAGTCGCGTGCCCCCGTACTCAGTCTCCACCGCGCGGATGAACTTCGCGCTGAGATTCGCAGCGTTCTCCTGCATCGCGCCCTGAGACACTACGCAATCGCCGCGTTTGAGCAGCTTCGCAACCAATCGTCCACGCTTTGGAGTAGAGGTCGCGACGATTCGAGGATCGCTCCCAAGTCGGATACCAAATTCGAAGAGCGCCAACGCTTCGGCCGGCTTCATACGGTTCGGCGCCCAAGAGTCGATCTCGTCAATCCAGGCCCCCTCGGCTTGCGTACCGCGGAATCGCTCAGCCTCCTTGGCTGCGCGCAGTCGAATGACCGCACCGTTCCAGCAAAGCAGATGGGGATTCGCACTGGAGAGCTTTAGAACTGGTCGCTTGTGAGGCGGCCAGATATCGAGAAGGCCGGGAGCGCTGGGACTTCCGTTGACTTGGGTATCCATGACGTCCATCCATGTAGGCCCAGCAACGTTGACCGTTCGCCACTCACCGCGGTCAATACGCCCGCGAATATATTCCGCGGCGGTGCGGGTCTTGCCCCAACCTCTCCCGGCCTGAATGAGCCAATAGAACCATTCGCCGTCCGGCGGTAGCTGCTTTGGTCGCGCCCACCTACTCCAGGTTTTGAGCTCGTCCCAAAGCGCCATCCGTGCCGGCGTCGAGAGCTGATGCGCGATCGCACGCTGCTCAACCTCTGGCAATAAGAGCAGCGAGCTCACTAGCGAGTCGGTCTGCATCCGGCTCATCCTCGTGGATATGCTTTTCGATCTTGGGGAGGATCCGCTCGAGTACGCGCTCCAATGCCCAACGATCTTTGTTCTGAGCCATGGTCATGATGATCTCAAGGATCTCTTCGCTGACCGTGCCTTTGCGCTTGTCACCGCGAGCCGACTGGAGAATGCGAGCAAACGTCTGCTCTGCATCGCGTCGGTAGGTGTACTGATTGAGACCGCGCGGATTGCGAACTTCCCCGATCTGAATGCTATGCGCGAAGAATCCAGGGTTGTTGGTCCTAGCCGCTTTAGCTCGCGCTGCATCGGACGGAACGTGCTTGACCTTTGCGGGCTTCTTCCGCTTGCGGGCTTGCGTGCCGCGGGCGGGCTTGAGCTGCTCCGCCTTGGCCCGAGCCTTGAGGCGCACGCTCTTCTTGGAGCTCTTCTTTTTGACGGCCATTAGACGCAAGCTGTCGGTTAGCGCTGCAAGCTGCAACAGCCTGCTAGCAAACTGGCCCGCGCTCGAGAGCTAACTACCTGATTTCATTAGCTTTTGTGGAATACAGGCTTGCCTGGTCGAGCCAGGCCCTAGGCTAACTACCTGAAATCATTAGGCTTTCCTGGGCAGAGAGCTCGATTAAGACCGTGAAAAAGCTCGTTAAGACCGTGAAACGCCCCGGGCTGCTCTCGACACGGCTCGACACGGCTGACATAGGCAACCACGCGTTCGTCACTAGGAGACACCTAGGCAACTCCCGATGTCTTCCTAGTAAGCAGGCAACTCCAGGGTCTCGAACAGGCAAGCACGCGAACACACCCAGGCAACTTCCAGTGTCTTCCTGGTAGATAGGCAACCGTCACCTGGTAGAGCGGCAACTCCTTCCTGGTAAGCGTGCAACTCCGCATAACGGTCTCCTGGTAAGCAGGCAACTCTGTCACGGGCACACCAGGTGAGCTACCTAGTAAAGCGGCAACGGCTACCTCGTAGACAGGCAACCGGCTCAAGCTACCTGGTAGACGCGCAACGGTTACCTGGTAAGCAGGCAACTAGCCGACCTGGTGAGCTACCTGGTAAGCAGGCAACACCCACCTGGTAAGCAGGCAACGGCTACCTAGTAACTAGGCAACTTCCCGGGGGCGCTGCCCAGGCCGGAGGCTCTGGCGGCACAACGGCGCACGCGGGCCAACAGCGGCTGCGGAGCTAGCAGCGCGCAGCGTATCCGGAGACATCGCGGTGTAGGGCGATGTAGGCCTTGACATCGAATGTATCGGCTGACATCGGCTGACATCGCGGTGTTGGGGCAGACATCGCTATGTCAAGGCAACTTAGCCGGCTGCATTGCGGCGGGCGCTGCAAGCTCACAGACATTTGGCAAGTTGCACATTCGCGCAACTCCGCTCTGCGGGCCTACAGGGATTTGGTAGGGCCTACATCGCTGCACACGGACTGACACAGGCCCTAGGGCTAGCAGCGCGCAGCGTATCGGTTGACATCGCGATGTAGGGCGACGTGCGCAGCGACATCGATGTCAAATCGGATTGGCCGCTGCTAGGGCGAGCTAGGCCGCAGCGCTAGCAATGTCAAATTCAACATCGGCTACATAGGCCAAACCGGCAATGTAGGCCTTGACATCGCGATGTCAGCGATGTCAATCGGTGTCAATGCCGGAATAGCGCTAGAGGAGCTGCGCTAGCAATGTCAAATCCAGATAGGGCTAGGGGAGCAGCGCTCAAGCCCAACTCCAGAATGTCAGCTCGCACGCGCGGTGTCAATCGCGACGCAGCGCTCAGAAGGCCCAAGAGCCGGTGTCAGCCGATGTCGGCAATGTCGGCAGCGTCAAATTGGAAAGGGCCCCCCAATTCTGAGGAGCCCAGTCCAGCTTTCCCTTGGCCTATCCGCTAGTAGAATGGCGGCCCTGCTCGTATATCAGCACCTACCGATGCCAATGCCGCTGCCAAGCATTAGCCCCAAGGCTTTCCCCTCCCTTCATAGAGGTTATGCTCGCAGGCGTGATTGAAGACATAGACCATCACCCCTAGCCTCCAACCCCAAGCGAAGCTGAGACCAATAGCAATCGCGAACTGAGCGAGCAGCGTCCAATTCATTTGGTCCAAGCTCCATCCGGCTCAGTTGCGAGCACGTACTCCAGAATCTTTTTGGCGAGCTCTTTCGGCAGTCCATTGAGCGCTGCTCTGATTTCTGCGATCGCCCAAAGGTCCGAACCGAGTTCCGGTGAGTCGCTGTCAGGCTGCGTCGGTCGCGTTCTGCGCGCCTTGAGCTTCGGACTCGCATATGCGACGCTATCTGAACTATTCGGCCAATTCTCATCATCGCTGCTCGGCGGAAGCGCAGCCGCATCCCCAAGCTCAGCGAGCGAATGGAACGGTCGCAGCGGCAGCAGATCTTCACTTCGCACTCTATCAGTCATTCTCTTCTATGCTCCTTAGTAGCCTATATATATTTCATTGGTAGTAGGTAATAGTAGGTGCAGACGTGCCTTGTATAGCAGCAGATTCAAAAAGCTGAATCTTTGAAATAGCCCTTATAAGGGCACACACTCCGACCCCCCCCTACTACTACCAGTGAATTAGCGAAAGGGGGCAGGGGGCAGCGACGCAAGCTTCTCCCTTGCGCCGCCACCCAATTCAGTTCCTCCCTTTAGCGCTATTCGTCGCCGCGCTCGTCGTCTCCCAAACGCCGCACGGCTGTCACGCGTGCGTTGGGATAGGTCTGAGCTGCGGAGGCGAGCGCGTCACCGGCTGCATCCACTTCCGTCGCCGCGATCAGCACGTTGGTGATGGACGTCTGTCCGTCCAGTTCGATGCCTACTTCCCAACGCGGCTGCGGAATGCGAGCGATCACCAAATCGCGCGCCTTGTCGATCGCGGCGTCTACCGTTTCGCAGTTGAAGGCCTTGTGCTGATGGTAGAGGACGAAGCTGAGCGCTCCGGTTTCCGCGTTCTGAGAACTCCTGATGGTGAATCCAAACTTCATGACTTGCTTTCCTTCTTTTGTCGCGCAGCCCGTCCAACGAGCTGCCCCACGCGATCGGTCATATCCCACACTTTGTGGGCATTCGCGACCGCGCGATCCAAAACTGTGTCGATGAGCTCGCCCCAACCGCTCTCCGCGTAGCCTCTCGCAATTCCAGCGAGATAGCTGCTCGGCGGCGGGCGCAATGCGATCTTCTTGTTTCGCATCACATAGACGAGCATGCGCTTGATGGTTCCCTCTTGGCGAACGCGCAGCCACTCCTTGACGTACAGGCGCGGCGCTCCCTCATAGATGTCCAAGATCCGCTCGCACTCTGGAGTGATGGACCAGATCGCGCCGTAAGCATACTCGCCTTCCGCCGCGTCTATGTCCGCAAGCCCGCCGCGGAATACCAGCTTGGTATCCGGCAGCGCGTTCCTTTGGACGAAGCGAGCTCGCGGGCAGCGATCCGCCATCTGCGAATGATCCATGTTGGAGCCATAGGAAAAGTACAGCGTGCGCGGCTGCTCTTGCTGCGGCTGCTTTCGCTTCCGCTTATGCACGCGCTTGCGCTTACGATTCGTCATGCAGCTTCTCCAACAGGCCCGCCTTGACGAGCGCGTCAACAAAGCTCCTGAAGTTTTCACTGATGCCCTGCGGTCGCGCAAACCAGTCAAGTTCCGCGCGGTCTGAGACGTCATCCATGAAGTCTTCCAAGCTGTTCAGCGGATCAAGCGCTCCCTTGCGGAGCAGCTCAATGATTTCCTTGTGAGTTTCGGCAGCTAGAATCTGCCCGTCTGACTTGTCAACATAGTTCAGCATGGTCTTCTCCTTGGTCTTGAAAGTTAAGCGGAGCGGCGGGCGCCGTCCGCAGCGAAGTGCGAAGTTCGCATCTTGAAAAAGCTAGCAACGTCCGCGGTGCAGCCGCTCCACTCCAGAAGATCAGTCAGCGTGCCTGTCGCGGGCAACGCCTTCATCGCGGTCGCCGCGTCCATCATGGAGAGGAGCAGCTTAACCCAATTGCTGATCTTGCCCCACTCAGTCGTTCCACTGTGATGGCGGACTTCAATCGTTCCATGAACGGCGAAGCTGCGGGGGTTGACTGTCCAATACCGGCCAGCGTGCGAGCTCAGAAGATTGCGACATGCTGCTCGCGTGCTGAAAGTCTGTCCGCGAAGCGCGCTGTTGATGGGGTGCGCGTACTGATTGTTATGGCGGCTGCGCGGCATGAATCCGTTGATCGCCTCTTCAAAGAGTGCGTAGGCTGCGAAAAACCGGCAGTAGCTCTGCTCACTCATCTCGCGCGCGTCCAAGTGGACATGCAAACCGCAGCTTGCGTTGATAGTCGCGCCGCCGTTGGTCGTTGCTTCGCAAACCTTATAAAGCTGCGCGAAGCCCTGTTCGCCGCTCAGCTTGGGGCTAACCACTTCGCTGCCGCCGTACACGCTAGCGTCCGTCACGATCTTCCAATGGTCTCGCAGCGAATGATTGTAGCCTTCAACCGCTGCGGGAATGCCGCTGCCGGTTATGGCGGTCTGCATTCGCGAGCGATCGCCAATCAATTCAAGCTCAACGCCAAAGGCGCGACCTTCAGTGCTCAACTCAGGGAAGAGGCGCGCGATCGCTGCCGTCTGCGTCTGAGCAGCGGCGGAGCGGCGGGGGCGCGACACAGTGCGACGCGAAGTGCGAATCCCGCTCAGCGTCATGACCGCGGGCTGGTCTGCATAGATAAAGCGGATATTCCAAGAGCGGCGGCAACTTGTGCACGTGCGGCGCGAGATCCCAAGGCCTGAAAGATAGAGGGGGTATCCGCATTCGCAGCGGACGCGGAACGCGTTCTGCTCATGCCCGCGGCCATCGCGGCGGATAACCGGCGCGCTGCGCTCGTAACCGCGCTCGCTGTTGGTGGGTGCCGGCATCTTTTCTCTCCTTAGACTCGCTGCTCAACTAGAAGCGTACCAAGCTTATCGGCCTTTCGCAACCAAAATCAAGCAAAAAAGACCAAATAGATCAAAATAAACTGCTTTCTAACTAGCTGAAATCAAAGGGCTTTTTGGCAGGCTCTCCAGGATGCCCCCAGACGCGTCTTCTCCAAGCCAGCCTGTAGCTGCTCAAGGTGCCCCAAAGAAAGTCCAGCAGAGCGCGAGTCTGGAGTCCACTTTTGTTGCACTTTTGTTGCATATTCGCGCGGTTAGCTATTGCAATCCTACAGGCGCATGCCTATAATCTTTTTTCAGCCTTTTTCAATTAAAGCTACGGCATTCCAATCAAACGCCGATAAGCTATAAAGAGCAAGGAAAGCAAAGGGAGCCAAGAAGATGTTTCAAGTGTTCAACCACAATCTCGTTCTGCTTGCTGAATTCAGCGATCGCGAGCGCGCGGAAGCAGAAGCTGCGCTCTACACCTATCAGACCGGCAACTTTGCATCGGTTGAAGAAGGAGCAGCATCATGAGCGACTATGAAGTGCAGCGGCTTGGAAATACCGGCCGGTTCAAGACCTACTTCAACGGCAAGCCGCTGGATGGACAGACTGACAAGTCCATGGCCGACGCGCGCATCCACTGCGAGCAGCACGCCGATTGGCAGAATGAAGTCGTCGATTGGCTTGACTGCGGATCGTTCCTCAGTGGACGCGGCCGCGTGCGAGTTTCAGAATGAGCGCGCTTGAAACGGAGCGGCTGCTCGTCACTGAGCTCGTTCGCGACGAAGCCGGCTATGACTGCGGCCCGCTTGAGCTCTATCCGGATCCGTGGCTGACCGGCGTTTGGGCAGTCCGAAGTCCGGACGGCTGCGACTTCTTGGTCAACATCGGCGAGCGCAGCGTTGAAGACTGCGAATTCAAATCATGGCCGCCGACTTCAGAAAGGTGATATGATGCCCACCATGGAAATAAGCTCAGAAGTTTCAAGCTGCTGCGGCAGCGGGTTGGCGGTTGATCCGATCCCGTCCGATCTGCGCTGCTTGATCTGCGTCGCATGCTTGCAGCCGTGCCTCGCGGTTTACGTTGACGAAGCGGAAGCGCGGGGCCGCGCGGCTGCTGTCCGCGCATGCGCTTCTGTAGCCGCTGCGATCCGCACGTGCTCGTTCTGCGGCTGCTATATGACCGGCAAGCGCTGCCGCGACTGCGACGACGACAGGATTGATTGATGAGCAAGTTCGCGGGTCAGCCCTGCCGATGCCACGCGAATTCAGGCGGGCACTCATTCAACGAAACAGACTTGCGCTGCCCGTGCGGCGTAACTTGGTTCGCGCAGCAGATCAATCCAACAGACTGCGCGCAGCATGCAATCAAACAGAATACCATGGCTGCGCGAGCGCGAGCAGCAAACAAACGCAAAGGGGTTACTGATGATGATTAGCAAGCGGCCTATTGCGACAGCGCTTTGGCCGTGGCGCTTTGCGCCGAAAACAAAACAGACTACGCCTGCTGACGCGCCGCAGAAACGCCGCGGCTGCGTATACGGCTGGGCGCGCGATTTGTACGATGAAGATCTGCCGCAGCAAAGGGAGCACGTGCTGGAGCAGGAATTCTTGAGCCGACTCCATGCCGGCTAGAAAAAGTTCACTGCGACGCCGCGCGGTTTCCAAGAAGGCTCAAGCTGCAACGTCAACCGCGACTGAACCGGCGGGAGCCAAGAAGAGCGTTGTTGACTTTCTGGAGTCGCTGCATCCGTTTGAAGTCGGCAGCAAAGGCTACCGCATGGTGGTACTCCAGAAATTCGCAGAGATATTTCCAGACGAAGAAGTTCCTGACGTCCATCCCAAATTGCTTGCGACACGCGTAGGCTATGAGCTAATTTGGTTGGGCTACCAACAAGCGAACGCGCTCAGCGAGCTCCATCCAAAAGTGATAGCGCGACGGCTAGCTAGTACACGCTACAAGGCCGCTGCGTTTGACGAGAGGCTGAGATTCTATCTTGACCTCGCCATAAACAAGAAGGAAGACGACATGCCCAAGACCGTGAAGAAGAAGGCCGCAAAGAAGTCCAAGCCCGCGACCGAAAAACGCAAGTCCATTTCCGCTCGCATGATTGAGCTGCTCGGTCAGTCCAACATGCCGACCAACGAGGCACTGACAAAGCAGGTGCAGGACGAGTTCCCGGCTAGCCGGTTCAGCGGAACGCATCTGAGCTGGTACAAGAGTCAGTTCCGCCGCGGGCTGCTCAGCGGAATGGCGAAGGGCAAGGCTCGCACGATCGCCGGAGAAAACAAGACGGCGGCGCCGGCGGAGCCCAAGAAGAAGAAGGCGTCCAAGAAGACGGCGTCCAAGAAGGCTGCGTCCAAGAAGAAGACCGCGAAGAAAAAGAAGGCGTAATCCAGCGCGGTTACTCTTTAGGGCGTCCTGTTGCAAAGCGGGGCGCCCTTTTCTATATTGGCGGGCATGCGCCAACGCAAGCCCACGATCGTGATTGATACGCGCGAGCAGCGACCGCTTGAGTTCACGCTGCCGACTTCAGTGAGTAAGCTGGACTTCGGCGACTACTCAATCGCAGGATTGGAAAGTCGCGTTGCTGTTGAGCGCAAGAGCTTAGATGACCTGTTTGGTTCGTTCACCCGCACCCGCGTCCGAATGGATGAACGGCTGCAAGAGCTGGGCGAGCTCGCTGCGGCTGCGATCGTAGTTGAAGCAACCGCGTTGGATGTAGCGCGCGGTTCAAAGCGGACTGCGGTCAACGGTCATTCGCTGCTCGGCAGCATCTCAACACGCTGCGCGCAGCTCGGCGTCGCGTTCGTTCTAGCCGGCGATCGGTACGGCTCCGCGGCGTTTATAGAGGCGTTCCTGCTAGCGTTTCACCGACAAGCGCGCAGCCAAAAGCGCGCAAGCCTGCGAAACGATTCAGCTTTTGGCGACAGAAAGTCCAGAGTTTACAGCGGCGGCTGACCGTGCTTTAATGCAGCTCCGTTCGATACGAGCGGAAATAGCTGAAAGGAAAAGCACTTGCCCCGCAAACCGACGAAGCGAAAGCGGCCCGCCACGGGTCAGCTACGAACCGCGAGCTGTTCGCTCTACTTCTTGGATAGGAGCGTTCTAGACCGCATTGATAACCTCGCGTATTCAACAGGTCTCGCGCGAGCCAAAGTCATGCGAGCAATCTTGGAACGCGAGCTTGCGAGGTACGAAGGAAAGCCTGAGCTGCTGCTCCGCAATGCCTGACCGTCAGCAAGCTCCTATCAACGACTACGTTCGCGTAGTCCAAAAGCTCGGCGAGCCTGACTTTGAGCGCCGCACTATTTCCAACTCCGGCCGCAGTACCTTCATGGACTGCCGTCAGAAGTACCGCTTGAGCTATGGCCATGGCCTTGGCAAACGCGGCGTCGTGGACTACTTCTGGATTGGCCGCGTTGTCCATGCGGAGTGGGAGCGGATGTATACGCGCGGAGCGTTTAGCGCGACGGCATGCCGCAAGCGCATCGACAAGCAGACTCGCGAAGCTGTTACTCAGTGCACGAACGAATACCAAGAAGAAAAGATTTGGCGAGCGAGCGCGATAGCTCAAGGGCTGCTCCCCACTTATGTCGACCAGTTCTTGGAGCGCGACCTAGATCAGTTCGAAATCCTGGAGTGCGAAGGCGACTTCAAGATAACGATTCCTGGAACTGATTGGAGCTACATCGGAACGCGGGACATGGTAGTTCGCGTCAAGCGCAGCGGGAACGGCTATACCAAAGGCGAGATTGGGATCGTTGAAAACAAGACGACCGGCGCGTTGGATACCAGCTACGTTGCGAAGCTGCCGCTCGACTATCAAATCCTCAGCTACGTTTGGAGCTACTTCGAAGAGTACGGGGTCAAGCCGAGCTTCGTGCTCTACAACGCTGCGCTCAAGAGCCGGCTGCGGCTGAAAAAGAACGAAAGCTTCGGGGAGTTCTTGAATCGCGTCGAGAGCGACTATCGCTTGGACCCTGCCAAGTACTTCTACCGCGAGCGCTTGAAGTTTGCTGCAACCGCAATGCAGGGCTTCGTCGATGAGCTCTCTCAATTCATAATCTTGGATCTTGAGCCGACGATCGCGACGAACTACTTCTCCAAGAATACCAATCAGTGCACGCTGCGCGGGCTTTGTCAGTTCATGCCTATCTGCGACGGCTCAAGCGATCTTGACGAGGCGCTGCTTGGATTTTCAAAGCGAGACTCCACTCACACTGACCGCTTCGATTTGTTGGACTGAGCGAATGAAGAACATCGCACGAGAGCTAGCGCAAGAGCTGCGGGACGCTGACCGCGAAGGCGAGCCTATTGACGACCCCGAAGGCGCGCGGTTCATCAAGCTGAGCGATCGATTCTCTCAAGAGCTAGCAACGCAGTTGGACGCGTTCGCAAGCTATATTGAGCGCTTGGAAGATATCGGATACGACAGACACACCGATCGTTGCCAAGACTGCCAATCGTATTGGTCACGGAATAACCGAGAAAACGCAAACGAAAACTTGCGACTCAAACGCGAGCTAGCAGAAAGGCCGCAGGAGTTGCCGACCCGATGAACCCCAAGACCGAAGAGGCGCGGCGGCTGGCCTCAGAGCTTCGCAGCGTCATTCCCCCGAAGAACCACGAGGCGTCACGAATCCTGGACTCCGCAGCGTTCACCCTACGTCTACTCGCTGCCGACGTGAATAAGCTTGAGGCCGAGAACGAGGCACTACGGGCTGCGCTGGAAAGCGTCATCCAGTCGCTCAACTTCATTGGCGACAAGATCCCAGGATGACGCCGGAGCTTGGGCATGCGCTCAACAACCTGAAGTCCGAACTCTTGCTCGCCGTCAATCATCCAGATCCTGAAGTCCGCGAACGCGTCCGTCAGATCATCAACGAAGTCCAAGAAGAGGAGAGGAATTTTGAGCGCCCTGCCGACTGACAAGTCAAGTGGAGAAACAGTGGACCCGCGCAAGCTCGTTTGGTTTTTGTACGGCCCGCCGGGAATTGGAAAGTCGCTGCTAGCGTCGGGGTTCGGCAGCTCAGTGCTCTACCTTTGGACTAGTAGCGTCAAGTATATCGACGCGTACAAGCAGCCAATCATGGACTGGCGCAGCTTCGTCAAGGCCGTCCGCGAACTTCAGAAGTTGAACGGCAAGCGGTATAGCGCAGTCGTCGTGGATACGATCGATCTTCTTTGGATGCTCTGCAGGCAGCATGTCCTTGAAGCGCGCGGCATTGAGCACGAAACCGATCTGTCGCATGGCAAAGGCTTCGACATGGTGCGGCGAGAGTTCATTCCGGTTATCGCGAAGCTGACCACCTGCGGCTATGGCGTCGTTTTCGTTTCGCATGCAAAGGTTCGCGACTCCAACCAAGGCGGTCGCGGCGTGCGAATGGATCGCATTGTTCCGACGCTGCAAGACTCTGCGAAGGGGATCATCCTTCCAATCTGCGATGTCGAAGGCTACTTGGGCTTTTCTGCTGAAGACGTTGACGAAGATACGGGGAAGCGCCGCATCTTCTTTCAGCCGACTAGAATCATCGAAGCAAAGGATTGGACTGATCGCTTGCCGAAGCAGATGGAGCTAGTCAAGGATCCCGCAGCAAACTATGCGGAGCTCACCAAGCACTTGCTTTCAGAAGGGCGCGGGTCAACGGCCACCCCGCACCGCAAGAAGAAGAAGAAGACGGCCACCAAAAAGAAGAGGACCACTGAATGAGCGTTAGCGCAAAGGAACAGAAAACCCTTCAGAAGATGTGGAAGGGCGCAAAGGATACCGGCGGCAATCAGTTGGACGCGCCCGATGGGACGTATCAGTTCAAGATCGCCAAGGCGGTTTTCAAAGTGAGCGGCACCGGCAAGCCCATGGTTTCGGCTGTTTACGAAATCGTTGGCGGCGACGAAGAGTACGTAGGCGTCAAGGGTTCGCAGTTCGATAATCTGGAGACGCCTGACAACATGGGCTGGTTCAAGCGCAAGCTTGGACGGCTTGGAATCAAGGTGCCTGCAGATATCGGTGAGCTGCTTGACGGAACCGTTTGCGAGGAAATGAATGGCCGCGTATTCGAAGGCGTCCTGCGAACTGCAAACGATTTCCAGAACCTCTACGTGAACAAGCTAGTCTCCAAGGACGGCGACGACGACGACGACGAAGAGGAAGAGGAGTCAAGCGAAGTCTCGGATGGAGCTCGCGTGACCTTCAAGCGCAAGGGTGCAGTCGTTGAAGCAACCGTCATCGAAGTCGACGAAGACGAAGAGACCGCGGTTTGCGAAGAGGACGACGGCAAGGTCAGCTCCAAGAAGTTCAGCGCGCTGACGATTCTGTCTGCGGACGCGGACGACGAAAACGAAGAGGAGGATGAAGAAGAAGAGAGCGACGACGACGACGACGACGACGATGCGGAAGGCGAAGAAGAGAGCGACGACGACGAAGAAGAGACTGAGGACGAAGAGGCTGGCGAAGAAGAGGCGGACGAAGAGGAAGGCGATGAGGCGGAATGGCCCGAGAGTTCTGCCGCTGCGTCCAAAGACTTCACGAAAGCAACCGCAGGCGAGTGCCTTGAAGCGTTCGGTTTCGCGGTTGATAAGCAGCCGAAGAAACTTCTCGTCGACCTTTGCAAGGTTGATGAAGGTGCTGCCCTCCCGCTCGGGCGGCTGAAGATTCTGGCTGCCGCAATTGGTGTGAAGATCATCAAGGGCGTTACTCCCAAAGCGCTTGCGAAGAGTATCAAGGCCAAGTTGGCTGCGTAGCGATTAGCCCTATCGCAACGCAGTCAGCTGTGAGAGGGTGCAGCGGTTTGAATCAGCTTGCTTCCCTGATTCCCGCTGCACCCTCCACTTCTCTAACCCAAGGGCAGAAGGGCAATGAACTCCAAAAAGATTAGCAAGGAACTACTGCGTCGAATCAACTTGACTGACGCTATCGATGACTTGGTTGAAGGCGCGTCCACCGGCGATAACGTCTGCTGCCCTTTCCCTGAGCGCCATGAGTCCGGCAACGACAGCACTCCATCGTTTGGAGTAGACCCTGACAACGCCGGCCGCTCGTTCTGCCAAGGCTGCGGCTATAAGTCGTCGACGATAGTTGGGCTAGCGCAAGACTTGCTAGGCCTGTCGTATCGCAACGCAATTAAGCATCTCTGGACTGAGCATGTCGAGAAGCTAGTCCCCGACTCCAATGTATCGCATGCTCATGGAGCGCTCGCGAATAATCCGCTCTTGATTGGACGACTCAAGAAAAAGCGCGGTATTTCTGAAGCTGCCGTGTTGCGGCATAGGCTAGGCTGGGCTGGCGATCGCCTTTGGATTCCAATTGAGAACGAGCAAGGCCTTGTCGTCGACGTTCGCAAGCACGATCTACTGGGTCGCAGAAAAGCAGGCGCGCCCAAGATCTTCAGCTATGGCAAGAAGGGCGATGGCTTTGGAGGCGCGCGGATCTATCCGTTGAGCTCGCTCAAGCGCAGCGTGGTCGTGCTCTGCGAAGGCGAGCTAGACGCGATCCTAGCTATCGACCGCGGGATCAACGCCGTGACCATTACGAGCGGCGCGCACACGATGCCCGCTGAGCTTGCGAAGAAGTTCAAAGGCTTGAAGGTTCTAGTCGTGCCGGACAACGATAAGGCTGGATTGGCGGGCGCACGCAAGCGAGCCAAGGCCTTAACCAAAGCAGGCGCGCGAGTGATTCTGCTTGACCCCCCGCCTTGGCCGAAAGGCAAAGACTTGGGCGATTGGCTGCATGGCGGCGGCGGCAATGCTGAGCTGCTGAGACAAGCAGCGTCAGGCGTTGGCGAAGAAGAGGCTAAGCCCGTCGCGTCCGTTGCGTTGGAGTTCGAGACTTCAGAAGCTGAAAACGAAATGGTCGAGCGCGCGGAGCTGGTTCTGTCGCTGCTTGAATCACGCGGTGGATTCTTTCGCGGCAACGACGGCGAATCCTACTACGCGGAGCGAGCGGGCAGTGGATCAATGGCTGTCGGCGGCGCTCACTTCCTTGGGCATCTGTCGCGAATCAATCCTGCAATCAATTCAGCAACGTCGTCCGGTCGCTTCGTTATCAACCACTTGAAGTCAGCTGCGCTAGGGCGCGCAAGCAAAGTCACGATGGGCGCTTGGTCGCTCTATCATAACCAAAGCGTTTACCTCTACGCGGGCAAGGGCCGAACGCTTTGCGCGACGCCGAAGTCGGTCACGATGCTGGACGACTCAGTGCAGACGCACTCAGTGCTGATTGATACGCCGCGCGAGCATGCTGCGGTTAAGTGGATCAAGTCCGCGCAGCCAAACGAAGCTGTTGCTGCGGCGTGGTCCATCGTTGGTAGGAATATCGCTTGCGACGATTCGTACCGCTATCTCTCGATGTGTTGGATCATGAGCCTGTACTTCAGGGAGTATATTCGGGCGAAGCCAATCCTTCGATTCGTTGCGAGCAGCGGCGGCGGCAAGACCACTGCGACCAAGTTGATTTCGCACTTGATCTATGGCGAAGAAGTCATGTCGCACTCCGCGAGCACGATCGCAAGTAGCTACGCGATGGCTCAGTCGCACCCAATCCTTTTGTTTGATAACGTCGAGACTCGCAACCTAACGCAGCCGTTTGAAGACTTCCTGCTGACCGCTGCGACCGGCGGATCAAAGACGAAGCGCGCGTCAGGAACTGACAGCGCCATCGTAACGGAGCAAGTCAACTGCTTGATTGGGACCAACGGTATCGAGCCCTTCTCCAGAAACGAACTGATCGCGCGGACCATTGAGATTGAGCTTGACCTCGAGAAGTATGGCCGCGCGAACTTCCATGAGTACCGAGAAGTCAAGCGAGCATCAGAGCAGCGCCATCAGATTCTATCAGGCTGGTTGAAGCTCGCGCAGCAATCCATCCTACCGCGAATCAAGAGCGGCGAAGTTTCAAGGATCGCGCACGAATTCCCGCACCATTCAATGGAACGCTTCAACGACCATTGGGCGCTGATGGCGATCTGCTCAGATATCTGCTTCGCGTTCAGACCGTCAAACAAGTGGAACACCGCTCGCGATTTGGTAAGTGAATGGCTGGAAGAGCAAGACCGCAGCGCGTCAGAACGCAAGCAATCAACGAGCGAGCTGCTCTACTATCTGGAGACGCTAGTCGATCGGCATGGATCGCTAAGCGATACGCGCGTCAAGATTACTGAGCGCGATGGCAAGACCTACCTACGCGCGCAAGCCAACCAGCTCTTGACAGACTTTCAGATCCTTGCAAAGCATCTCGGTCAGCGCTGTCCTTGGAGCAATGCTAGACAGCTTGGAGTCCGCCTTGTTGACGCGGAGTCTATGCTTTCCAATGCAGGTTGGACGCGATCAAAGAAGATGGTTTCAGGCCGCATGCTCACAGTTCTGACCAAGGAGAAGAGATGAACTTCAGAGCTCGATCTATTATCGCATTCGAAGGCCCTGATGGGGTTGGGAAGACGACGCTGCTTAATCAAGTCGCGGTAGAGCTTCTGCGGCAGGGCGTTCCTGTTACTGTGGTTGATTACAGAGCATCAGAGACGGGCCGCGCCGCGTATGATCTCGCGCGCGACCACGACGGCAACGAAATGACCCGCCGCTATCTGATGGCTGCGGCAGCGGAAGAGGCGCTTGAACTGGTCTATAGCAAGTGGAACGAGTCGCTGATTCTGCTTGATCGACTGCACCCCGTTAGCGACTGGTGCTACGGCAGCGCATCGGCTGAACTCGCAGCGCATACGGATCGTTGGATTGGGCTTACCGAAACTCAGCATTGGCCGCTGGTCGATCTGCTATTCGTTCTGAGGTATCGCCATCGCAAGCCAACGCATGCGCTCGAGCGAAGAGACGTCGACAAGTTCTACGCAAACACGAATCAGCTTAGGTTGCTTTCTGGCGCGGAAGGGCTTGATATTCTAACGGTTAATAAGCCTGCCGACGAAGGCGTTCTAGTCGCTGAAGTTATCAAAGTGATGATTGAAGAAACGCTGATAGAGGTGTCAGAATGAATACCGCGTTTGATGGAGTCTATGTCGAGCTACTCGACTTCGTGCTCGCAGCAAAAGAGGAGCAAGACCAACGGACCGGCATCTACTACCGCGCGCGTCCCGGCCTTTCGTTTAGCTGCGGCCATGGCGGCGGACTGCCGCTCGTCTCGCTGCGGAACATCAACACCAAGTGGTTCTGCGCCGAAGCGGTTTGGCATATGAGCGGCGGCCGCGATCCCGACTTCATGAAGACCTACGGCTTCAACGCTTGGAGTAAATTCCCGCAGTCGATGAATTGGGGTCCGACATTTCGCGGCCGCGGCGATGGCATTGACTTGCTGCTTAAGGGCGTCGCTGCGCTACGACATGATCGCACCAAGAAGTCCATCGTCTTCCAGCTCTTCGAGCGCGACGACATTGGCCGTTCGCATCGGCCTTGCATCTCGTCCATGGCGCTTTCGGTTATCGGTGAAACGCTGCATACGACGGTGCTCCAACGAAGCGCTGACCTCTACTTCGGACTTCCGCATGACGTCGCCGGCATCGCGATCATCCGCGCTTGGATCGCTCGCTATCTCAACTTGAAGATCGGCGCGATCTATTGGACGGTGGCCAACGCGCACGTCTACGCCAATCAGTACTTTGCAGCTCACGCGATGGTCGAGAAGTTTTCAACTCGAACTGGTATCGCGTCAGCTGATTCTATAGTTCCGTCTTGCACGGCAGAATGGAAGCGCGCGATCCAAGGCGAGCCAACGCTAGTATTTGATTTGCATCGCGTAGTCGAGGCTGACTATCTGAAGTTCAATCCACCCAAGTCTCATAGGGGGATTGCAATCATAGGGGGCGTGAATGATTAGCGCAAGTATAGTGGTTAGCTTGGATGGACGAATTGGAAAGCCGAATAGCATTGAGCACGGCGGCTGGACGAGCAGCGAAGACAAGGCTAAGTTCTGGAAGCTGGTTAAGCAGTCGCAGCTCTCAATCGTCGGCGCGAATACTTGGAACGGCTTCTCTGCGTCAACAAAGACTCGCTTGGTCGCCAACTCCAGGGTCTTGCTCTACTCCGGCCGTAACAGCACGCACTCCGAGGATCTTCTAAAGCATGCGCTCAGTTGCAGCGTGGACGAAGAGGTTCTGATCTTGGGCGGCGCGAAGACGTTCTACTTCTTCCGCCATGTTATTCACTGCTGGAACATTACGACTGAGCCTGTTCTGTTGGCGTCGGGGCCGTCGCTCTTTCCGTTGCTTGCAGACGACAAGAACCGCATTCCAGTCTTCCTGCAGATCGAGCGGCTTAAGCAACTGAACGCAGAAGGGACTATCCATGCGGTGTATACGAAACGATAAGTCTAAGCCTACCTTTGCGCTAGTTCAAGCTCCCGCGCAGCTAATACGAATCGAGCTGCGGCCGTGCAAAGTATGCTTTGAAGTCATGACGATCTCCTCTCGCATTCCTGGCGGGCGTCGACGACAGTCGAAGTACTGCAGCAACGCGTGCAATCAGAAGGCCAAGCGAATGAGAGCAAAGGAAACACGATGAATGACGAAGCGCAAACCTATCTCCAGTTCAACGAAGGCTCAATAGGTCAAGTGCAGATTCTTCGACGCCTCTCTAGCTTCGGCAGCCACGTTGATCGCATGCAACGCTTCGCCGCTGAAGTCGCGAGCTGGAGCAACTGTCCCATCGGTCGAAAGCATGCCTGCATTCTAACGCTCGAGGGGAAGTACATCATCTCGACCGGCTATAACGGGACTGCGACCAAAGAGCCGGAGTGCGTTTGCGAAGGCAAGCGCAAGGGCTGGTGCATGGAGAACTGCGTCGCCGTTCATGCGGAAGTTAACGCGCTCGCGAACGCTGCGCGCATCGGCGTTTCAGTACTCGATTCGATAGCGTACGTGACCAAAGCGCCCTGCCTGCCGTGCCGCGCGGCGCTAAAGAACAGCGGAGTCCATGTGATAATCTGGGACCAAGCCAATGACTCGCTCAGCGTACCTAGAGACTCGTTCGAAGCTCTCGAAGACTTCGGGTTCTACGCGCGTGGCTGATCCGCTCGGCTCAGGTCTGCTGCTTGTCGTTGATCTAGAGACCAACGGCCTTGATCCTGAGAAGGGTCATACGCCGTTCTTGATCGGGTTCCAACGCGAAGGCGAAGGCCGTACTTGGAAGTTCGATATGCGTGGCAACGCGCCCAAGGCCGATGATATTCTTGGCGCTGACCATCCCAAGCTTCGCGAGTTCATGAACGACATTGAAGACGAATCCGTTATCAAAGTCGCGCATAACGCTAAGTTCGAAATCAGAATGTTGCGAGCTATATACCTCAAGCCGCGCGGTCCGTGGTGGTGCACGATGAACATGACCGTGCTCCATGACGAGTATTCAAGGCTCTCGCTTGATTGGCTTGCGCAGCGATACTTTAAGGAGGAGTATACCGAAGACCACTTGATTACGGAATGGCTTTCGCAAGAGCGACGCGCACGGCGCAAGCACTATCGCAACGAAGGTTGGGATCATGACGACGCGCCTGAACCGACCTACGAAGACTATTACGCTCAGCACCCTGACGTGATGAGCTGCTACCTTGAAAAGGATTTGGATCATACGCTGCGGCTTGCGTTACAGTTCCGCGTCGGCTGCACTACCAAGTTCAGGACGCCATTCGAAACGGATACCGCGCTCGTCCCGTTCGTTGCAGACATGGAGGATAACGGGATCTACGCTGATCGCGAGTTCTGCAAGCTCAACTTCAAGAAGTATTCGAAGCTAGCGCGCAGCGAGAAGAAAAGAATTTGGGACATCGCTGGCGAGACCTTCAACTTGGATTCGCCGCAGCAACTGAAGTCGATC
>Ga0307377_10001674_pt1 | contig 27321 bp, 16 predicted proteins | sample TR3MG_FD_202535 | JGI IMG/M metagenome (GOLD analysis project Ga0307377, IMG submission 202535) | Soil microbial communities from Risofladan, Vaasa, Finland - TR-3 | ecosystem: Environmental > Terrestrial > Soil > Coastal area > Acid sulfate soil | place: Finland: Risofladan, Vaasa | collected... | reverse complement strand
TAGCATATTCAGGAAACGATCTTCAGTTTGGCGATTATTATGCTCTCATTATCGGGATTGATGTTTACAAAGGTCAGTGGCGCCCATTAAAAAATGCAGTAAGCGATGCAAAGTCCGTTTCTCAGATATTAAACAGCAAATATAAATTGGATTATTTAAAGGAATTATATAACGAACAGGCTACAAGGATGAATATTATAAAAGAACTTGAATGGCTTGTACAAAATGTTAAACCTACTGATAATCTGCTTATTTACTATTCAGGCCATGGAGAGTTTAACCGGGCTTTGAATAAAGGATACTGGGTCCCTGTTGATGCTTCGGCAGCCTCCACATCCTATTATATATCAAATTCCGATATACAGACTTTCCTGGGAGGCATTAAATCAAAACACACATTGCTGATTTCCGATGCCTGTTTTAGCGGTGATATTTTTCGTGGAAACACCCTATCCATACCATTTGAAGAATCTGATAAATATTATGCGAAAGTCAATAATGTAAGTTCAAGAAAAGCGCTTACATCAGGGGGAATTGAGCCTGTTCTGGATGGAGGAAAAGAGGGACATTCCATATTTGCATACTATCTCTTAAGAGCGCTGAATAGTAATGACAAAAAATTCTATGATGCAAGCCAGTTGTTTGACTATATCAAAATTCCTGTTCTTAATAATTCTGATCAATCGCCTCAATTTAATGCTATTAAAAATGCTGGAGACGAAGGTGGACAGTTCATTTTTCTGAAAAAATAATTGGAATGATTAGTCATATTTCATTCAGAAGGACCTTCTTATTTAAAGTTTGTTTAACTCTCTTTGCTTGTTTCTCTTCTTTCCCAGTATTTGCCCAGCAGTATAATTTTGAAAATTTTACTCTTGAAAACGGACTGCCACAGGCTACAATATTTTGTATGTTTCAGGATTCCAGAGGGTACCTCTGGCTTGGTACTGAAGGAAGCGGCGTATGCCGGTTTGACGGCAAAAATTTTGAGGTAATCAACCAGGCAAATGGACTGGCAGGTGATGTAGTCAGAAGCATTGTCGAAGATGATAAAGGACGATTGTGGTTTGGTACAGATGCTGGCATATCAGTTTATGATGGAAGAACCTTCATTACTGTCAACGAGGAAAAAGGCTTGTCCAGTAATACAGTTGTTTGCCTTTACAGGGATAAAACCGACACAATCTGGGTCGGGACTGCCGGAGATAAAGGGGGCCTGAATAAAATTGAGTTGCTAAATAGCGATTCAATTAAAATTACACAGTACAACATCGAAACGGGCTTGTCCAATAATAATATCTTTGCTCTTTGTGAAGATAACTACAATCGTTTATGGATAGGTACATTTGGCGGAGGGATAACAATCCGGTCTAAAGATGGCAGCACAAGCTCTGTTTTTCTTACAGAGTTTCATAATTTTCCGTCAAATCACGTTTTGACTATATCGCCAGACAGCACTAATAACCTGTGGATTGGCACATACGATAGGGGTGTTATTAAAATATCAGTTACTGAAGATTTAAACTCCAGTAAGATAGAACACGTCAGTAATCTTTATAAAATTCCGGATAATACAGTATGGACTATATTACCCACGTCAAATGGAATCTGGTTTGGGACCGATGAAAATGGGATCCAGCGGTTCATGAACAAGGAGATCAGGTCTGTAAATAATACTAACGGGCTTTTGAAAAACCAGGTCATTTCAATTTTCAAAGACAGGGAGGAAAACATCTGGGTATCATCAGGAGACGGAGGCATAAGCCGGTACCTGGGTGACAGGTTTTATTCCCTCACTAAAAAGGAGGGTCTGACCGATGAGAATGTATACTCAATAGTCATGAGCCGGAAAGGTGATATCTGGATAGGAACATATGGCGGGGGCCTCTACAGGTTAATCCCTGGTCAGGATCCTTATAATTTCAGGAATTATACTGTTAAAGAAGGCTTGCCTGACAATATTATTAATTCACTTGCTCTCGATTTACACGATAATCTTTGGATTGCCACACCGAAAGGAATTGCAAGGTTTAACGGTAAATACTTCGAAGTTTTTAATGAAGAGAAAGATGGTCTGGCTAATAATTATGTAAACAGTATTTGCATCGGCAACGATAATATTGTATGGTGCGGAACAAAAATGGGAGTCAGCATATATGATGGTATCGGATTTAAAAACACTAAGACAGACTATCTGCAAAATGAAGAAGTTCAGACAATAATTCAGGACAAATCTGGAAATGTCTGGTGCGGTACGCTCGGAGGATTGGCAAAATTCAGCGGTGATAAGCTAACTACCTACGATGAGGTGGAAGGATTAACAAAAAAAAAGATTCATAGCCTTGCAGAAGATAAGCCGGGGAATATCTGGATCGGAACATTTGGTGGAGGAATTTTCAGACTATTAGTCAATACAGATCAAAAACTACCTGTTAAGCAAATGATTACAGATAGTTTGCTAAACTCGCCCAATGTATATTCTCTGATATTTGAAAATGATACAACTTTGCTGGCCGGGACTGATAAAGGGATGAACCGTATCATTCTTGATAATGATTATCAGGTAAAGAGGGTTTTAAATTATAGTCTTAAAGATGGTTTCAGCGGAATTAAAAACAACCTAAATGCTGTAGCAAAAATAGGAGACGAGATATGGTTTGGAACAGTAAGCGGGATAACAGCCTACCTTCCGGAAAAGGATAGAGTGAACAGTTCAAAACCAGGGATTCAGATTAATGATGTCAACCTATTTTTTAATGAAGTTGACTGGGAAAAGGAAAAGTTTGATATAATTCCCTGGACCCAGCTTCCCCGGAATCTTATATTATCATTTAGAAATAACCACCTGACATTTCATTTTACAGGATTATTGTTTAAGGATAAAGAAGAAATAACCTATCAGTATATTCTTGAGGGACTTGACAAAATTTGGTCTCCACCCCGGAAAGAGGCTGAAGCAGTTTATCCGGGATTGGTTCCGGGAGAGTACACTTTTAAGGTTATTGCGCTCGACAGGTACGGTAACAGGAGTATTGAACCAGCTTCATTTTCATTTGAAATAGCACCTCCTTTCTGGCAGACCACATGGTTCTATATAGTCTGTGCAATTGTAGCTATATCTTTAATTGTCGCATTTATCAAATACCGTGAAAGGAAACTGCGTAATGAACGTGACACGCTGGAACGTATTGTTAAGGAAAGAACTGAAGAAGTTGTTAAACAAAAAGACCAGATTGAATACCAACGTGATGAAATACAATTGCAGCATAATATTGTTACTGAGCAGAAAAAAGATATAATGGATAGCATACAATATGCTAAACGGATACAAACTGCAGCTATTCCATCAGAAGAAATTGTTGTAAATGAATTGAAAGATTTGTTTATATTATATAAACCGTGCGACGTTGTAAGCGGAGATTTCTACTGGCTGGGAGTAGAAGACGAAAAAATAATTATGATTGCTGCAGATTGCACCGGACATGGAGTTCCGGGAGCATTCACAAGTATGTTGGGTATCAGTATGCTAAACGATATTATTGGAAAAGAATCAACTACTTCACCAGATGATATTTTAAATGAATTAAGAAAGAATATAATTCGATCCCTTAATCAATCTCCTGAGGGAGAATCCAAAGACGGGATGGATATTGCTATTTTAACAATTGATAAAAAAAATAATAACCTGGATTTTGCAGGAGCAATGAATCCCCTATTTATAATACGTGATGCAAATCTCGATAGTATATCAGATTCCTATATGGAAGAAGGGAATTTTAGGTTATATGAACTTAAAGGTGACAAAATGCCTGCAGCCATTTATGTTAAAATGGACCCTTTCAAAAAGACTACCCTTAAAATCAAACCTGATGATAAATTTTACATTTTTTCCGATGGATACGAAGATCAGTTTGGGGGACCTAACCAGCGTAAGTTCATGAAGAAAAACTTAAAAAAGATGTTTCTTCAAATTCATCAACTGCCTATGGATGAGCAAAAGAGATTTCTGGAAAAAGCTATAGAAGAATGGAAGGGAGATCTCTCCCAGGTAGATGATATATTAATAATTGGGTTTTCAATCTGACATCCATTTTTTGTTACGATCAGTTTACCTGTGCAGTCTAATGTCTATGCTCAGGATTAAACCTCACCACCAACTTGCGGATCGGCTTGGTCCTCATGAGGTAACAGCCCAAAGAAAAAGCCCTGCCATGCTTTCGCTGGCTGGGGTTTTTTATTTCCATCCCTTCAAACAGCAAGCTGTTTTCGGGCTGTCAATAAAAAACCCCGTCGCTTTTGCGACAGGGCTTTTCCTTTGTAGCGGGGGAAGGATTCGAACCTCCGACCTTTGGGTTATGAGCCCAACGAGCTACCACTGCTCCACCCCGCAATATCGAGGGACAAAGGTAATATATTGAGAACAATTACCAAAGCAATTATGAATTTATTTTGCTTCGGACTTCGGACTTCGGACTTCGGACTTCATCCTCCCATTACAATTTAAATAATTATTACTAAGTTTGTTGAAATTTTGTCAGTTAGGCGCTGCTTAATAATATAGATAATCAGTTAATTAACAATAAATTACTATGCCAAGAGTATTTAAAGCCACAGAAATAGAGAAAGAGGAAAAAGAAGTTAAGCGCGACTATCTTGACAGGCATATGCCACACGTGTTTTGTCCTGATACGGTAAATAGGGGAGAAAAATTTGAAGTTAAGGTAAAGTTAGGCGAAGAGTATCCTCACCCTGATGAACACGACCATTTCATTAGCGTGATACAGTTATGGAACAGGGAAACGCTTCTTGCTGAAGCCAGATATACAGCAGGAGTATATGGAAACATGCCAGCACATTTTGAAATTGATTTTTATATTGTTGCACCGGAGGTATCAATGAATCTATCTGCTATGGCAGTATGTACAAAACATGGACTTTGGCAGAGTGAAGATAAAATTGTTAAAGTTGACTAACAGTATAAATTTCTCCTTTTATTCCAAATATCTGAATTGAAGAGGTAGTATAATTGTTACCTTTGCGGGTCTGTCATTTATTAAAGTATGGCTAAAAACGATAAAAAAAAGCGTAACTGGCGCGATAAATACAGATTTTCTGTAACTAACGATACTACATTTGAGGAGATTTGGAGAGTAAGGTTAACACAATATAGTGCCTTTCTCCTGATTTCATTTTTGGTTATTTTTATTATTGGCGCTACAACTTCGCTTATTGCTTTTACAAATCTCAGGGAGTTTATTCCTGGTTATCCTGATGTTACGATGCGTCGTAATATTCTGATAAGTGCTATCCGTCTTGATTCTCTGGATCGGGAACTCGCCTTGAGAGATAAATACTTTGCTAATTTGAATGCAATAATATCGGGTAATCAACCTGTTGATATATACTCGCAACAAGACACTTCAAAGAATTATAGGGATATTGTTTTTAATAATTCTCCTGAAGATTCAACCTTGAGAGCCAGGGTTGAAAATGGAGATCGATATAATCTAACACTTGGGCCCTCTATTTCCGAAACTATTTCAAGTCTTGCCGGGATGCATTTTTTCCCTCCTGTAAAAGGGATTATTTCAGGACGATATGATGTAAGAACAAGACATTTTGGAACTGACATCGTTACAAAACCAAAGGCAGTCGTTTCCTCCGCTCTTAATGGAACTGTAATTTTTACAGGTTGGACCATGGAAACAGGATTTGTTATTGAAGTTCAACATCCAAATAATATTGTTTCTGTATATAAACATAATGCAAGTCTCCTGAAAGAGATCGGAGACCTTGTCAGAGCAGGTGAAGCCATCTCTATTGTTGGTGATTCAGGTGAAATATACACTTCGGGTCCTCATCTTCATTTTGAAATTTGGTATAAAGGAAGTCCTCTTGATCCGGAAAAGCATATTTTATTCTAATCATCTGAAAGCAGGTATGTCACAAAGAATTGCATTATTAGGATCAACAGGGTCGATAGGATCACAAGCCCTTGACGTCATTTCCCGATTCCCGGAAGAATTCACAGTTGAGGTACTTGTTGCCGGAAATAATGTAGAGCTTCTTACACAACAAGCACTGCAATTTCAACCAGATTCTGTGGTTATCGGGAATGAGGATCATTATCAACAACTAAAAGAGAACCTTGAGGGTACCAATATTAAGGTATATGCAGGGAATAATGCTATGGACCAGGTTGTAACATCATCCACAGTTGATGTTGTTATTGCCTCTATTGTTGGATATTCCGGACTGAAGCCTACTATAGCAGCTATAAAAGCAGGAAAAAGAATTGCATTGGCTAATAAAGAGACCCTTGTCGTTGCCGGGGAAATTATTAGCAGACTGGTTTTAGAATCGGGAAGTCAAATTATACCTGTCGATTCAGAACATTCGGCAATATTTCAGTGTCTTGTTGGAGAATCTGGTAATTCAATTGAAAAGATTACTCTGACTGCTTCCGGGGGGCCATTCAGAGGCTGGTCAAATGAAATGTTGAAAACGGTAAAGCCAGGTGATGCTCTCAAACATCCGAACTGGGATATGGGTAATAAAATCACGATCGATTCAGCCTCTCTCATGAATAAAGGGCTTGAGGTGATTGAGGCAAGATGGCTATTTGACCTTTCACCCGAACAGATTTCTGTTATTATCCACCCCCAATCAATAATACATTCTTTTGTTCATTTTGCGGATGGCTCAGTAAAAGCTCAATTAGGCGTACCAGATATGAGAGTACCGATTCTTTATGCTCTTACTTATCCCAACCGGTTGCAATCTGATCTTCCACGCCTCGAAATAAATGATTATAAGACCCTTACTTTCATGGATCCTGATTTGAAAAATTTCAGGAGCCTTTCTCTCGCGTATGATGCTTTAAAGCAGGGCGGAAACATGCCTTGCATCCTTAATGCTGCAAATGAAATAGCTGTTAACGCATTTCTTTCTGAAGAGATTGGATTCATGCAGATACCAGACATTGTGGAATATACAATGGAGGCTGGCTTGTATTCAAATATGCCTGATTTGGATTCTCTTGAATTTATTGATGGTAATGCAAGGGAATTAGCAACAGATTATATTAATAAACTTTAAAAATATAATATGATAATACTGACAAAAATACTACAACTTGTAATGAGCCTTTCGATACTTGTAATAATACATGAGTTCGGACATTTTGTGATGGCTAAGCTATTCAAGACAAGAATTGAAAAGTTTTATCTCTTCTTTGACCCCTGGTTTTCCCTGTTTAAGTATAAAAAAGGTGATACTGAATATGGTATAGGCTGGCTTCCTCTGGGAGGATATGTTAAGATCTCAGGGATGATTGATGAATCGATGGACAAGGAACAGATGAAACAGCCTCCTCAGCCACATGAGTTTCGGTCAAAGACATCAGGGCAACGACTTCTGATAATGACAGGAGGAGTGATATTCAATTTTATATCCGCAATGCTGATTTATGTTTTTGTACTATTTGCATGGGGAGAAACCTACTTGCCTACAGCAAACGTTAAGTATGGTATTGTTACTGACTCTGTTGGATTTGAAATAGGACTAAGAAATGGTGACAAAATCATTACTGTTGATAATCAGTATATTGAGTATTTTCAGCAGATTACCGCCGATATAGTATTGAACGACCGGAAAACAATACAGGTTGAGCGTGATGGAGAAATATTAAATATTGAGATTCCTAAAGATTATATTCCTCAAGTGATTAAGGGAAAAGGGCAGATTAGTTACAGGACACCTTTTCAGCCTATGGTAGTAAATACTTTTACAAAGAAATCCCCGGCTAAAGATGCCGGAGTGCATATTGGAGATAAAATAACAGGTATCGACAGTATTAAATTTAATTTTTCTGATGAGTTTCAGAATTACCTGTTAAGTAACAGAACAAGACCGGTAGTCTTGAATGTTGAACGTAAAGGGAATATGGAAAATATCCCTGTAACACCTACTGCCTCTGGGTTTCTGGGATTTTCCTATGCTGGAATAGCGCTTAATCAGATATTTGATCTGAAAACTCTAAAATATGGGTTCTTTCAATCATTCCCGGCAGGGATTAACAAAGGATTCAAGACAATTGCTGACTACCTCAAACAATTCAAACTAATATTCTCAAGACACACAAAGGCATACGAGTCTCTGGGAGGTTTTATCACAATAGGAAGTATCTTCCCGGGAGTATGGGACTGGCAGGCATTCTGGAATCTGACGGCTTTCCTCTCAGTAATACTGGCAATTATGAATATTCTTCCAATACCGGCTCTTGATGGTGGCCATGTTATGTTCTTACTATTTGAGGTAATAACCGGAAGGAAACCTAGTGATAAGTTTCTGGAATATGCTCAGATAGTAGGGATGGTGATCCTTTTTTCACTTTTAATTTTTGCTAATGGGAACGATATTCTGAGACTTATCAGGAAGTAGAATTTATTTTCATGTTGTATTGTAAATAATTAAAGTATTTTTACCTTTGTACAAATTCTAATACTTAAAGAGATGGGAAAACTTGGAATAACAGAGATACTTCTGATACTTGGTGTTGTAGTTCTGCTTTTTGGCGGAAGGAAAATTCCTGAACTGATGAAAGGAATTGGTCAGGGGATGAAAGAATTTAAGAAAGCTTCTAAGTTCGATGCATCAGAAGAGAAGAGTGAAGGAGTAAGCCAGGACAAGGTTTAATACTTATAACATATTAAGTTGAAACCTGCATGTTAATGCAGGTTTTCATATTCCACTAATTCATATTTCTGATTTCTTCTTCCTGGAATAAATCCGGCTTCTTTTATAATAGATTGCATCTCAATAGAATTAAAACGGTTGTTAGAACCCGCTGCACTTACTACATTCTCTTCAATCATTATTGACCCGAGATCATTAGCTCCTGAATGGAGAGACAGCATACCAATATCCTTACCAACAGTAAGTATTGAAGCTTGTATGTTTCTTATATTATTCAGCATGATGCGGCTTATAGCTATTATCCGGAGGTAGTCTGTTCCGCTGTAGCTGCTTCGGACTGAATGCTTTTTCAAAAGCAGAGTGCCTTCCTCCTGGAAGGCCCATGGAATAAAGGTGATAAATCCATATGAATTTGGTGGCTTCTCATCCTGCAAATCCCTCAAATGAATAAGATGTTCAATCCTCTCCTCAATTGTTTCTATGTGGCCATACATCATTGTTGCTGAAGTGGGTAGATTTAGTTTATGTGCGACTTTCATAACTTTAAGCCATTCACCGGAGCTGGCTTTTGCAGGAGATATAATTTTTCTGACACGGTCAGAAAGAATTTCAGCTCCTGCTCCCGGGAGGCTGTCGAGACCTGCATCAATTAGCTTTGACAAAACATTGAGATAAGAAAGTTTTTCTTTTTTTGCCAGAAAAACTATCTCGGGAGGTCCGAGGGCATGAAGTTTAATATTAGGATATAATTTCTTAAGATTTCTGAAAAGATCAATATAAAAGTTAATATTCAAATCAGGATTCATTCCCCCCTGTAAAAGAAGCTGATCACCTCCAAGTGAATATAATTCATCGATTTTACTTATATAGTCATTTGTTGATGTGACATATGCATCTGGAGCTCCTTTTTTTGTGCAAAAGTTGCAAAAGGAACATTGAGAAAAACAGATATTGGTTAGATTCACATTTCTGTCAATTATCCATCCAACAATATTTCCCGGATTATGCAATTGCCGGAGTTTATTTGCAATAAACATCAGCTTTTCAACCGGAGCCTGAGTATACAGTGCAACTCCCTCCTCAATATTTAATGGAATTAGTTTGAGAGCTTTCTCGTATATTTGTTGTAAAACCATATTTATTAGCCAATTACCTTTATCCGTATTAAAATTATAGTCTCATTTTGGATTTGAGACCTAATCACAGCAAAGGTAACGCTTTGGAAACTAAACAATCAATATTTTAATTAACTTTACATCTTCAAAAATCCAGCTAAGAAAATATGAAACCGGAAATTAAGCAAATATCACAAATAATAGATAATCAGTCGGTTATATGCATTATTGGAGATGATACTATTCCGGAAAGATTAGCGCTCAGTATATCAGAAAAGAATTTTGCTCAAAAAAGATTGAATGCCAAAGATGAATATGTTTTCATTAATTCCTATAGAAAGTGCACTTATCTTATCAGATTAAAGGAGGGCTTTGGTCATCATAAAATTCGGGAAGAGCTACGTAAAACCTCTTACAATTTAAGAGATTTGATTAAGAAAAACAATCATTCCGAATTGGTAATAACCTCTGACATGGCTTATAAGGGTGCCATTGCAGATTTTACTGAAGGACTTTTTCTAAGTATGTATTCTTTTGATAAATACAAGACAAAAGATGAGGAAGATGAGAAATACAAATATCCTTCAAAAATCCTGCTAAATGGCGAATTTAATGATTCAGAGATTGAATGGCTTATCAGTTTAACCGATGCAGCTTATTTTACACGCGATCTGATTATTGAACCGGTAAATAAACTCAATGCACAGGGATTAGCAAGGAAGATAAAAGAAATTGGAGATTCGGCCGGCTTTACAGTTGAAGTTCTTACTAAAGGAAAGATAGAGGCCCTTAAGATGGGGGGACTATTAGCTGTCAATGCAGGAAGTGTTGATCCTCCTGTATTTTGTATCCTTGAATGGCATCCTGAGAATTGTGTAAATGAGAATCCTATTGTTCTGGTTGGAAAGGGAGTGGTGTATGATACGGGAGGTTTGAACATTAAAACTGGTGATTATATGGCCGGAATGAAAAGTGATATGGCAGGTGCTGCAATTGTTACTGGCGTGTTACATACAATTGCAAAGTCTGGTATTCCACTACATATTATTGGCTTGATTCCTGCAACGGATAATCGTCCCGGAGGAAACGCTTATACACAAGGAGACATTATTAAAATGCATAATAAGCTGACTGTTGAAATTGGAAATACTGATGCTGAAGGCAGGCTGATACTGGCAGATGCAATAAGTTATGCTTCAAAATATTCTCCGGAATTAATAATCGACATTGCTACATTGACAGGTTCAGCTGCAATGACCTTTGGTAATCAGGCAATAGCTATGATGACAAACGCTGACAGAAAATATATTAACCTCCTTACGGAATGTGGAAATGATGTATATGAGAGAATTGGTGAATTGCCGTTTTGGGATGAATATGGGGAGTTGTTGAAATCTGATATTGCTGATCTTAAGAATATTGGGGGTCGAGAAGCTGGTGCAATTACAGCCGGGAAGTTTCTGGAAAGGTTTGCAGAATTCCCATTAATACATCTGGATATTGCAGGAACAGAAATGCTTAAGAAGGATGATTTTTACAGATTAAAGAATGGTCCTGGGTCAGGATTAAGGCTGCTTTCAACATTTTTGAAAAAATATTCAGCGAATTATCCTGGCAAAAATTAACAGATTATGAAGAAGAAAAAAATAGTTGCAGGCATCTCACATGGAGACATTAATGGGATAGGATATGAGGTAATAATTAAAGCTCTGTCTGATCCTATGATAAATGATCTTTGTGTTCCGGTGGTATATGGCTCACCAAAAGTAGCTGCCTATCATCGTAAAGCATTAAATATTAATAATTTTAGTTTTAACAATATTCGTATAGCGGATGATGCTCATGACAAAAAGGCAAATATGATTAATTGCCTTGATGATAACACCCGGGTTGAACTCGGTAAGTCAACTCATCAGGGTGGTGAAGCAGCATTTATTTCACTTGAACGAGCTGTTGAGGATCTGCTAAATGGTAAAATTGATGTTCTTATCACAGCCCCGATTGATAAGCAAAATATTCAATCTGAAAATTTTCATTTTAATGGACATACTGAGTATCTAAAATCAAAATCCGGTGCTGAGGAAGTCCTGATGTTTATGATCAGCGAGTTTATGAGAATTGGTGTTGCGACAGGTCATGTCCCTCTTAGTGAGGTTCCTGAACTAATAACTGTAGACACCCTGATGCCCAAAATAAGGCTTATGAATCAATCACTTAAACAGGACTTTGGAATACGTAAGCCACGTATTGCAATCTTTGGGCTTAATCCACATGCTGGTGAAAAATCCTTACTTGGAAAAGAAGAGGAGGAAATAATTATTCCTGCAATGCAACTGGCACAGAAAGAGGGGATATTGACCTTTGGCCCTTTTGCGGCAGATGGATTTTTCGGTTCAGGATCATTTGTAAAATTCGATGGAATTCTTGCTATGTACCATGATCAGGGACTCACCCCATTCAAAGCACTTTCATTTGATTCGGGGGTTAATTTTACAGCTGGGTTGCCATATGTCAGAACATCTCCTGGTCATGGAACAGCCTTCTCAATTGCAGGAAAAGGAGAAGCCTCGGAAAATTCATTTCGTCAGGCAATGTATCTGGCTTGTGATATCTTTAGAAACAGAGAGACTTACAAAGAAATAAACATGAATCCACTGAAACATCAGGATATCGATTTTCATAGCGACCGCTTTGATGAGCTCCCCCCTGAAATACCTAATCCTGAACAATAACTATGATAGATTATATTAAAGGAGTCATTACTCATATCACTCCGACATTCCTTACCATTGAGACCGGCGGAATTGGATATCATGTTAATATTTCAATCACAACATTTTCGAAACTTGAAGGTAAAACTGATTTTAAAATTCTGATCCATGAGATAATCAGAGAAGATACCCATCAACTTTTCGGATTTGCGGAAGGTAAGGAAAGGGATATTTTCAGACTTCTGATTTCCGTAACAGGTGTTGGAGCAAATACAGCCAGGATGATGCTTTCGTCACTTAATCACAGTGAGATTGAGATGGCAATTATTGGGTCAGATGTAAATATTCTGAAAAGTGTAAAGGGAGTAGGATTAAAAACAGCTCAGAGGATAATTGTTGACCTGAAAGATAAAGTGGGGAAACAGACCGGAAGTCATGAAATATTTGACTTTGCAGACAATACAAGACGAGAAGAAGCGTTATCTGCATTAGTAATGCTTGGATTTGCCAAAAACGCTGTCTCAAAAGTCCTTGATAAAATAGTCAGAGAAGAGAAAAATCTGACAATTGAGGACATGATTAAGAGAGCGCTTAAGAACTTGTAATTCTGAATAAAAGCCGGATTGGGATCAGGAATATCATATAAAAATATTCTGTTATTATCGTATATTGTGCTGTTCGCTTCTTTCATTATTAGGTCTACAGAAGCAAGTAGCCAGGCTGCTTTTCAATCAACCGGAGTGGCAGATACGACACGAAGACCCTTTCTTAAATTGAAGGATGTTTCCGGAATCCCATGGGAATCAAAACAAAAATCGCCCCTGTATCTCGATAATCCTTCAAATATAAAATCAACTGTAATCTATAATCCTGATAAGGATGAATATATTCTTTATCAGAAAGTTGGAGCTTTCGACTACCGTACACCTGTATATATGAGTCCCGTGGAATTTCGGAAATATGAATATACCAGGGCTATGCGCGACTACTGGCAATCGCGGATTTCCGGTGATGAATCCGGATTCAGGTCAAACTTAATCCCTCAGATTGAAATCGGAGGCGCAGCATTTGATAAGATATTTGGAAGTAATACGATCAATATTATTCCTCAGGGGTCTGCTGAACTGATTTTTGGTATTAATATTTCCAGGACTCAAAATCCTGCACTTTCCGAGAAATTAAGAACTATTCCTACTTTCGATTTTAAGGAAAAAATTCAGATGAATGTTACCGGGACTATTGGAGATAAAATGGAGTTAGGTGTTAATTATAACACTGATGCAATGTTTGAATTTGAGAATAGAACGAAACTCCAATATTCAGGAAAGGAAGATGAAATATTGAAGAAAGTTGAAGCTGGCGATGTAACACTTCCACTTACAGGAACCCTGATTACCGGAAGTTATAGTTTATTTGGCCTTAAAACAGAGATGCAGTTCGGCAAACTGACAGTAACAACAGTACTCTCACAGCAAAAAGGAGAATCATCTGTTATTGATGTTAAAGGAGGAGCTCAGTTATCTGAATTTGAGTTGTATGCAGATGAGTATGAAGCAAACCGACATTTCTTTCTCTCACAATATTTCAGAGATACATATGATGATGCATTGAAAAACCTGCCAGTAGTAAGCTCGGGTGTTAATATTGAGAGGATTGAGATATGGGTTACTAATAAGTCAAGCCGCTTTGAAGAAGCCAGTAACAGGAATATAGTTGCTTTTATGGACCTTGCTGAAAATGGAAGTCATATATTTAATGAAATCCCCGCATTTCAGCAAAATCCGGGTGCAATGAGATATCCTGATAATAATACCAATCAATTATATGAACAGCTTACAACATCATATGGACTGATCAGAGATGTTAATGAAGTTACTAATACATTTGCCCCATTATATCCCGGATTTCAGATTGGACGGGATTTTGAGAAGATTGAGAATGCCAGAAAACTTGATGAAAGAGAATTTAATTTTAACAGGCAATTGGGATATATTTCCTTAAACACTTCCCTTAATACAGATGAAGTACTGGCCGTTGCTTATGAATATACAAAAGGAGGTCAGGTATTTAAAGTAGGAGAGTTTTCAACAGATGGAATTAGTGCACCGCAGACATTAATACTTAAATTGATTAAAGGGACTACCTTGAGTCCAAAGTTGCCAACATGGAATCTTATGATGAAGAATGTTTATTCTTTGGGTTCCGGTAAACTTGAAAGAAAAGACTTTGAATTGAATGTGCTTTACCAGGATGATGAAACAGGAAATTCAATCAACTATCTCCCTGAGGGGAAGCTTGCAGACCAAATACTATTGCAGGTAATGGGACTTGATAATCTGAATTCTCAACTCGACAGGGAACCCGATGGATATTTTGATTTTATTGATAATGTCACAGTTATGGTTGATCGCGGAAAAATAATTTTTCCTGTTATTGAACCATTTGGTAGTTATCTTAAGGAGATTATTGTAGATCCCGGATTAGTAAGTAAATATGTCTTTCAGGAGCTCTATGATTCTACCCAGACTGTTGCCCGCCAAATGGCAGAGAAGAATAAATTCAAGTTGGCCGGACAATTCTCATCGCAGTCAGGGTCTGAAATCAGGCTTAATGCAGCCAGTATCCCGCAAGGTGCAGTGAAGGTTACTGCAGGAGGCGTTCCTTTAACTGAAAATACTGATTTTACAGTTGATTATAATATGGGTACAGTTAGAATAATCAACACTGCCCTTATAGAGTCACAAACTCCTATTCAGGTTTCACTCGAAAGCAATCAGTTTTTTGGTTTCCAAACAAAAACTCTGGTTGGTACACATCTCGACTACAAGGTTTCGGATAACTTTGATATTGGAGGAACAATTCTTCACCTTAACGAAAGACCATATACTCAGAAGGTTAATTTTGGAGAGGAACCAATTTCCAATACAATATGGGGTTTAAATACTTCATACAAATCACAATCAGAATTACTCACGAAGGTAATTGATAAAATTCCACTACTGGAAACGAAGACTCCTTCAACATTCTCATTCTTCGGAGAGTTTGCTAATCTTATTCCGGGCCATTCAAGGGCTATATCAAGTGCTGGTAATTCATATATTGATGATTTTGAGGCAAGTGAAATACCCCTGGATCTTAAATCATTTAATGCATGGACAATTGCCAGTATTCCACAGGGACAGGACCAATTGTTTCCTGAAGCAACGTTAAATAACAACCTGGCAAGCGGATTTAACAGGGCTAAATTAGCTTGGTATGTAATTGATCCGCTCTTTTTACGCAATGGTTCATCAACTCCTGATTATATAAAACAACATCCGGAAGAACAATCAAGCCATTTTGTAAGAGAGATATACGAGAATGAAATATTTCCATACAGAGAAAGTCCTAGTGGCATACCTACGAATATTACAGTCTTAAACCTGGCTTATTACCCCGAAGAAAAGGGACCTTATAATTTTGATACTGATCCCGGTCTTTATTCTGAAGGGATGAACTCCGGGGGAGAGTTGAATGACCCTAAATCAAGATGGGGTGGTATAATGCGGGAAGTTCTTACCAGCGATTTCGAAAATGCAAATATTCAATATGTTAAGTTCTGGATAATGGATCCATTTGTAGAAAATCCTGATCATGACGGGGGAGATTTATATATCAACCTTGGGAATATTTCTGAAGATATCTTACGTGATTCCAGAAAAAGTTTTGAGAATGGTTTGCCTGGTGGTCCTGTTCCCAAAAATATTGACACTACGGCCTGGGGAAGAGTGCCAACTGTTCAGGCTGTTGTCCATGCATTTGACAATGCACTGGAATCCAGACTTTATCAGGATGTAGGTCTCGATGGGTTAAGAAACGTTGATGAACAAAGCTATTTTAACGATTACCTTCAAAAATCACTTTTAATAACTGATAATGAGGCGTATCAGAATATATTAGAGGACCCTTCAGGTGATGATTTTCATTATTTCCGGGGAAGAAATTATGATCTGCAAAATCTGGGAATTCTGGAGAGATATAAAAAATATAACGGGCAGGACGGTAACTCTCCGACTGCGGAAATGTCGCTTGAATCATATCCTACTTCCGGTTCAACTTTACCTGATATGGAGGATATTAACCGTGATAATACTCTTAGCGAAACGGAAAGTTATTATCAGTATAAAGTTAGTATGAGGCCCGAAGATATGAAAGTGGGTTCTAATTATATTGTTGATGAAATTGAATATACAGCAAGTATGCCTACTGGTGATTCCAAAGTGAAATGGTATCAGTTTAAAATTCCCATAACTGATTATCAGAAAACAGTTGGATCAATAAGCGATTTTAAATCAATCCGTTTTATGAGGATGTTTATGAGGGATTTTAACGAACCCGTTATTATTCGTTTTGCTGAACTCGACCTGGTGAGGGCTGAATGGCGAAAATACAATATTTCATTCATGGAAGGTGGCGAAAGGATTACGATACCTGAGGCCACTGATGGTACCTTCGAGATAAGTTCGGTAAGTATTGAGGAAAATTCGGGTAAATTACCTGTTAATTATGTCCTTCCCCCGGGCTTTGACAGGATCACTGACCCACAGAATCCTCAATTGAGACAACTCAACGAGCAATCAATGGTTCTTAAGGTTCAGAATCTTGAAGATGGTGATGCGCGGGCGGCTTTCAGAAATGTCAATCTGGATATCAGACAGTATCGCAGGTTACGTTTTGAGGTTCATGCTGAAGCCACAATTGGACAAGCACTCCAGGATGATGAGTTGACAGCATTTGTAAGGATCGGATCTGACTATAAGGGGAATTTTTATGAATATGAGATTCCTTTAAAACTTACTCTGCCAGGTCGTTATAGTAATACTTCTGATGCGGAAAGGACATTGGTCTGGCCGGAAGAGAACAGCTTTAATATAGATTTGTCAATTCTACAGGAGGCTAAGCAGGCACGAAACAGGCAAATGCAGGCACCAGGATCATCATTAAGTATATCCGATGTTTTTATTTATTCCGATGGAAATGCAAGGGTGTCTGTATCTGGTAATCCAAATATGAGTAATGTAAGGGTCATCATGATAGGGGTGAGGAATCCTATAAAAACAAGAAATCAGTTGTCAGATGATGGTAATCCAAAATATGGAGAGGTATGGATTAATGAACTACGTCTCAGCGATTTTGTGGAAGATGGGGGTTGGGCTGCCAATGCTCATTTACAGGCACGTCTGGCTGACCTGGGTACAATAGATATGGTTGGACAAACAAGTACTCCTGGTTGGGGGAGTATTGATAAAAAGGTGAATGAAAGGAGTAAAGAACAGATTGTCAAATATGATATTTCATCGAGTATTGAGCTTGGAAAATTTTTTCCTGAAGAAGCTGGAGTGAGATTTCCTGTCTATGTTGGGTATTCGGAAACCAGGATCAAACCTCAGTATAATCCACTCGATCCGGATATTCCTCTTAAAGATGCCCTTGATGGAGCTGCAAATAGTGTTGTAAGGGATTCTATAAAGTCGATTGCAGAGGATCTTGCAAAGAGAAAAACTATAACCATAAGTAATGCCGGTATAACAAAAAGGGGAGAAAAACCACATCCATGGGATATAGCGAACCTAAGCGTAAATTATACCTATAACGAAATCTACAGGAGCAATACCAAAACCGAACTTGACATTGAGAAGAATTACAGAGGAGGAATTAATTATAATTACGATGCACAACCAGCTAATATTACTCCGTTTAAGAGTGTGGGTTTCTTAAGTTCTCCGGGTTTAAAACTTATTAAGGACTTTAATTTCTATGTTTTCCCAAAAAGTTTATCGTTCAGGACCGACCTTAATCGGTTTTATAATGAAATAAAAACAAGGAATATAAATAATCCTTATCTGAAGGTTAAACCATCTTTTAGAAAAGATTTTGAATGGTCCAGGATTTATGATTTTAAATATGATATAACAAGGCAGTTGAAATTTGATTTTACGGCAACAAACATTGCAAGGATTGATGAACCTTTTGGCGGTGTCGATAAGAAGAGATATCAGAGTGAGTATGATAACTGGCGTGATTCAGTGATGATAAATCTTAAAAATTTCGGAAGGACAACTACTTATAACCACTTTGCAAATATTACCTATACAATACCGGTAAATAAACTTCCATTTCTATCATGGGTTAATGCTAATGCACGTTATGGGGCTGATTATACATGGCTGGCAGGTCCTGTTTTTCCCGATAGTCTGAACATTGATGTTGGAAACTCAGTTAAAAATCATAATGAGATGACATTGACTGGTATGGCAAATTTTTCAACACTTTACGGGAAATCAAAATTTCTGAAAAATATTGAAAATAATACCCGCCCTGGTGCTGCAAAAAGGATGAAGACTGAGTTTAGAACTGTTACCTATTCAAGGGATAGAGTAAATTTCAGAGCTGACGCCGTTAAAGCAATTTATCATAACTTAAAAACAAAGGACATAAAAGTTAAGATAGTTGACAAAGATGGTGCTGAAGTAAAAGGGAAGATGGAAATTATTAGTGAGAACAGAGTTAATTTCACAGCAACTGAAAAAACTGAAGGGGCAGTGGTGTTTGTTGAGGGAAAGGTGAAGAAAAACAGAAATCCACTTATAGTTACTGGTGAATATTTGATAAGAGCCATGATGGGAGTGAGGTCGGTAAGTTTGACTTACACTTCTGCACAAGGACAATTTTTACCAGGTTACATGCCAGAAACACAATACCTGGGAATGTCTGATTTTAATGATATTCTCGCCCCGGGATGGCCGTTTATTCTTGGATATAGTGATGAACGCTTTGCCGACAAAGCTGTTGCAAATGGCTGGTTATCAACAGATACTATACTTAATAATCCAGCAACATTTAATAATAAGATGGATATCTCTGTCCGTAGTCTAATAGAACCTTTTCCCGGAATGAGGATAGATTTGAATGCTGATAGAAGGTTTTTAGAATCCATAAGTTCTTATTATATTGCTGATTATAATGGAAACTTCCCCGACAGTACACGCAATCGCATTATGTCGGGAAGCTTCTCTATCTCAGTTATTTCATGGGGAACTGCATTCGAAAAGATATCCAAGGATAATGATTATGTGTCTCCCACTTTTGAAGCCTTTAAGGATAATACAATAATTATATCGGAAAGAAGAGCCGCCGATCGTCAAAAGATGGATCCGGGATATGACCCTGATACCGATCCCTTAACAGGAAATCCTATTGAAGGGCCATATAAAAGCGGTTATGGTAACACCTCCAGAGAGGTTTTAATACCTGCATTTCTGGCAGCCTATACTAAATCAGATCCGGGGAAAGTTGGACTTGAGGCCTTTCCTTCTGCTTTGAAGATGATGCCTAACTGGAGAATAAATTTTGATGGATTGTCAAAATTTGAGTTTGTTCAAAGAACATTCAGATCAGTAAACCTGATGCATCAGTACAGAAGCACTTATCAGATAGGTTCATATACTACAAATATGAGCTATGAGGTTGATGGCGGTGGTATAAACAGAATCAGGGATCTTCAGAGTAACTTTATTCAGCAATATGAAATTAATGTTGTGACAATAAGCGAACAGTTTAGCCCATTGATAAATGTAGACCTTAACTGGAGGAACAGTCTTACAACAAGGTTTGAATGGAAAAAATCACGTACTGTTTCTTTAAACCTGACCAGCAATCAGATTGCAGATGCAAGAATAAATGAACTTATTTTTGGAGCAGGCTACAGATTTGATGATGTTCAGATAATTCTCAATACAGGAGGAGGCCAGAGAGCGCTGAATAGTGATTTGAATATAAGGCTCGACCTTTCAATTCGTGATAATAAAACACTCGCTAGAAAGCTGATTGAAAACGTTAACCAACCCGTTGTAGGTCAAAAAGTTTTTACTATAGGTACTAGTGCCGATTATATTCTCAGCGACAGGTTTAACCTTCAGATTTTTGCGGATCATAGTATGAATAATCCATTTGTTGCCAGTACTTTTCCCACTTCGAATACTAATTTTGGATTCAGCCTTAAATTTACACTTGTTCAATAAAGAGGAGCTCAGGATTGGCAAATAAAAAAAGACATTTATTACCTTACATAAATTAAAAAATCTTTATTTTTGATTAGTTTAAAAGGATGTGGAGATTAATTAAAGTAACAATATAAAAATTATTTCAGTTATGAGCGTTCCCGTAAATTTGTTATACAGTAAAGATCATGAATGGCTTCGTTTAGAAGGTGATATTGCATATATCGGCGTTACCGATTTTGCACAAGGTGAATTGGGCGATATTGTATTTATAGAAATTGAAACAGTAGGTGAAACACTTAATAAGGATGAGGTGTTTGGCACTATTGAAGCGGTAAAAACAGTTTCAGACCTGTTTATGCCGGTAAGTGGAGAGATATTAGAAGTGAATCCGGCTTTGGAAGAGTCACCGGATCTCGTTAACAAAGATCCTTATGACAAAGGCTGGATGGTTAAAATAAAGCTGAGTAATCCTTCTGAGATTGACGATCTGCTATCAGCTGAAAAGTATAAAGAGTTGTTATAGTTTCTTTTTTACTTCGAATTCCTGGTAACCTTCAATTACATCTTCAACATTAATATCATTGAAATGATGGATGTTAAGTCCACACTCATACCCTCCAACAACTTCTTTAACATCATCTTTGAAGCGTTTGAGTGAACCAAGTTCTCCGGTATATATTACAATTCCATTGCGAATGACCCTAACCTTAGTGTTCCGGGTAATCTTACCCTCTTTAACGTAACAACCTGCTACTGTTCCTACTTTAGTGACTTTGAATATTTCACGTATTTCAAGTGTTGCTACAATTTCCTCTTTAACTTCCGGCATAAGCATACCTTCCATTGCAGACCTTATTTCTTCTATGGCATTGTAGATTATAGAATAGAGTCGTACGTCAATCTCCTCTTTCTCTGCAAGTTTTCGGGCACTTAAAGAGGGTCGTACCTGGAAACCAACAATAATTGCATTTGATGCTGCTGCCAGAAGAATGTCAGATTCAGATATTTGTCCAACGGCTTTGTGAATGACATTAAGTTGGATCTCAGGGGTTGATAGTTTGATTAAAGAATCACTCAAAGCTTCTACCGTACCGTCAACATCACCTTTTACTATAATGTTAAGTTCCTGGAAGTTGCCAATAGCGATTCTTCGGCCAATTTCATCAAGGGTGATATGTTTTTGAGTACGGAGGCCTTGTTCTCTTTGGAGTTGAGCCCTCTTATTTGCAATATCTTTTGCTTCACGGTCGCTCTCCATGATATTAAACTTGTCACTAGCCTGAGGAGCCCCGTTTAATCCTAATATAAGTGTAGGTGTTGCAGGACCAACCTTCTCCACTTTGTGACCTCTTTCATTGTACATGGCTTTTATATGTCCAAAGCAGCTCCCGGCAAGCATAATATCCCCAACTCTGAGTGTACCGGCTTTTACCAGAACAGTTGCTGTAAATCCCCTTCCCTTGTCAAGAGATGATTCAATAACAGTTCCGATAGCTGGTTTATTGGGATTTGCTTTAAGATCGAGCATCTCAGCTTCAAGAAGTATTTTGTCGAGAAGAAGTTCAATATTGAGTCCGTTTTTGGCTGAGATCTCTTGCGATTGAAATTTTCCTCCCCAATCTTCAACAAGGTAATTCATATTTGCCAGTGCCTCTTTTACTTTTTCAGGATTGGCGGATTGTTTATCAATTTTGTTGATAGCGAAAATAATCGGAACACCTGCTGCTGAAGCATGATTTATTGCTTCTACGGTTTGAGGCATAACGCCATCATCAGCTGCAACCACAATAATGACAATATCCGTAATCTGAGCCCCCCGGGCACGCATAGCTGTAAATGCTTCGTGGCCTGGTGTATCGAGGAAGGTAATCTGGCGTTTGTCCGGAAGGATAACTCCATATGCTCCCATATGTTGTGTTATACCTCCTGCCTCACCTGCAATTACATTTGAGCTACGAATAAAGTCAAGTAGTTTTGTTTTACCATGATCAACATGTCCCATTACTGTAACAATTGGGGGTCTGGATTGAAGATCTGCCACATCATCTTCCTCTTCCCTTACCGCTTCCAGTAATTCTGCACTGACAAATTCAACTTTGAATCCAAATTCATCAGCAAGTATTGCCATTGTTTCAGCATTCAGACGCTGATTGATTGAGACAAATAGCCCAAGATTCATACATGTTGAAATAATTTCTGTAACAGGAGTATCCATCATCGAAGCAAGCTCATTCACTGATACGAATTCAGTTACTTTGAGAATGTTTTTATCAAGTTCAATTTGGTCAACTGCCTCCTGATTCTTTTGACTTATAGCTTCCCTCTTTTCTCTTCTGTACCTTGAACCCTTGGATTTGCTTTTTGTGGTGAGTCTGGCCAGGGTCTCTTTTATCTGCTTCTGTACTTCTTCTTCATTTACTTCAGCCCTAACAGGTCTCTTCTTAATAATCTTCTTAGTGCCGGTTTTATCCTTCTTATCCGTAGTTACAGGTTTAACAATGGATGTGCCCTCATTTTCCTTATGAATTCGTTTTCTTCTTTTCTTCCTTCTGAAATCGGAGTCACTGTTAACTTTAACTGGCTGAAACGAAGTAGATTTCTTTTTTTCAGCTACAGGCAATTCTATCTTCCCTACAACTCGTGGTCCTGTCAGTCTTTTAAAATCTGTTTTATAGAGTGCTACATCCTCTTTAGGATCAGGAACAATAACATCACTCTCTACTTCTTCAAAAGTAGTCTCCTCAACTATTGGCTCAGGAACGAGTTTATCTGAAATCTCAGGTTCTTCCTTAGTTACTTCCTGTTTAGGAATTACTTCTTCTTTAGTCTCCTTATTAGCAGTAGTTTTAGGTTTTGCCTTCTGTTTCTCTTTTTTAACAGGTCTATTGTCTTTAGCAATTGTGCCGAGGTCAATTTTTCCGACAATATGAAGATCAATATTAGTTGTTGATTTTTTTTCTATTAGAGACGCTGTTTCAACAGGAGTTTCTTCTTTTACTGCAGGCTTTTGTTTTTCAGGTTTCTTTTCTTCAACCGGAGTTGTTTCTAAAGGTTTTTTCTCTGGCTCTTTTTTTGGTAAATCTGGTTTTGCTTTTGGCTTTAAAATCTCTTCAAGATCAATTTTGCCGATAAGTTTAATATCAGGTTTTTTGACTTCGGCCTTAATATCTACAGTTGACTTAACTCCTGAAGAATCTTGTACAAGAACATCTTCCCCCTTTTCAGAATCGTCAGCATCAATAATCTCTGATACATCATCAATAGAGACAGATTCTTTTTTCTTGTGGAGATCTGAAAAAATGAGTCTTTCAGATTCTTTTTTTACACTGATGTCTGTGCTATATTCTTTAATAAGAAAAATATAAGCTTCGTGAGGAAGTTTAGTATTTGGGTTGGGATCAAGATCAAACCCTTTTTTATGCAGAAATTCAACAATAGTGGATATTCCCACGTTGAATTCACGGGCTGCTTTGCTTAATCTTGTAACCTTAAAATCATCTGTCATAAATATGTCTTGCCTTTATTATAGATTCAAAAACACCTGATTATGAATATTTTATATGTTATTTTATTCAAATTCAGCCCGGAGGATATTGACAACATCTTTAATCGTTTCCTCTTCAAGATCAGTTCTTTTAATAAGGTCACTGATTGAGAGGCTTAAAACACTTCTGGCAGTATCGCATCCAATAGCTTTGAACTCTTCTATTATCCAATCTTCAATTTCATCACCAAATTCCTCAAGATCAACATCTTCTTCATCTTCTCCTCCTGGCTCTCTGTACACATCAATTTCGTAGCCTGTAAGTTGGCTGGCAAGTTTAATATTCAAGCCTCCTTTACCAATAGCAAGAGATACTTCACTTGGTTTTAGATATATTTCGGCCCTCTTAGTCTCTTCAACGAGTTTTATTGAGGTGATCTTTGCCGGACTAAGCGCTCTTTGGATGAAAAGTTGATTATTGGAAGTGTAGTTGATGACATCAATGTTTTCATTACGCAGTTCCCTTACAATCCCATGTATTCGTGATCCCTTCATTCCAACACACGCACCAACCGGATCTATTCTTTCATCATATGATTCTACTGCTACTTTGGCTCGTTCGCCGGGTACTCTTACTATATTTTTAATCGTAATCAGACCATCAAAAATTTCAGGGACTTCTAATTCAAATAATCTTTCAAGAAATACCGGTGATGTACGGCTGAGAATAATGAACGGTGTATTGTTTCTCATTTCAACCTTGATTACTACCGCCCTTATTGAATCTCCTTTACGGAAATGATCAGAAGGAATCTGGTCCATTTTTGGTAAAATAAGCTCGTTGCCGTCATCGTCCAGGACAAGAATCTCCCTCTTCCATACCTGATAAACCTCTCCGGCAACAATTTCCCCAATCCTGTCTTTGTATTTGATATAAATATTATTCTTTTCAAGATCAAGGATCCTGGCAGTAAGATTCTGCCTTAAAGATAAAATTGCTCTTCTCCCAAAATCCAGGAACTTGACCTCATCAGATACCTCTTCACCAATTTCATAGTCTTCATCAATCTCTTTGGCTATAGAAAGAGGTATTTGGATTACAGGATCAGTTATCTCATCGTCGTCTACAATAACCCTGTTTCTCCAAATTTCAAAGTCACCTTTGTCGATATTGACAATTATGTCAAAATTATCAGCTGAACCATACTTCTTTGCAAGCATACCTCTGAATACATCTTCAAGTACACTCATCATAGTGGGACGGTCAATGTTCTTCAGCTCCTTAAATTCCGAGAAAGTGTCTATCAAATTTACGTTTTCCATTTGGTGTAAACTTCTTATTATTATTTGATTATTAAAATAGCTCTTGTTGATTTTATCTGTTCAAAATTGAAAGAGATGTCTTTCAGTTCTTTAGTTTTTCCTTTAACTTTTAATTCAGTTTCAAGTTCAAATCCACCTTTCGTAACATTTTCAAGAATTCCTAAGTGTCTTGATCCTTCATTGTCAATAACTTCCACTTTTCTTCCTTCGTTTTTATAGTACTGTTCAATAACTACAAAAGGCATGTCCAGCCCAGGTGATGATACTTGTAATTCAAAATCTTCTTCGTCACGGTCAAGATTGTTTGCTATCAGCCTGTGTATTGAAGCACATTCATCAATTGTGATACCTCCGTTTTTATCAGCAAGAACAGTAATCCGGTTAGAAGTACCAACCTTTACAGAAACAAGAAAGAGACCCTTCCCTTTAATGAATTCCTCAATTAATGCCTGTATCTTTTGTTTTTCCACCATTTTCTAAAAACCGATAACAAAATAGGGGACTCTGGTCCCCTAGGTCTCAAACACCCCCCTCAATTCGGATGCAAAGGTATATATTTATATTAAATCACCAAAACAAATAGTAACAATATTGAAGTATTATGCTTGTGAGTCAAAGAAGTAGCTTGAAAAGCAGAAAATATTCAGATATTTACGATAGACCTTAAATAATGGGTTGATAATACTATTTAAACTTTTACATAAATTTTTCTCTCTTTTGCAAGTTGAAAAGAGCAACCAGTAAAAAAATGATTGAGCCTGATATCAGAATTATCCTGTTTTTAAGTGTAATCAGGGCCCAGGAAGCTTCGTTTACATCATAGGGAAGATCAAAAGGGTTAAGGAACACGTTCCACTGACTTTTACTGAGGGAGGAATCACTGAAAATCATAAAAAACAGACCAAAGATGATCATAAGTACTGCTGTACCGTTTCCGTTTCTTACTACTGTTGATAACATGAAAGCCATTGTACCCATAAAAAGAACCGGCAACATTACCTGTGTAGCCATATTAACAAAGCGGAATTTTACTATAAGGAATGACGAGAGAAAGGTAAAAACAATCATTATCAGAAATGCGATTACAAAGATGAGGATAACCCTGACAAGCCATACTTTGTATCTGTAGTTGGGTATACCGAAAAGGATCTCTATTGTCCGGGCATCCTGGTCATTCTGAATACCAAATACTGACGGATAAAATACCAGGAGCAGACCTGAAAAGAGAAAAACTCCATAAAGATCATCCATCCTTGACACATCATTGGAAAAGACATAAATGACAGACAATCCTGCGTAAAACAATACAGAGCCCGTTAGAAACCAGATGAATCTATTTGCAAAGATTATCCTCAAATTATAGACAATCATCTTATAGATAAGATTAGAAAGGTTATATAAGTTATATTTTTTCATTTATTAATGATTTCATTGATTTGCAGGGCTTCATTGATCTTTTCTTCTGAGTAACCACAGGTAAGCGTCTTCAAGATTTGGAATCGCATTTACAGCTCCTTCCCAGGGTGTAAATTCCGAGATTACCCTTACCCTGACATTATCGCCGTCCGACATATGATGCACTACAAGGTTATTTTCAACAAATGTTCCAAAATCTTTAGCCTTAATATTGAATTGCCATACATGACCATCTGCCTCTTTGGTCATGTCGAGAGGTTTCCCCAGGTATCTAAGCATCCCTTTATTAAGTACTGCCACCTGATTACACGAACTTGAAATATCCTCTATGATGTGTGTTGAAAATATTACTACCCTTTCACGACTAAGTTCAACAAGCAGATTCCGGAACCTGATACGCTCCCTGGGATCAAGGCCGGCTGTAGGTTCATCAACAACGAGTATCCGGGGCAGGTGTAACAGTATCTGAGCAATTCCCATCCTTTGTTTCATTCCTCCTGAATATGAACCGATCTTGTCGTGTCTGCGATCTT
>Ga0307377_10001672_pt1 | contig 27349 bp, 24 predicted proteins | sample TR3MG_FD_202535 | JGI IMG/M metagenome (GOLD analysis project Ga0307377, IMG submission 202535) | Soil microbial communities from Risofladan, Vaasa, Finland - TR-3 | ecosystem: Environmental > Terrestrial > Soil > Coastal area > Acid sulfate soil | place: Finland: Risofladan, Vaasa | collected... | reverse complement strand
GCCGACGAACAGCCGGAGCTCAACGCCCTGCTCCGTCTGCATCTCGCCAACCGCGGCGTGTGGGAGGCGATCAGCACCGCCGGCCCGGCGATGTCCGTGGCCGCGACCGGCGGCGACGTCGCGGCCTACCTCGCCGCCTTCGGGGAGTTCGTCGCGGACGTGACCGCGCCGTCCTGAACGCCTGTGCGCGGGACCGGCGACCGGCGATCGCCGCCTAGGGCCCGCCCTCACGCCGCTAGGACGCCTCGACCTCCGCTGCCTCGACGCCCGCCTCTCTGGACGCGAACTCGAGCACGATGGACGTGCGCCCGGGGCGCGTGGCGAGCAGGACGCGCTCGCAGCTCTGCAGCATGATCGTGAAACCCATACCAAGGCTGGACGCGGTCGAGAACCCGCGGACGAGCGTCGCTCTCGGCAGGGTGCGGAAATCGATACCCGGGCCATCGTCACGGATGAGGACCTGCAGTACCTCGACGCGGGCGAAGAGCTGGTAGGTGCCGCCACCGGCGTGGTTGAGCGCGTTGACGAGCGCCTCGCAGACCGGGGTACGGATGTCGGTGCGCGGGGCCCAGTCCGGGAACTCCGCCGCGGCGACCCCCGCGACGGCGCTGCGCGCCCCGGCCAGGTCGCGAGGCGCGAGGACCTCCGTGGACTCGCCGAGCGACGTGCCCAGCTGCCCGGCGAGCTCTTCGTCGGTCAGAAGGATGAGCTTGCCGCCGGTCACCGCGTCGAGCACGTCCACATAGGCCCTGCGGATGTCGTCCTCCTGCCGCCGGAGCGCACGCTCCGCGTGGCGCACATCGGTGACGTCCTGAGCGGCGAGCGCCCAGCGGTCGCGGCCGACGGGGTACGACTCCAGGAGCTCGTAGGCATCCTCGCTCTCGATGTGGAGCTCCGAGCGGGCCGGCGTGCCGGATCCGGCGGCGCTGGCCACGATCTCGAGGTACGAGCGGGACCTCTCGTCAAGGCCGTCGGGCCTGCTCAGCCGCTTGCCGACGGCGTCTTCCCGGCGCAGCCCCGTACGTGCCAGCTGCATCGGATTCATGTCCACCAGCTCGAGGTCGGTGAGCTCCCCGCCCCGGTCGCGGATCGCTTTGAAGACGGTGATCCCTTCGGCCGCGTTCTCGAACAGACGCGTGTAGCGCTCCTGCGACGCCTCCAGACTGCGGAAGTAGCGCAGCGCCAGCATCATCAGGAGCGTCGCCGTGACGAGGACGAACAGGAACCCTTTGACCGAGGAGAGGGCCAGCTCGAGGTCGTCCGAGAGGCCGAGCCAAGCGAGCGCCCGGTCCGAAAGCACGATCCAGGTAGTGGCGAGGACGGCGTAGATGAGGGCGAGGCGAAGCGCCAGCCGGCGCGCCGCGCGCCGTCGCCGCTTGCGTGCCTCGGCCAGGTCTGTCACCACTGATGCCGCCATCGGATCGGTCTGCACCTCGGGATTCCGCAAGGACGTCCAAGTCCCTCTAGTAGGCTACCCTCCCCAAGACCCCGGGGGAAGCGGCCGGCAGTACCGTTTGCCTGCTAATCATTGGCGTGCTAACCTTCTCCGGTCATCCGACGATGCAGGAGTACCTTGACCGATCACCGCGTGCCCGCGCTCCCCGGATCGCTCGACGGCGTCGACGAGCTCTCGTCGGATGTCTTCCGCGCTTTCATCGAGACGCTACGGCGGCACCGCCGACTCATGATGCAGGCTCTGGCCGACCGCGGCATCCATCCGGGCCAAGCCATGTGCCTGCGCCTGCTCATCGCCAACGACGGCATCACCCAGCGCGATCTGGCCAAAGCGATGCACGTCGCCCCGCCGACGCTGACCAAGATGCTGCACTCCATGGAGACGGCCGGGATTGTGCGGCGTCGTCCCGACGCCGACGACGCGCGGCTCACCAGAGTCGAGCTGACGGCTGCCGGCAGAGCGGAGGAGAAGGAGATGCACGCTGCCGCCGCCGAGTACGTCAACGCAACGATCGGCACGCTGCCGGAGGAGGACCGCCGAGACCTGGCGCGGCTGCTCGACGCGCTCGGAGCCACGATCGAGCGCGCGTCGGCGGCCCGCGAGGACAGCGCACCCGCCGACACCTCCAAGACATCCCATTCCGGGGAAGCGCCTTGATCCGCCTCCTGCGCACCGGCCTGCGCCCCTACTGGCGGCAGATCGTTCTGGTCCTCTTCCTGCTCCTGGTACAAGCGCTCGCCAATCTCTACCTGCCCACCCTCAATGCCGACATCATCAACAACGGCGTGGTGACCGGCGACACGGCCTACATCCTCAAGGTGGGCGGCCTCATGCTCGCCGTCACGCTGGTCTTCGTCATCGCCGCCATCGTGGCGGTGTACTGGGGCTCCAAGATCGCCATGGGGTTCGGCCGCGATGTGCGCGGATCCCTCTTCCGCCGCGTCGAGAGCTTCTCGCAGGCCGAGGTCAACCACTTCGGCACGCCGTCACTGATCACACGCACCACCAACGACGTCCAGCAGGTGCAGATGGTGGTGCTCATGATGCTGAACGTCGTGATCTCGGCGCCGATCATGGCTATCGGCGGCATGATCATGGCGCTGCGGCTCAACGTGCCTCTCAGCGCCGTGATCCTCGTCGCCATCCCCGTGATGGCCGTCTTCATCGGCCTGGTACTGCGCTCGGCGCTACCGCTCTTCATGTCGATGCAGAAGAAGATCGACCGCATCAACCAGGTCACGCGCGAGATGCTGAGCGGGGTGCGCGTGATCCGCGCCTTCGACCGCACGCGCTACGAAGAGGAGCGCTTCGACGCCGCCAACGACGACCTGACCGTGACCACACTCAAGGTCAATCGGCTCTTCGCGCTGATGATCCCGACGCTGACCGCCATCCTCAACCTGTCGACCGTGGCGATCATGTGGTTCGGCAGCATCCAGGTCGCCGACCACGGCATGCCCATCGGCGACCTCACCGCCTTCCTCACGTACATCGTGCAGATCCTCATGGCCGTGCTGATGGCGACGATCATGTTCGTCATGGTGCCGCGCGCAGCGGCCTCTGCAGCACGCATCCAGGAGGTGCTCGCGGCCGAGCCGACGGTGGTCGATCCGGACGAGCCCGCTGCTCCCGCGCCGGTCCGCGGCCTCGTCGAGTTCGAGGACGTCGAGTTCCGTTACCCGGGGGCCGAGGACCCGGTGCTGAGCGGCATCAGCTTCACGGCAGGTCCGGGCGAGGTGACCGCCATCGTGGGGAGCACCGGCAGCGGCAAGACCACGCTCATCAGCCTGATCCCGCGGTTCTACGACGTCACCCGCGGCCGCGTGCTCGTCGACGGCGCGGATGTACGCGAGATGGCTCAGCAGGACCTGTGGAGCCGCATCGGCCTCGTGCCGCAGAAGGCGTTTCTGTTCAGCGGCACGGTCGCCAGCAACCTGCGTCACGGCGACGAACAGGCCGCGGACGAGGCGCTCTGGCGCTACCTCGAGATCGCCCAGGGACGCGAGTTCGTGGCCCAGATGCCGGAGGAGCTGGAGACAACGGTCTCGCAGGGCGGCGCCAATGTCTCCGGCGGGCAACGGCAGCGCCTCGCCATCGCACGGGCGCTCGCGAAGCGAGCCAAGATCCACATCTACGACGACAGCTTCTCGGCCCTTGACTTCGCCACCGACGCGCGCCTGCGCGCCGCGCTCAAGCACGAGACCGAAGACGCGACGGTCATCATCGTCGCCCAGCGGGTGGGGACGATCATGCATGCCGACCGCATCATCGTGCTCGAGAACGGAGCCATCGCCGGCATCGGTACCCACGACGAGCTCTTGACGACCAGCGAAACGTACCGCGAGATCGTGGCCTCCCAGCTCGGCGAGGAGGGCGCGGCGTGAGCGCGCAGAAGCCCGCGACGCCGCCCGGCGGCCCCGGCCGAGGGCCGGGCGGCCCCGGCCCCGGCGGCCCCGGCGGCCACGCCCTGGTGATGCCGACGGCGAAGCCGAAGGACTTCAAGGGCGCCCTTCTGCGCCTCGGCGGCCTGCTCCGCACCGAGCGCCTCCGCATCGCCGTCGTCCTCGTGCTGGCCGTGATCAGCGTCACCTTCATGATCGTCGGCCCCAAGATCCTCGGCAACGCCACCGACATCCTGTTCGACGGGGTGGTCAGCAAGCAGCTCCCCGCCGGCAGCACCCAGGCTCAGGCCGTCGCGGCCCTCCGGGCCAAGGGCCAGGACACGCAGGCCGACATGCTCTCGAGCATGACGATCAACCCCGGCCGGGGCGTGGACTTCGCGGCGCTCGGACGCACGCTGCTGCTTCTGGTCGCCGTGTACCTGCTGAGCGCGGCATTCGCCTGGCTGCAGCAGTACATCATGGCCGGAGTGGCACAGCGCACCGTGTACCGACTGCGGCGGCAGGCGGACGAGAAGCTCGCCCGCCTGCCGCTCCGCTACTTCGACGATCACCCGCGTGGCGACGTCCTGAGCCGCGTCACCAACGACATCGACAACATCTCGCAGTCATTGCAGCAGAGCCTCACCCAGCTCATCACGGCGCTGCTGACGATCGTCGGGGTGCTCATCATGATGCTGTCGATCAGCTGGATCCTGGCGCTGATCTCGCTGCTGGCCGTGCCGCTATCGGTTCTGCTCACGGTGATCATCGCCAAGCGCTCGCAGAAGCAGTTCGCGGCACAGTGGGAGCGCACCGGCGAGCTCAACGGACACGTGGAGGAGATGTTCACCGGCCACAATGTGGTCAAGGTCTTCGGCCGGCAGAAGCAGGCGATCGCCACCTTCGACGAGCAGAACGAACGGCTCTACGAGGCCAGCTTCAGGGCCCAGTTCATCTCGGGGATGATCATGCCGGTCATGACCTTCGTGACCAACCTCAGCTACGTCGCCATCGCCGTGGTCGGCGGGCTCCTGGTGGCCAACGGCCGCATCTCACTCGGCGATGTGCAGGCCTTCATCCAGTACTCCCGGATGTTCACTATGCCGATCACGCAGACGGCCAGCATCATGAACGTCCTGCAGAGCACGGCGGCATCGGCCGAGCGGGTCTTCGAGCTTCTCGACGAAGCCGAGGAAGAGCCCGACACCGCGACGCCGATCGTGCTCGGCCACACGCGCGGCCACATCGCCCTCGAGGACGTGTCCTTCCGCTACCTCCCGGACACGCCGCTGATCAAGGACCTCGACCTGGACGTGCGCCCCGGCGAGACCGTCGCCATCGTCGGGCCCACCGGCGCCGGCAAGACGACACTGGTCAACCTGCTGCTGCGCTTCTACGAGATCGACCACGGGCGCATCCTCGTCGACGGCGTGGACGCGCGGCAGATGACGCGCAGCGACCTGCGGCGGCTCTTCGGCATGGTCCTGCAGGACGCCTGGCTCTTCAGCGGCAGCATCCGCGAGAACATCGCCTACGGACGCGAGGGCGCGACCGGGGAAGACGTCCGCGCTGCCGCCAAGGCGGCGCGCGTCGACCACTTCGTGCGCGCCCTGCCCGAAGGCTACGACACCGTGCTCGACGACGACGCGACCAACGTCTCGGCGGGCGAGAAGCAGCTGCTCACCATCGCCCGCGCCTTCCTCGCCGACCCGGACATCCTCATCCTCGACGAGGCGACCAGCTCGGTGGACACGCGCACCGAGGTGCTGATCCAGGAAGCGATGGCGCTGCTGATGAAAGACCGCACCAGCTTCGTCATCGCCCACCGGCTCTCCACCATCCGCGGCGCCGACATCATCCTCGTGATGGACAAGGGCGCCATCATCGAGCAGGGCAGCCACGAGGAGCTCATGGCCGCTCGCGGCTTTTACTACGATCTGTACGCGAGCCAGTTCGTTGAGGCGCTCGACGAGGCGTCCTGAGAGGCGCGGGGGATCAGCGGCCGCCCCAGTCCTTCCTGATCGCCTTCCACACCGCCTCGGCGACGACCCTGGCGCCTTCGTTCGTGTAGTGGACCCCGTCGCCGCTGCGCAGCGAAGGCTCGAAGTCGCCGCTCTTCTTGGCGAGCAGATCGTAGCTGTCGACGTAGACGACGTCGGGACTGCTCGCGGCGACGCGCTCGAAGAGCTCGTTGACAGCCCTCATCTTCCTGGACTCGCCGGCGCTCGGCATGATGGGCATGCCCACCCAGTACACTCGCTCGACTCCACCGCGCAGCATGATCGTGGCGAGCCTCCTGGCGCGGCGCTCGTACTCCTCGAGCCACTTCTTCTTGGGATACATGACGGAGTCACCCATGACGATCATGGGCATGCCCGTGTCGTTGGCGCCGATCATGAACACGCCGACATCGGTACGGCCGGCGCTGAGCTGCTGCTTGACCCGAGACGGCCAGTCGACGGGGTCGTCGTACGTGAGCCGTGAGCTCTCCACGTAGTCGGCGTGCACTTTGGCGAGCCGGTTCTTCGCCGTCAGCTGCTGCAACATGATCGCGGGCATGCCGGCAAGCGAGTCGCCGCCGAAGTAGATGCGCAGCGGGTGCTTCTTCGTCGGCCTGTCGAGCGGCGGACTGGACGACGCGGCCGGTGACGGCACGGTCGATGGGCTCGCCGGCAGCGCAGCGGCGGTCGCGGCCGGCGACTGTGCGGCGACCTGCGAGCCGGTCGAGCCGCAGCCGGCCAGCACGGCCGGGCCGGCGACCGCGAACAGGGCGGCGAGCGCGATCATCGTCGCCCGCCATCTCGCCGTCTGTCCTCGTTCATCAGCTATGGGTCGATCGTACCACGAACGCGGCGCGAGCTCTGGAGTGGTCCGCGCGAGATGAAGACACCCGGATCAAGTCCATCGTCCGTCCGCACTCTCTTCGCCGGCAGAATGCATGCCAACAGCGGGAGATGCCCGCTTCGGCCGAAGCTCGCACAAGGCGCTGCGCGCCGCGGATGCACGGCGGCAACGCCGTGCTGGTCTTCCTCGACTTCTCCCTGACTCGTGCGCCGGTGGCCGCGGTCGACTACCCGGTGGGCCGCATCGACGGCATGCTGCCCAGGCAAGGGAGGCAGGCATCGCGGCGGGCGTGCCCGAGGCCCGGCGCCCCGTCGAGCTCGATCGCCTACGGGCGCCCGAGCAGCGTCCGGTCGAAGAAGCCGATGACTCGGCGCTCGTACTCCTCCGGCTGGGCCTCGATGCCGCCAGTGTGGCCGGCGCCCGGTACCTTCCAGATGGCCTTGGGCGGGAACGCGGCGTCGTAGTACGCGGGGTTCACGGCCTTCTCGACCTCCTGGCCGTCCTCACCGTAGATGAAGAAGACAGCCTCCGGCGAGATCCGCGCCGCCGCCTGCGGGAGCGGCGGCGGCAGCGCCTCGTCGTCGAGCAGCCAGACCGAGACCGTCTGCGCGAGGTCCTGCGGGTACTGCAGCGCGAGCTCCAGAGCACTGGTGCCGCGGCGCCAGAACGCCTCGTGCACGGAGCGGATGCCGGCTCCCTCGCTGACGATGGCTTTGAGGCCCGAGTTGCGGGCGGCGGCCTCGATCATCTGCTCGCCGCCCATCGAAAGGCCAAGGCCGCCGATGCGCCGCCGCCCCACGTCGTCTCGGCGGCGCAGCCACGCCACGGCGGCGTCGATGTCGTCCACCGACCCCCAGCCGTAGGCGTTGGGGTCGCCCTCGCTCTCGCCGTAGCCCCGCGGATCGACCATGAGTACGCCGTAGCCGTTCTTCACCAGCATGCGCGCCTGCTCCACGGTCCAGGCGCGCGGGAACGTGACGATCGCGGCCTTGTTGAGCGGCGGCACGTACCACGCGCTCAGCTTCACGCCGTCCCGCGTGATCAGCGAAACGTCCTCGTAGACCCGGCCGAGGTCGACCTGTTCGACCGCGTCACGCGGCCGCTCCGTGGCGATGATGGCCATGCTCACCGGCAGGACGACCCAGTAGGCGACGAGCAGGGCCAGGAGCGCGAGGAGGGCGCGGCGCACCACCGTCCACCAAAGCGCACCGCCACGCTTGCGGGATGCCCACAGCAGCCACACGCCGAGCCCGACGAGCATCGCGCCGGCGACCAGCGGCAGGACGCCGGCGACACCGGCCGCCACGTAGCCCTCGGCGCGGATGCGCGCCGCGGCGACGAGGCCCGTCACGACGGCCAGTGCACCGAACCCGAGCGCGAGAGATGCGCGCAAGCCGGCCGGCATGCGATGCCACAGCTCAGCGCACAGCGCCAGGATGGCCGCCGGCACGACCACGGCGAGCACGTGGTCCACCCACGAGACGCCCGGTCGGAGGAACACGAAGTAGTTGAGGATCAGATAGGCGACGAGGGCGACGACGCAGGCGTGCAGCGCCAGCAGCTCGCGAGGTCCGGGCCGGCGGGCGCGCGTCGGAAGCCTGCCCGTGACGCCGTTCCCGGCAGCTCCGCTGTCGCCGACGGCGCGACCGTCGGTCGAAGGGGTCTCAGCGAGCGTCGTGGTCGGGTTGGACGTGTTCACACCGACCCTCCCAGGCCGCTCGCCAATGATCCCGCGCTAGCCTACCGAGCCCGCGCGCGCGGCGCATCCGGCACCGCTGACGCCGCCGGGGCCTCATGCGGTCCCCCTGTTCAGATCGCGACGACGACCAGCACAATGGTGCCGGCGGCCAGCGCCAGGCTCGCCGCGGTGAGCACCCAGATCGACCACGCGTCCGTCGGCAACGGCCGCTGGGCGGCGAGCGCCGCCCGCACCCGCTGTGCGCGGTAGGCGGACATGAGCAGCAGGAAGACGCCGAGCGCCCCGTAGCCGACGCCGAGCAGCCCGAAGGCTACGTGCTCGGCGTCGATCAGCGCCGGCAGCAGCCTCCCCACGGCGAGCGCGATGCCCAGCGTGCCGAGACCGGTACGCAGCCAGGCGAGGTACGTGCGTTCCGCGGCGAGCCACGTCCGACGCGGAGCGGAGTCCGAGAGTCCCTCATCAGGTTTCGTCTGATCACCCATCTCCCCGGCATTCTAATCCACGAGTCGAGGACCGCGCCCGGTGGTCGGCCTTGGGCGGCTCTCAGCCCTCGAGGCTGCGGAGGTAGGCCGAGACGGCGTCCAACCCGCCCTCGAGGACGTCCCGGGCACACGCGTAGCCGAGGCGGAACGAGTGCTCCTCGCCGAAGGCGATGCCCGGCATGACGAAGGCGCCGTTCAGGTCGAACATGCTCTGGCAGAAGTCGACAGAGGGCACATCGTAGTCGTAGCGCACGAGCGCCGTCGTGCCCGCCCGCGGCCGCACGTAGCGCAGCCGCGGCTCGCGCGCGATCCACGCGTCGACGGCGGCCAGGTTGCCGCGCACGATCTCGAGGCTGCGCTCGAGCACCGCGTCGACGTGCTCGAGCGCCACGGTCGCCAGCGCGTCGTCAAGCACCCCGGCGCTGATCGTCGTGTAGTCGCGCACGTCGAGGCAGCGCTCGATGACCTCGCGCGGGCCGGCGACCCAGCCTGTGCGCAGCCCGGCCAGCGAGTAGCTCTTGCTCATGCTGCCGCTGCTCACGCCCTTCTCGTAGAGATCGGCGACCGACGGCGCCGTGGTACCCGGTTCGTGTTCCAGCCTGCGATACACCTCGTCGCAGACGAGCCAGGCGTCGCGCTCGCGGGCGACCTCGACGATCTCGCGGAGCAGCGGCTCGTCGATGAGCGCACCGGTCGGGTTGTTGGGATTGTTGAGGACGAGCAGCCGGGTGCGCTCGTCCGTGAGAGCACGGAGCGCGTCCACATCGGGCAGGTAGCCATCCTCCTCACGCAGTCGCAGCTCCCGGACCTCGGCGCCAAGCGACTCGGGCACCGAGAACAGCTGCTGGTACGTGGGCTGGACGCTGACGACCGTCGTGCCCGGCTCGACCAGCGCGTACAGGGCGAGGAAGTTGGCGCCTATGGCGCCGTTGGCGGTGAGCACATGGTCGGCGGTGATGCGCGCGCCGTACAGCGCCGCGATCGCGGCACGCAGGCGCGGCGAGCCGGTGATCTCGCCGTAGCCCAGCCAGGTCTCACGGAGGCGACGCAGCACGCCGTCGGCGTCGCCGCTGAGCTCCAGCAGCTCGTCCAGCGTCAGCGAGTGTACGCAGGTCTCGGCGATGTTCCACGTGGCCGTCGTCTCGTGGGCGTTCATCCACTGCTCGACGAAGAACGGTTCGATGCGCAAGCTGGCCTCCGGGACCTCGGGTGCGGGCGGCAGTCGCCGCTCGCTGCTGTGAGGGCATCCTCCCCCGGCTGGTGCGAGGCGGCAACCGCGGCGCAACACCGCGACGGCGAGACGCTGCGGAGACGCGAGTAGGATGACCTCGGAATGGCGCAGCGGTTCATCACTCACCGGCAGGCGCGACGGTTCTACGATCTCATCGGCCGCGCCCAGGACGCGCGACCCCTCAGCGAGCGCCGCGCCCTCGACGCCCTTACGACCCACGGCGCCTTCGCGGAGGCCGCGGTGGTGCTGGAGTTCGGCTGCGGCACCGGCCGCTTCGCCGCCCGGCTGTTGCGTGACGAGCTGCCCGCGGATGCCACGTACCTTGGTCTCGACGTGAGCCCGCACATGGTCGGACTCGCGCACGCGGCTGTGGCGCCGTGGGCCGGCCGCGCGCATCGAGCTCACGGACGGCGCGATCCACCTGCCCGTCGCCGACGCTTTCTGCGATCGCGTGCTGAGCACCTACGTCCTCGATCTTCTCAGCCCCGCCGACGCGGCGGCCTTCGTGCGCGAGGCGCACCGCGTGCTGCGGCCCGGGGGGCTGCTCGCCGTGGCGAGCCTCGCCCCGGGCCGCACGGCGTCGGCGCGCCTCGTCACCGCCCTCTGGCAGGCCATCTGGCGCCTGAACCCGGCACTCCTGGGTGGCTGCCGCCCCCTGACGCTTCGCGGCCTGCTCGATCCGGAGCAGTGGGACGTGCGCGCAGGCATGAGCGTGACGGACTGGTTCCTCAGCTCCGAAGTGCTGGTCGCGCGGCGTCGCTGAGCGCGTGTAGGCTTGCCTCTCGACCGACGAGGGAGCTAAGCCATGGACCCGAATGAGTTCCGCAGGCTCGGCCACGAGCTGATCGACTGGGTCGCCGACTACCGCGAGCGGATCGGCGACTACCCCGTGATGAGCCGCGTGCGACCGGGCGAGGTGGCGGCGCTGCTGCCCGCCGAGCCGCCGCTGCGCGGCGAGGGACTCGGCGACATCGTCGCCGATCTCGACCGCATCGTGATGCCCGGCATCACGCACTGGAACCATCCCGGCTTCCTCCACTACTTCCCCAGCAACACCGACTTCGCCTCGGTGCTCGCCGACCTCGTCTCGTCGGGACTCGGCGTGCAAGGCATGAGTTGGCAGACGAGCCCTGCGGCCACAGAGGTCGAGGACGTCGTCATGGAATGGTTGCGTCAGATGGTCGGGCTGCCGGAGACATTCACCGGCGTGATCGCCGACACAGCCAGCACGTCGACCTTCTGCGCGCTCCTCTGCGCCCGGGAGCGCACTTCGGCCTTCTGCCAGAATCGCGGCGGCCTGCAGGCCGAGGACGCGCCGCTCGTGGTCTATGCGAGCGACCAGGCGCACAGCTCGGTGGCCAAAGCGGCGCTCCTCGCCGGGTTCGGCGCCGGGCATCTGCGCCTGATCGGGACCGACGACGAGCACGCGCTCCGGCTCGACCTGCTCGAGCGCGCGGTCGAGGACGATATCGCCGCCGGCCGCCGGCCCTGCGCCGTGGTCGCGGCTGTCGGCACGACCGCGACCACCGCGCTCGACCCGGTGGCCGGCATCGCCGCGATCGCCGCGCGCCACGACATGTGGCTGCACGTCGATGCGGCGCTGGCCGGTTCGGCGATGATCTGCCCTGAGTACCGCTGGATGTGGGACGGCGTCGAGCACGCCGACTCGCTCGTCTTCAACCCGCACAAGTGGCTGGGCACCGGGTTCGACCTCTCCGCCTACTACGTACGCGACCCAGAGCACCTCGTGCGCGTGATGAGCACCGACCCGAGCTACCTGCGCACTGCCCAGGACGGCCTCGTGCGCAACCTCCGCGACTGGGGCATCCCCCTGGGCCGCCGCTTCCGCGCGCTCAAGCTGTGGTTCCTCATCCGCGAGTACGGTGTCGAGAGACTGCAGGCGCGCATGCGCCGGGACATCGAGAACGCAGCGTGGCTGGCGGCCGAGGTGGAGGGGGCGCCGGAGTGGGAACTCCTCGCGCCGGCGCCGCTCCAGACCGTCTGCCTGCGAAACGTTCCCGCGGCGCTTGCCGGCGACGACGACGCGATCGCGGCGCACAACGCCGCCATCGCCGAACGCATCAACGCCGCCGGTCGCTACTACTTCGGGACGTCGGTGGTGAAAGGCACGCTGCTCCTGCGCGTGTCCGTCGGCGCCGAGCCCACCGAGCGCGAGCACGTCGAGGGAGTGTGGGCGGCGCTTCGTGAGACGGCCGCCACCGTCTGACGCTCGACTGGCGGCTCGGCCGTGGCAGCGCCTCGCTGCATGCGACGGCCGGGGCGGGCGCTCCTTGCGAGCTCCCGCCCCGGCCGCTGCGCCGGACCACCCGTCCGGCCGACCTGCGTCGGCCGAACGGTCAGCCGGCGGTCTTCACTGCGGCTGCGTCGTGATCGCACTCCCCGAGGGCGCCGGGCCCACGCGGTACGGCCGCATCATCTCGTTGTCTTCGTGCTCGAGGATGTGGCAATGCCACACGAACAGACCCGCGGTGTCGAACCTCGCCTTGACCCGAGTCAGCTCGCCGGGGTAGACGATGACCGTGTCCTTGTAGCCGTTCTCCCATCTCTCGGGCTTGAGGACGGCGCCCTGCCCGAGGTCTCCGTGGGGGGACATCTCCGCATCCGTCACCACACGCTTGATCACCCGGAACTGGACGAGGTGGATGTGGATCGGATGGGCGTCCATGGTGAAGTTGCGGAGGTTCCAGCTCTCGACCGCTCCCACCGCAGGGTTCTCCGTCACGTCGTCCATCCACAGCTTGGGCTCAGGACCGCCCGCGCTGGTCCAGGTGCCGAGCGCGGCCGATTGCGGTCCAAAGTCGTCGCCCGCAGGATCAAACACGAGGTTGCCGTCTGTATCCTCGGACACGTCGACCGTTGCCGAATCAAGCTCGTTCAGGCTCACGTTGCGCACCACTGCGCCCCTCGGGAGCGCTTTGATCGCCCGCAGACCGAGCCGTGAGGGCCGGGCGCTCCTGTCCCGGGACGTCTTCGTCCGCACGCGGAACTGCATGACCTGGCCGGTGGTGCCGGGATCGGCGATCTCGAAGTCCTCGCCGACCTCGCCCCCGCCGAACGGCTCGTCCGGCCCGAGGTTGCGCAGCACGATGCGCGTGCCCCGCTTCACCTTGCTGAAGTCGATGAGCACGTCGGCACGCTCGGCCGGCGCTATGAGCAGTCTCTTCAGACGCACGGGCTTGGGCAGGTAGCCCCCGTCGCTGCCGATCTGGGTGAATGCCATGCCGTTGCTCATCCTCAGGATGAGGAACCGCGAGTCGGAGCCGTTGAGAAAGCGGAGGCGATAGCGGCGCTGCTCCACCTTCAGGTACGGCCACGTCTTGCCGTTCACGACCATGGTGTTGCCGAAGAACTCGGGGTTCCACTGCGGCGATATGTCGCTCATCTGGCCGCCCAGAGCCTCGTCCGGCGTGAAGGGGATGCGGAGCTCCGGCGCGCCGGGGAACTGCTGCGCCTGCCCCGGCACGTTCAGGCCCTCGAAGAAGGCACGGTTGTCGGGGTAGTACAGCGAGCCGTCGGCGTTGAACGACCGGTCCTGGATGACGACGGGGATCTCACGATACTTGGTGCCGGGCTTGTCGCCGCGCCTCGGAGCGGGGCGTGGCAGCCGCTTGGCGACCGGGTCACGGTCGCTGCGCACCAGATAGAAGCCCGCCGGACCGGCGTAGACGTTCAGCCGCGTCATACCGAGGGTGTGGTCGTGATACCAGAGCGTCGTCGGTCGCTGGTCGTTGGCGTACTGGAAGACCGACGTGCCCGGCTCCCAGATCTGGCCCCAGCGCGCCTCGAACTTCTGCTTGAACTGCTGGTAGAAGGTGCCGTCGGTGGCGTAGTCGGCCGGGATGTCGTTCGCCGCCGGCAGGTACCAGGCCTCCGGGTAGCCGTCGCTCTCTTCGGTGGTGTGCGCGCCGTGGACGTGCGTCACGATCGGCACGGGGCCGGTGTACGGCATCGCGTCCGTCCCGTGCGTGTCGGTGCCGCCCGGTCCGCCCGGCGGGTTGGCCCAGTGCAGCGTCTGATCGACGGCGAAGAGGTGCGGCAGGTAGTTCCCGCTCTCGTCCACGAGCCCGTTGATCCATTTGACGCGCACAGGCCGGTTCTTCTTGGCCTCGATGGTCAGAGCCGGGTAGTTGAGCGTGCCGCCCTCGGCCACCGGCCTCAGATCGCGCATCGACCCGTAGCTCCACACGGTGCTCGGCCCGACGGCGTTCGCCGTGGACCACGCCTCCGGCAGGATGAACTGCTGGAACTGCTTGACGGCGATCTCATAGTAGTCGATCTTCTTTCCCCTGGCGTTGATGACCTGAGTGCGTGGCATGGCCGGCGGGATCACCAGAGGCTCCCGGTATTTCGGGATGGCGGTCGGGTCAAGTGAGCCCCCAGGCAGCGGCTCTGCGCCCGCCGGGGCGGCGGTGAGCGCGAGGACCAGCGCGAGGACGGGCAGCAGCAGCGCCGCCAAAAACCCGCCGGTCAGGTGCGGACGCTCGCCGATCGAGATCTTCATGGTGACTCCTCCTGTATCTCGTCCGACGGCCCCCCGCGGACGGATGCCCAGTGGGGCACGACGGTCGCGCCCTCTGACAAGCTATGACGAGGCGTACCTACCCAGTTCGCACGGACTGAACACCACTTCATTGACCTTAATAGTCCAGAATCACAGGGAAGGTGGCGCCGTGCACGTCACGCCGCTACGCTCGGGCGAGGGATTCGCGCTCACGGCGCGAACGACCGAGCTGCAGACCGGCGCGGAGCCGGGCCTGTCCAGCGGTCAAGAAGCGCCCGATCGAGCCGATACCCCGAAGCAGAGAGCATCTGAGCAGCGACATGACCGGAGACAGGCCTATCCTCCCCACGAGCCACAGCAAGATGAAGCCGCACCGCGCCCTCGGGGCGGGCGCGACGCTCCTCGCCGTGCTCGTTTCGACGCTCGCGATCGCGGCCGCCGTGGCCGCTGCGCCGGCGGCGGCCGCCCCGTCGCTCTTCGACCTGCAGAAGGAGGCCAAGCGGACGCGCGCCGAGATGGAGAACATCCAGGCCGAGCTGCAGACCGTGGGCCAGCGCCTCGCCAAGGCGCAGGGAAGGCTCGACGAGGTCAACCAGCGGCTGCAGCTGTCGCGCCGCGAGCTGGCCCGCGCGGAGGATGCACTGGACCTGCAGCGTGAGATCCTCGCGAAGCGGGCGTCGACCATCTACAAGACGGGCGACCTCAGTTGGTTGGACGTCCTGGCCACCATCGAGAGTCTCGCCGACATCGACACCCTCCGGTCGCTCCTGCGCGACATCGCCGACGAGGACCGGCGCGCCGAGAACGAGGCTCAGCGCCTCGCTCGCGAGGCGCGCCGCCTCGAGCGCCGGGTCGAGGGCGAGCACGAGGAGGCCGTGCTCGCCGAGCAGGAGGTCCAGGACCAGAAGATCGAACTGGACCAGAGGCTCGCGGAGCGCTCCGCGATCCTTCAGGGCGTCACCAAGCGCATCAAGAAGATCCTCGCCAGAGGCGGCCTTGGCGCGGCGCTGGCGATGACCAAGAACGGGCAGTTCAACCAGTTCACGTGGGCCAGAGCGCTGCTCGTCGCCATGCGCTTCCCGGTGACCGCCGACAACGTCGCCGCCGTCACGGCCTGGGAGATGGCCGAGGGCGGTCACTGGTACAACACCGCCTACTTCAACCCGCTCAACACGACGCAGAGCATGCCCGGCGCCACGGTGTTCAACTCGGTCGGCGTCAAAGCCTACACGAGCTGGAGGCAGGGCCTCGAGGCGACGATGATCACGCTCAAGAACGGCTACTACGGCGCCATCCTCGACGCGCTTCGCCGCGGCAACGACGCCACGGGCGTCGCCGCGGCCGTCGGCGCTTCTCCCTGGGGCACCGGCAACTTCAGCCGCCTGCTGTGAGTTCCGCGGCGCCCGTTGTGACGCGGCCACGGGCGCCGGGTATCACTAGAGTCATGTACCGGCGACGCGTACCTCGTCCTCCAGAACACGACCCGCTCGTGATCGACCGTCACGGCCGGGTCGTCGGCGTGCGCACAGCGCCGCCGCGACAGCCCGAGGAGAGCGAAGCGAGCCGTCGCTGGCTGCGCCGTCGCAATCTCGCCGTCACGGGCGAGTTGCGCGCGCAGGCGGAGCTCCGCAACCAGGTCGCGACCTTCCACGTCGACCCCGGCCCGTCACTGAGACGCTGAAAGGAGGGGCATGGGCTCCTGGATCCTCCTCGCGGTCGTCGTCGCCCTGGCGCTTCTGTGGGGACTGCCGAGGCTCTTCCGCGTGCGGCGCGACCGCCACCGGCGCGACCTCATCCGGAGACTGGAGCAGCAGCGCGACTCACGCGTCATCACGCTGATCCACCGGCAGGAGACGGTGAGCCTCCTCGGCCTGCCGTTCGGTCGCTACATCGACATCGACGACTCCGAGCAGCTGCTCCGCGCGATCCGTATGACGCCACCCGAGATGCCGATCGACCTGCTCCTGCACACGCCGGGTGGGCTGGTGCTGGCCAGCGACCAGATCGCCCACGCGCTCAAGCGGCACGGCGGCAAGGTGACGGTGATCGTGCCGCACTACGCCATGTCGGGCGGCACGCTCGTCGCCCTGGCGGCGGACGAGATCCTGATGGACCCCGACGCCGTGCTCGGCCCCGTCGACCCACAGCTCGGCAGCCTGCCGCGCGGGTCGTGGCCGGCGGCGTCGATCCTGAAGGCGCTGGAGCAGGACAACCCCAATCGCGATGACGAGACGCTGATCCTCGGCGACGTCGCGCGCAAAGCCATCGACCAGGTGCGCGACACAGTGCGGGAGCTGCTGGCCGGGCGCTTCGAGGATCCCGAGGCGGAGCGGCTGGCCGCCGTGCTGAGTGAAGGGCGCTGGACGCACGACTACCCGATCCGGCTGGAAGAGGCGAAGGTGCTCGGGCTGCCCGTCTCCGCCGCTGTACCCGAGCTCGTCTACGAACTGATGACGCTCTATCCGCGGCGCAGCCAGCGGCGCCCCTCGGTGGAGTTCATCCCGACGCCCTATCGCGCGCGCGGTCACGAGGGAGACGACGCGTGAGGCCGCCGCAAGCGAGGAGCCGGCGGGCCGGCCCATGAACGATGATGCCGGACAGCGCTACCTGCGCGAGACGCGCCACACCCGGTCTCACCTGGTGGGCGGGCGCATGGACTGGGCTCACCAGCCCGACTGGTTCAAGACGTACCCGGATGCGCCGCGCGTCGTGCTGCCGGATCCTGCGCTCGACGACAGCGAGCTCTTCGACGCACTCGCCCGGCGAAGGAGCCTGCGTGCATACGCGCCGCCGCCGCTCGCGCTCGGCGAGCTCGCGGCGCTGCTCTGGGCGGCCGCCGGGGTCACGGCTCGGCAGGACGGCTTCGCCTTCCGTACCGCGCCGTCGGCCGGCGGCCTCTACCCCATCGAGCACTACGTGATCGCCAACGGCGTCGAGGGACTCGAGCCCGGCCTCTACCACTACGACGTGCTCGGTCAGGCCCTCGAGCGGCTCGCGACCGGCGACCTGCGGATGCCGATCGCGCGCGCCGCACTCGACCAGCGCATCGCCGCCGTCGCCCAGGCGGTCTTCGTCTGGACGGCCGTGCTGGAGCGCTCGCGCTGGAAGTACGGGGCGCGCTTCGCCCGCTACGTGCTGCTCGACGCCGGCCACATCGCCGGGAACGTCGCTCTGGCGGCGACCGCCCTCGGCCTGGGGAGCTGCCAGATCGCCGCCTTCTACGACGACGAGGCGGCCGCCCTGCTCGGCGTCGATCCCGACCTCGAGCCGGTCGTCTACATGAGTACCGTGGGACGGCCGCGCGGCGGGTGAGCAAGCGGCGCCACGACCGACCGCGCCGCCGGACGGGACGAGCCCAGGTGCCCGCTCAGACGGCGGCGGCCTCCGGCAGGCGTTCGGCGAGCCAGGCCGCGACATCGACGAAGACCCGCTCGCGCTCGGTCTCGTTGAAGAGCTCGTGGTAGAGCCCCTCGTAGTGGAGCCGCGTCTTCTCGGTCGCCCCGGCCGTGGCGAAGAAGGCCTCGGAGAACGCAGGATCGGCGACGGCGTCCTCGTCGCCGTACAGCAGGAGCAGCGGCAGCGTGACGCGCGCGGCGCCGGCGAGGGCGGCGTCCTGGGCTTTCATCAGCTCCGCGGCCCAGCGTGCCGTGGCCACATGGTGCACGAGCGGGTCGGTGACGTAGGCCTCCACGACGGTCTCGTCGTGCGAGAGATCGGCGGCGAGCAACGTATTGCCGATATCGCGCGCGGGCCAGAGGAAGGAAAGGACCCGTGCTCCCAGGAGCTTGGCCGGCGGCACTTCGGCGGTGAGCCCGAAGAACGGTGACGAGAGGACGAGCCCGAGGAGGCCCTCGCACCCCTCCTCCACGAGCCGGGCGCAGATCAGCCCGCCGAGACTGTGCCCCAGCAGCACCACAGGCCTGCCGGGCTGCCGCCGGCGCACCTCGTCGAGAAAGACGGCGGTGTCGGCCAGGTAGTCGTCGAAGCGATCGACCTGCCCGCGCACGCCCGAGGATTGGCCGTGCCCACGCAGGTCGTACGCGTACACCGCGTAGCCGTGTGCGGTCATCGCCTCTGCGAACCGGGTGTGACGGCCGCCGTGCTCGCTATAGCCGTGCACGACGGCGATGGTCGCGACCGGCTCGGGAGCGGGCTCCGCGAGCGCGGCGGCGGCGGGCAGCCAGGCGTGCAGGTGTAGGCGCATCCCTCCCGCTCCCATGAACTGTGCCGACGTGTGACGACAGGCCGGCGCCACGTCCGCAGCCCCGACCGGCGCGAGCCTACCCGATCCTGATGTCATCTCGTCCTCTCTCATCGCGTCAGATGGTGAGCGCTGCCCGGATCGACCCGGAGATGGCCGCGAGGCCGGCCTCCAGCTCGTCTGGCAGCGGCCACGCGTAACCGATGCGCATGTGGCGCCTGTCCTGCTCGAACCAATGCCCGGGGCCGACATAGGTGCCGTGCACCTCGCCGAGCACGCGGTAGAACTCGTCCACGTCCACAGGCACCTCCGGCTTGATCCGCGGGAAGCAGACCACGCCTCCGGAGGGCTCGATCCACTCCATCATCTCCTCGCCGGCCATCCACTCCCTGACGACTTCGAGCTGCCGGGCGATGAACGCGTGCAACTCAGGGAGCCACGTGCCGCGCTGGGCGAAAGCGCGCGCGGCGATCTCCTCGTCGACGACGCTGCCGCAGATGCCGATCTGCTCCTTGGCGGCGAGGAACGTCTTCATCAGCTCGCCGTCACGGCACACCAGCCAGCCTGTGCGGATGCCCGGGATGCCGTAGGTCTTGGACAGCGAGCTCACGCTGATCGCCCGCTCGCTGAGCGTGGCGGCGACCGGGAGCGGAGCCCCGAAGGTCATCTCCCGGTAGGTCTCGTCAACGAGGAGGCGGCAGCCGGCGCTCTCCACCTGGGCAACCAGGCTCCTCAGGTCGGCGTCGCTCATCATCACCCCCGTCGGGTTGTGCGGCACGGTGATGCTCACATACCTGGTACGCGGCGTGACCCGCGCCATCAGCTTCTCCGGGTCGATGCGAAAGCCGTCCGCGAAGGCGAGGTCGAGACAGGTGACCTCCGCCTCGATCGCCTGGGGGGTCTCGATGTTCGTCGCATAGTTGGGGCGGATGACGACGACGTGGTCGCCCTTGTCGAGCAGCGACGTGGCGATGATGAACAGCGCCTGGGCGGCCCCGGCCGTGATGAGCACGTCGTCACGGCTCACGCCGCACACCTCGCCGCCGCTCTGCGCCGCGACGAGGTCGCGGAAGGTCTCGTTGCCCGCATGATCGCCGTACATGAGGAGCATGTCGCCGCAGTCGATCCCAAGGTCGGCCAGCGAACGGTCGCGTACCGAGCTCTCGGTGAGATTGCAGCGGATTCGGTCATAGCCGAACTGCTCGGGAGACTCCTCCTCGATCGGCATGCGACGGTACTTCAAGGCAGCGACCTCCTGGCGGCTCACCGGACTGCCCGGCAACCCTACATCCGCCGGGGCGGGTACGCATCACGGCCGCCGGACCGAGCGCGGCGGCCGGCGGCGGAGGCGCGCCTCAGGCGCGCCGGATGCTTCTTCCGTGCTACAGTCGAAGTCCACGTTCAGGAGGGACCCATGGTCGCCAGCCATCGTCGTACCGTCAGCCGCAGCGAGCAGCCCGACCCACACACGCGCGGTCGCGTGCGCGCGCACACGGCCGCGGTGCTCCTCATCGCCCTCGTACTTGTCGCCGCGCTGGTTGCAGCCTGCTCGGCTGAGGCGACGGTGGGCGCGTCGGGCTCCGTCAGCCCCGACTCGAGCAGCGTCGCCGGCGAGACCGCGGCCGATGCCTTCTCCGGCGACGTAGGCGCCAGGGCCGCGACCGGCGCCGACTGGGCGCACACGCTACAAGTGGTCGCCAACCTGCGGGCAGAGCCGCCGGCCAAGCCCGTCGTCGTCCTGCTCGGCGGGTCGGCCGCCCGCGAGTCCACGATCAGCGACAGCAGCTGGCGCGCGCAGATCGAGACGAAGGGTGGTCCGGCGACCGCGGCCTACAACCTGGGCTCCCGCAACCGCACGCTCGCCCAGAACGTCGCCCTCGTGCAGGCCCTTCCCAAGGTGCCGACCATCGTTCTCATCGGCGTCAACCTCGGCTCGTTCACCTCGGCGCAGAAGACGGCGACGATCTCGCTCCCCAAGCCGGCCGCGACGCTCCCGCCCTACAAACAGCACGCCTACAGCCGCAGCCGCATCCTGACGAAGGCGAACAAGAGGATGCTGGCGGCAGCCTGGCTCGCCGACCGCTACCCGGTCTTCAGGCGCAACTTCAGGTCCAGTTCGGGCGTGCTCGAGAAGCTCATCAAGGTGTGCCGCGCGCGCGGCATGAAACCCGTGCTCTTCGATCTGCCGCGCAACACCGCCGTCATCGGCAGCAAGCTCAACACGCCGACGAAGAAGTACCGCGACAAGTGCAGGGCCCTGGCCAGGAAGTACGGCGTGCCCTACGTGAGCCTCGTGGCCGCGGCCAGGCTGCCCAACTCGAGCTTCTATGACCTGTGGCACCTCGTAGAGCCGGGCCGCAAGGTGTGGCAGAACCTCTTGAGCGCCAAGACGGCCGCCCTGCTCAAACGGTACGGCTACGATGGCGGCGGCTCGTAAGGCGCTCCGCCGCATCGGCTACCACGTGGACGCCTACGATCTCGGCTCCAAACACCGCCCCTACGCGCAGGACCTCGAGCGCGTGAAGCGCCTGCCCAAGGGCGTGCCGCCGCAGTCCGTCTCGCCCTCATCCTCGACATCGCCCCCCGCGTCCGCTTCGGCGGCGCCGGCACGCTGACGCCCGAGCGCTCGTGTCGACGCTCACGCTCATCGGCATTGCGCTCGGACTCGCCATGGACGCGTTCGCCGTGGCCATCGGCGCCGGGCTCCAGCTGTGCCAGATCACCAAGAGGCAGACCTTTCGTCTCGCCTGGCACTTCGGCCTCTTCCAGGCGTTCATGCCCATCCTCGGGTGGCTGGCCGGTCTCACGCTGGTCGACTACATCGCACCGGTCGACCACTGGATCGCGTTCGGCCTGCTGGCCTTCATCGGTGGCAAGATGATCTACGAAGCCTTCAAGCAGGAGGAAGAGGCCGACCGGTGCGACCCGACGAAGGGCTGGACGCTGGTCATGCTCTCCATCGCGACGAGTATCGACGCGCTGGCCGTCGGTCTCTCCCTGGCGATCCTCGGCGTCGACATCTGGTACCCGGCGCTGGTGATCGGCGTGGTCGCCGGGGTCCTCACGATGCTGGGCCTCGAGCTCGGGACCCGCTTCGGCGGCCTGCTGGGTCGTCGCGTGGAGATCGTCGGTGGCGTCATCCTCATCGGGATCGGCCTCAAGATCCTCATCGAGCACCTCACCGCCTGATCGCGCGTCGTTGTCCTTTCCCACCCTCGAGTCGTGCCGTATCGACAGGCTGCTCGGCTCGAAGCTGCGCCTCGTCACGCTGCTGGCCGTGACAGCGGTCGTCTTCGTGCACGCCTACAACCTGAACAGCCGCTTCGGATTGAGCGAGAACGCCGCGCCGGCCAGCGGCGCTCCGGGAGCCGTCGGCTTCATCGAATACCTCATCTCGCAGGCGCTGGCGAGGTGGCCGGCGGCCATGCTCTTCGCCATCTCCGGCTTCCTCTTCTTCCACAACCTGCAGCCACGCTGGGCCGACTACCGCAGGAAGTACGCGGGCCGGTTGCGCACCGTGGTAGTCCCGTTCCTGCTGTGGAGCGCCCTGGGCCTGGCTCTCTACCTCGTCCTCCAGGCGCTGCCCCAATCCTCGGCCTACTTCTCGCGCGACTTCCTGGGTGAGGCCAGCCTGGGGCGGATCGCCGACAAGCTCTTCCTGCATCCCGTCGCCTATCCGCTGTGGTTCCTGCAGACGCTCATCGTCTGCTTCGCGCTCGCGCCGCTGCTGTACTGGCCGGTGCGCGTACTCCGCTGGCTCGCGCCGGCGCCCTTCGCCGTGCTGTGGATCCTCGGCGCCACGGCGACGAACTGCAGCGACTGGAAGGGTCTCACGTTCTTCACCCTTGGAGCCGTCATCGCCCTTGAGCGGCGGCGGGACGTGGACCTCACGCCGCCACGCTGGTTCGGCAGGATCCTGTTCCCACTCTGGGTGGGCGCCTGCGTGCTCTTCACGACCTTCCTCCGCGACGACGACACCTTCTGGGCACACTCCCTGCACAAGGGACTCATGTGCATGGCGATCGCCGCCGTGTGGTTCGGCTACGAGGCCTACCTGCGGCCGCTCGACGGCCGGCGCCTGACGAAGCTGCTGCTGCCCTTCAGCTTCATCATCTTCGTCGCCCAGGAGCCGCTGCTGATGATGCTCAAACGCGTGGGCCTGCGCACGCTGGGGACGAGTCAAGCGGCCGTGCTCATCGTGTACTTCGCCGCGCCGCTGCTCACGCTGGCGATAGTCGTCGCGGGCGGCGCGGTGCTCAGACGCTACACGCCGCGCCCCTACTCCTGGCTGACGGGCGGGCGCTGAGACTCCAGGGCGGGAGCTGCACGGCGGCGCCCTCGCGCGGGCGGGCGCCGCAGGGACGTCCTCTCAGACGTGGCAGCTGAAGCCGGCGTGCTTCTCGAAGTACTTCTGGTGGTACTCCTCGGCGCGCCACCACTCGGGCGCAGCGACGATCTGGGTGACGATCGGCCGCTTGAAGATGCCACTCTCCGTGAGCTGTTCGACGGAGGCCCGGGCCGCTCTGTCCTGCTCGGGGGTGTGGATGAAGACCGCGGAGCGATATTGGTCGCCGACGTCCGGTCCCTGGCGGTTCAGCTGTGTCGGGTCGTGCATACCGAAGAACGCCGCCAGGAGCTCCTCGTAGCTGATCCGCTCCGGGTCGTACTCGAGTCGCACTGCCTCGGCGTGGCTGGTGGTGTGCGAGCAGACCTGCTCGTAGGTGGGGTGCGGCGTGGTGCCGCCGGTGTAGCCGACCTCAGTGCTGGTGACGCCCGGCAGCCCGGCGAAGCGCTGCTCGACGCCCCAGAAGCAGCCGGCGGCGAAGGTGGCGGTGGCCATGGATCCATCCTGTCGTCTGGGTTGGCGCGCACCGCTCCGGCGGCGCGCCGTGCAAGACGACTGTTCCCCGAGGGCGCCGGCGGCACGCCCGGAGGTGGGCGAGCGGAAGAGCAGGGTCGGCGGAACAGGGGCGAGGGCGCCGCCGTGACTACGTGAGCGGCGCCTTCTCGGCGACGCCGACCTTGGTGGGCGGCGCCTGCTTCGGCGCCCACGCCGGTTTCGGCGCCTGCGGCTGCTTCCGCGCCTGCGGCTGCATGCGGCTCAACTCGCGGAGCCGCTTCCGTTGGGCGCGGTTCTTGGCAGCGGTCCACCACGTGCGTGAGTAGTACCAGAGCCAACCGTATTCGCGCATCCTGTCCCAGCTGTACTGGTCGCGATGCCAGGACCAGTGGTTGAACTTCAGCACCGGCCGCCACGCGGCGTAGAACTTCTTGTTGGCGCGGATCGTCTGCTGCAGGAGGTGGAGCGGCGTCATCTGGCGCGGCCGGAAGACGACGTGCTGGGCGTCGTAGAACGACCAATCGCGCTCGATGATGCGGCCCTCGGCCTCAAGCTCGGCGAACTGCTGCGTGCCGGGCAGGGGCGTGAGGATGTTCAGCATCACCGTGTCGATCTTGTTCTTGAGCGCGAACTTCACGGTGTCGTGGACCGAGCGCTCGGTGTCGTGGTCGGCGCCGAGCACGAACATGCCGTGGCTGCGGATGCCGTAGTCGTGAAGGATCTTGATCGCCTGCTCGATGTCGCCGACCGTCTGCGACTTCTCGAAGCTGTCCAGCGTGTCCTGGTTCACGGACTCGAGGCCGAGGGCGACGAAATCGGCCCCCGAGGCCCGCATGAGCTCCAACAGTTCGGGGTCGCGCACGACGTCGGTGCGCACCTGAGCGCCCCAGGGAATCGTGAGGCCCTCGTCGATCATCAGCTGGAGGAGCCTCTTGAGGCGCTTCCTGTTGGCGGCGAAGTTGTCGTCGTAGAAGAAGATCGTCTTGGGCTGCTTCTCTTTGATCTCGGCGACCACGCTCTCGGCGCTGCGGAAGCGGTACTTCTTGCCGAACATGGCGGTCACCGAGCAGAAGGTGCAGTCGAAGGGGCAGCCCCAGCTGGTCATGATCGGCGTGTTGGTGATGCGTTCGTAACCGTCGATCAGCGTGAGATCGGGGAAGGGGAGCAGGTCGAGATCAGGGCAGGCCTCGTGCAGGGGCGCGTCCACCCTCTTGCCGTCCTCGCCGAAGTAGGAGATGCCGATGACGGAGCCGATCTCGCGGTCGCCGGCCAGCGCGGCGGCAAGCTCGACCATGATGACCTCGCCGCCCTCGCCGCGAGCGACGTAATCGGCGTGCTGGAGCGCCTCGTCCACCATGAAGGTCACGTGCGACCCACCGATGGCGACGGGGATGCCTCGCCGGCGCAGCTCGTCGGCGATGCGGTACGACTCGGGGATCGTCGATGTGGTGCTCGAGAGGCCGACGAGGTCGGAGCTGAACACGTCGGCCCAGTCGATCGGCGCCAGCTGCGGGTTGAAGATCCGCACGTCATGGCCGGCTTGAACGAGCGCGGCGCCGATCATGGGCAGGCCAAGCCGGACGAAGTACGACTTCGACCAGAGGTGGCGGCTCGGTGAGATGGGTTCTATCAAGCGGATCTTCATGCTGTGCGCGTCCTCGTGCGGGGTGGGTCCGTCAGGGTCAGTGTGAGTCTTCGACCTTTTCGGGAAAAGAGCAACCTGTTCAGAATACAGGACACTATCGACCCTGTCTTCCTCCCGAGCGTACGGGCGGCGCTCCCAGACGCCCTTCTGCTAGCCTGTGCGCGTGGACTTCGACTTCGACGCCCCCATCGAACGACGGGGCACGGCCAGCTTCAAGTGGGACCTCTACCCCGGCGATCCGCTGCCGCTCTGGGTCGCGGACATGGATTTCGCCTCGCCGCCGCAGGTGGTCGAGGCGCTCATCGCCCGCGCCGCGCACGGCGTCTTCGGCTACCCGCTCCTTCCCGACTCCCTGGTCGACGCGATCGTGGCCCACCTCGAGCAACGCTACGGCTGGCGCATCGACGGTGAGTGGATCGTGTGGCTGCCGAGCGTCGTGCCGGGACTGAACCTCGCGTGCGACGCCTTCGCCGCCCCCGGCGACGCCGTTCTCACCATCACGCCGGTCTACCCGCCGTTTCTGGAGGCGCCCGGCGGTCGCGGCCGGCGACTGGTCACCGTGCCTGCCGAGCTCAGGCAGGGATGCTGGGAACTGCCGCTGGAGGGACTTGAGACAGCGGCCACTCCCGACGCCCGCGTGCTGCTCCTGTGCCACCCGCACAACCCACTCGGTCGCGTCTGGCGCCGCGATGAGATCCAGGCGGTCGCCGGCTTCTGCCGCCGGCACGACCTCGTGCTCGTGAGCGACGAGATCCACTGCGACCTGGTGCTCGACGATCTGGCTCACGTGCCGGCGGCGCTCGCCTGCCCCGGCGATACCGACCGCATCATCACGCTCATGTCGCCGAGCAAGACGTTCAACCTTCCGGGCCTCAACTTCGCCTTCGCGATCGTCGAGGACGCGGAGCTGCGGCGGCGATTCCAGGCGCCCGGCGAGGGGCTCCTGCCCTTCCCCGGCTGTTTCGCGGTCACCGCCGCGGAGGCGGCATACCGCAACGGCGGCGCCTGGCACGCCGGCCTGCTGGACTACCTGCGCGGCAACCGCGACGCACTCGAAGCGTTCGTCGCCGCGGAGTTCCCGCACGTGCGCATGACGCACGTCGAGGCCACCTACCTCGCCTGGCTCGACGTACGCGGCCTTGGGCTCGACGACCCGGCGGCGGCGTGCCGGGCCGCCGGGGTGGCCCTCTCGGCCGGGGCCGCCTTCGGCGACCCGGCCTACCTCCGCCTCAACTTCGGCTGCCGTCGCGAGACGCTCATCGAGGCGCTCGACCGCCTCTGTACCGTCTTCGCCTGATGCCCGGCGGGGCCGCGGTGCCCGGCGGGCGGGAGCCATCCCACCGGCCCGTCTGCTACACTCGCGCTCCATGAGCAGCCCCCATCGCACGTCCCATCCGACCCAGCGCCGGCGCGTCCGTCGGGCGTCCAGATCGCGCGTGTATCGGCGCCGGCGCCTTTTCGCTCTGATCGCCCTGATCGCGATCGTCGCTGTGCTGGGTGGCGTGATCTGGGCGGCCCTCGGCGGCGGTGACGCAGGCGGCGCTGGCGACGGCACGACGAGTTCCGCCGGCGCTTCGAGCTCTACCGGCTCCGACGGCGACAAGGTCACCGCCGAGGCCAAGATCACGCCGTCGCCGAGCCCCACCGCCTGGACGGGCCCGCCATCCTCCTCGCTCAAGCTCAAGCTGCGCAAGACCATCGTGAGCTCGGACATCGCGCCCAAGTCGGTGGTGAGCACCGGCACCGGCTACGTCTTCGCCCAGAACATGATGTACAAGCACTCGATGACGGTGTACGACGCCAGGACGCTCAAGCTGATCGAGACGATCCCCGACGAGATCGACGCCGGCAAGTTCCGCATCAAGGGGCACGGCGAGACGATCCAGGGGTCGCCCGTCGAGGCCGCCGCCATGCCCGACGGGCGCTTCATGTACGTCTCCCAGTACTCCATGTTCGGAGATGGCTACACCGAGGGCCAGGACGTCTGCGCGCCGGGCGACGGCACCGACGAGAGCTACGTCTACCGCGTCCCGCTCGACACGCTCGCG
>Ga0307377_10001670_pt1 | contig 27372 bp, 25 predicted proteins | sample TR3MG_FD_202535 | JGI IMG/M metagenome (GOLD analysis project Ga0307377, IMG submission 202535) | Soil microbial communities from Risofladan, Vaasa, Finland - TR-3 | ecosystem: Environmental > Terrestrial > Soil > Coastal area > Acid sulfate soil | place: Finland: Risofladan, Vaasa | collected... | reverse complement strand
TGTCGCCGGAGAAGCAGAGGTAGCCGATGGCGCCGGTGTAGATGCCGCGGCGAGTGGGCTCCAGCTCCTCGATGATCTCCATGGAGCGGACCTTGGGGGCGCCGGTGATGGAGCCGCCGGGGAAGGAGGCGCGGAGGCAATCGAGGGCGGTGATGCCGGAGCGGAGGCGGCCGCGGACGGTGGAGACGAGATGGTGGACGGTGGCGTAGGATTCGAGGGCGAAGAGCTCGGGGACGTGGATGGATCCGAACTCGCAGACGCGGCCGAGGTCGTTGCGCTCGAGGTCGACGATCATGACGTTCTCGGCGCGGTCCTTGGCGCTGGCGAGGAGTTCCTCGGCGAGGCGCTCATCCTGTTCGGGTGTGGCGCCGCGGGGGCGGGTGCCCTTGATGGGGCGAGTTTCGACCTCGCCGGAGCGGACCTGGAAGAAGCGCTCGGGGGAGCAGGAGATGACGGCGCAGTCGGGGGTCTCGAAGAAGGCGGCGAAGGGCGCGGGGTTGGTCTTCGTCAGCCGACGGTAGAGGTCCCAGGGGGTGGTCGCCAGAGGTGCCGTCAGGCGCTGGGTGAGGTCGGCTTGGTAGATATCGCCTGCGGCGATGTATTCTTTGACGCGGCGGAGGGCGGCGAGGTACTCGCCGTGGGTGAAGTTGGAGCGGACGGGGAGCGGGTCCATGGTGCGGGGCGGCGCGGACAGGGGCGGGTCGGGCCGGGCGCGGGAAACGAGGTAGGCGAGATCGGCGGCGCGCTGCTGGGCGAGGGTGCGCGCGGCCGTGGGGTCGGTTTCGGGGGCGCCGATGGCGGAGACGAAAGCGCGGTTCTCGGCGTGGTCGATGGAGAGAACGGCGCCGTAGAAGCCGAGGTGGCAGTCGGCGACGGGGACGTCGTCGACGGCGGTTTCGGGGACGCGCTCGACGAAGCGGCCGAGGTCGTAGGCGAAGTAGCCGAGCGCGCCGGCGAGGAGGGGAGGCGCGTCTGGGGGGCGGGCCACGCGACACTCGGCGAGCAGGTCGCGCAGGAGGAAGAAGGGGTCGCCGTCGCGGGCCTCGGTTCCGGCTGAGGTGAAGATCCCGATATGCGGTCCCTTGCTGCGGTAGGTCAGGAAGGGATCGCAGGCGAGGAAGGACCAGCGGCCGAGCTTGGGCTCACGGGTTCCGCTTTCGAGGAGGATGGCCCCTGGGCGGTCGGCGATGGCCGCGTATGCTGCTGTGGGCGAGGGCGGCGGGGGCACCTCGCGGATGATAGGCGTGTACTCTGGCAAGCGTGATCTCCGAGGGTTGGGTCGGCGGAGGGAGGTTCGGCGCGCGGGACTGCCGTCCCTCCCGGCGGGGAGGAACGGCGGCCGCGGATTAGGTGGGGAAGGTGCCGGCTATGGCAGCAAGCCGAACGCCCGGCAGACATAGACCGCCATCTGGGCGCGCGTGACCTCGCGTTCGGGATGGTAGAGGTTGTCGTCGTAGCCTTGGACGACGCCGTGCTCGACGCAATACTCGATCTGCTTGTAGCCCCAAGAGTCGCTCGGGACATCGGGGAAGTTGCGCGGAGCGACTGGGATGTACGTGTCGAAAGCGGCGTCACCCTGAGGGGCGACCATTGCACGGGCGACGTAGACGGCCATCTGCGCGCGGTCGACAATGTCCTCGGGGTGATAGGTGTTGTCCTGGTAGCCCTGCACGACGTTATTGGCGACGGCGTATTCGATGTGTTTGAGCGCCCACCAGGTGAGCGGCACATCCGTGAAGCTTGGGGTGCCCGTGAACTCAGGCACGTTGCTCTCTCCGCCGGCGAGGGCGCGGGAGATATACACGGCCATCTGATCGCGGGAGACGTAGACGATGGGCTGATAGGTGCCGTCGCCGTAGCCTTGCACGATGCCGGCATCGACGCAGGCTTCGATCTCGGCGCAGGCCCAATGGTCGGGCGGCACGTCAGAAAACATGCCGGATGGTTGGACGGTGAGATCCGCGGTGTCGCTGTCGCTCAGGGGGGAAGGGCCGTCGCAGGTGGCAGTGACGGTGAGATGGACGAGGATATCCGCCCCGGTCGTATTGGCGGGTGCGGTGTAGGTTGGGTTCTGAACGGCGGCCGAAGGCGAGAAGGTTCCGCCGGCGCCACCGTCGGACCACGACCAGGAGGCAATGCCATGTCCCTGACTGTCGGAGAAGGTGGCGGTGCAGGAGGTGATGCCGGCGGAGGAGACGGTGGAAGGGGCGCAGTCCGCGCTGACCGATAGCTCGTGGGGACCGAGGATGGCGAGGTGTACTACCTCGCCGGTTGACAGATCGGCGACCCAGCAAGAGCCGTCGTCCGCGTTGGCGGAAACCGACACCGGTCGCGCAAAGCCCGTTCCGATCCAGAGAGGCGTCCCATCCTCGGCGAGGTGCCAGACGCGACCGTTCAGCGTGTCGGCCACCCAGCACGAACCATCTGTCGGGTTTACTGACACTGATTTGGGCAGGTTGAAGTCGCCACTCCAGAGCGTGGTCTGCCCATCGGCGGCAACATGGATGACGCGATGATTGCCGCTGTCGGCGATCCAGCAAGAAGCGTCGCGAGGATCAACTGAGAGCGACTTCGCCATCCACAAGTAACCTTTAAGTTCTTTAAGCGGCAACCCGTCCGAACCGATGCTGAACAGTCGCCAATAACCAGGAGGCATCGAGAACGGATGCTGTGGGGCAAGCGCGAGGCAGCTCCCGGTCGCAACGTTCACTGCCACGCACTCCACTACTGAGTACGCATCTAAGAGCTTTCGTTTGAAAAGCACCTCTCCATCTGGCGCGAGCTTCCAGACTCTACCGCCGCAGATGCCCCCGCTGCAGTAGAGCCCCACTCCGACCCAGCATGACCCGTCTGTCGGATTGACCGATACCGATGTTGCCCAGCCCAAGAGCGAAACGCGTTGCAGCTCGTTGCCCACTCGGTCGAGGTGGACGGCTTTCTTATGCTGGGTGTCCGCCACCCAGCAGGAGCCGTCGCTTGGGTTGACGCAGACGATGGAGTTATACCATCCGTCATCGTCTGGGAAGTCGAAGCCGCCGCCGCGCCAAAGCTCCTCGCCGTCCACTGACAGATGAATAACCTCGTCAGTGCCCGTATCCGCCACCCAACACGAGCCATCTGCCGAGTTCACGGAGACGGCCTTCGGTTGGTCGAAGCCAGAGGTCCTCGAAACTTCAACAACGGTTTCCGCCTCAATGGGGGCAAGTTCAAAGTTGACAATCGCAGTCTGCTCTGCGACCACCGAGACGTCCTCGGTTTCACGCTTCCAGTAACCTGGTGCCTTGGCAACGACCGCGTATGCATCTCCCTCTGGTACGTCAGGCAGCAGGTAGGTGCCGTCTGCGTCGGTTGTCGTGGTGAAGCTGTCACATGTGACCGTGGCTGAAGCGATGGGGTTGCCGGTCTCCGCGTCGGTCACAGTGCCGGCGATCGAACCGACAGATGTGTGCAGTGCGAAGTCGACAATTGTTGTGTCCCCTCCCACGACAGACACGTCTGTGACGGACTGGTCGTAGTAGTTCGGCGCGGTGGCCGTGACCGCATATCCATCTGCCTCAGGTATCTCTGTCAGCAGGTAGGTGCCGTCGCCGGCGGTTGTCGCGCTGGAGCCCCCACAGCGAACTGTGGACCCAGCTAGTGGTTGCCCTGTGTCGGCGTCTGTCACGGTTCCAGCGATCGAACCGACAGATGTGTGCAGTGCGAAGTCGACAACTGTTGTGTCCCCTCCCACTACAGACACGTCTGTGACGGAGTCGGAGTAGTAGTTCTGCGCGTTGGCTGTGACCGTGTAGCGGCTCCACGCGTAGACATCTGACAGCAGATAGCTGCCATCTGATGCGGTGGTCGTGCTCCGACCCAGACACTGCACGGTTGCTCCCGGGATCGGATGTGCGGTGTGCGCGTCGGTTACCGTGCCGGCAATCGACCCGACTGGGCCCTCACAGGGCGGGATGGTGTCGGGGTCGACATAGGTGCCGGTTGCCTGTTCGAGCCAGTCGGCGGCTTGGTATAGGTCCATCTCGGAGAGAGGGTGAAAGAGTCCGTCGGAGGAATCGGGCGTGACGCCCTTGGCAACGATGTACTCAACGGACTTGTAGTAGTACTTGAGGATGAAATCGTCAGGGGGGACGTCGGGGAAGGTAGGAGTATCAGGGGGAACGTAAGAGTCAAAGTCACCATCTCTGTGGTCTATGGCCCGCGCGGTGAAGAGGGCCATGCGCACGCGATCGATCTGATTAACCGGGCGGAATAGACCAGCCATTGGATCACCCGGCATGATCCCAAGGGATATTGTATATTCGATCTCCGCGTAGAGGGGATGGCTCACCGGCACATCGGAGTAAGTCGCGTCAGTCGGCGGGACGAACGAGTCGAATCCTCCCACGGAGTGGGCGATAAGGTAGGCCAAGGCCCCCCGGGTGGTGGGTGTGATCTCGGCAGAGGCCGCAGTGGCGGCGAGGCCGATGGCGACAAGGGATATGGCGAGGATTCGCCACACGCCAGTGCGAGATGGCATGTGCTCCGCCTCCTTGGACCGGCGCGAAGGGAGCACAACCACGTAGCTCAAAGCGACTCTGCGAGTCGTCGGCCCTGGTGAAGTGTGTTGGAGATCGGCTTCTGTTGTGCGCTCGAATGCCCTCCCGCGCAGGTGTGGGCATGTCGTGTTATCGGGACAGCGCCGGCTGGGCTGCTTTCAGGGGGCGGGCAGGTGGCGGGATGAGGTTGGCGTAGTTGAAAGTGATTTTCATTTAGGTTGGTCGGCAATGGGACATAGCTGGGAGCAGAGATTGCAGGCGGAGGGGTACCGGCTGACGGCGCCGCGGAGAGCGGTGCTGCGGGCGCTGGCCGAGTCGGGGCGGCCGGTGGCGGCGGGGGAGCTGCACGAGCTGGCGCGGAGGCATCACGCGCGGCTGGGGCTGGTGACGGTCTACCGGACGCTGGAGGTGTTGGAGGGGCTGGGGCTGGTGCGGCGGATTCACGACGACGGGTCGTGCCAGACATACGCGGCGGCGTCGCCGGGGCATCGACATGCGATCACGTGCGAGCGGTGCGAGCGGGCGGTGGAGTTCGATGGGGAGGAGGTGTGCCTGCTGACGGAAGGCGTGGAGGAGAGGACGGGCTACCGGGTCAATGGGCATTGGCTCCAGTTGGTGGGGGTGTGCCCGGGGTGTCGGGGGGCGGAGGGGTGAGGGGATGAAAGCCTGGTTCAGAGGTTGGGGAGCGCTGGCAGCGGTTGGGCTGATGGTTGTGATGGGGGCGGGGTGCTCGGGGAAAGGGAGCGCACCGAGGGAGGAGGCGCGGAAGGTGCTGGTGGTGGCGAGCATCCCGCCGCTGGCGGATTTCGCCAGGCAGGTGGGCGGGGAGCGGGTGCAGGTGGAGACGCTGGTGCAGCCGGGGATGAGCCCGCATACCTTCGAGCCGACGCCGGCGCAGTTAAAGGCGATTAGCAAAGCGTCGGTGCTGGTGCTGAACGGGGTGGGGCTGGAGCCGTGGGCGGACGAGCTGATCGAGGCGGCGGGGAACGAGAAGCTGGAAGTGGTGCGGACGGCGGAGGGGCTGGAGATCATCGACGAGCGGTCGCACGGGCAGGGAAGGGCGAGCGGGAACCCGCATGTGTGGCTGGACCCGATGTGCGCCATGCATCAGGTGGAGTGGGTTTGGCAAGCGTTGACCCAGGCCGATCCTGCGGGCGGCCCCACGTATGACAGGAACGCGCACGAGTATGGCGCACAGCTTTCCGCGCTGGATCGGGAGATCGCGGCCGCCACAGCGGGGTTCGAGACGAAGCGGTTTGTGGCGCAGCACTCGGTGTGGACGTACTTCGCCAAGCGGTATGGGCTGGAAGAGGCGGGGGTGGTGGAGACGACGCCGGGACGGGAGCCGACGCCGGGGGAGATCGCCGAGATCGTGAGGACGGTGAAGGAGACGGGGGTGCGGGCGATCTTTGCGGAGAGGCAGCTTTCGCAGAAGGCGGCGGGGGTGATCGCGGCGGAGAGCGGAGCGAAGGTGGCGGTGCTCGATCCGCTGGGGTCGGATTATCTGGCGATGATGCGGGAGAACGTCGAGAAGATGGGGGAGGGGCTGAGGTGAAGGGGCACGGTTTCGGGAGCAAGCTCCCGAAACACCGCCGAAGATGAGGGAGGGGTTGGGGTGACGGAGGTCGGCATGGCTGAGGAGAGGGCGGTTATCGAGCTGGAGCGGGTGACGGTCACGTATCAGTACCACGTGGCGCTGGAAGACATCACGATGCGGGTGGCGGCGGGCGAGTTTCTGGCGATCGTGGGCCCGAACGGGGCGGGGAAGACGACGCTGTTGAAGGCGGTGCTGGGGACGGTGCGGCCGGCGTCGGGGAGCGTGCGCGTGTTCGGGAAGGCGCCGTGGAAGCTGGGGGGGGAGCGGCGGCGGATCGGGTATGTGCCGCAGGGGACGGCGGTGGATGTGAGCTTCCCGGTGCGGGCCTACGAGATGGTGATGATGGGGCGGTACGGGCGGATGGGGTTGGGCAACAGGGCGTCGGCGGCGGACAAGGAGGCGGTGGGGCGGGCGATGGAGCGGGTGGGGATCGCGGAGCTGGCGGAGGAGCCGATCTCGCGGCTGTCGGGGGGACAGAGGCAGCGGGCGTTCGTGGCGCGGGCGCTGGCGAACGACCCGGAGCTGCTGCTGCTGGACGAGCCGACGACGGGGGTGGATGTGGCGGCGACCGAGAGCCTGTATGGGTTGCTGCGGCGGCTGCGGGAGGAGGGGATGACGATCCTGGTGGTGTCGCACGACATCGGTGTGGTGGCGAACTACGCCAACTCCGTGGCCTGCATCAACCAGCGCATGGTGACACACGGCCGGCCGGAGGAGGTGCGGTCGGGCGAGGTGCTGGCGTGTATGTACGGGCCGCACGCGGCCTTCCTCGATCACGGTCCGGTGCCGCACATCGTGGTGGGGGAGCACGTGCACCTGGATGAGGAGGGGAAGCCCGCGGATGAGTGAGATCCTGCAATATGGCTTCATGCAGCGGGCGCTCGTCGCCGGGGTGGTCATCGGAACGGTGTGCGCGGTCATCGGGGTGTACGTCGTGCTGCGGGGGATTTCGTTCATCGGGGCGGGGATCGCGCACGCCTCGTTCGGGGGGGTGGCGATCGGGTTCGCGCTGGGGGTGAATCCGGTGGCGGCGGCGGTAGTGTTCTGCCTGTTCGTGGCGTGGGCCGTGGGGATGGTGGCGGAGCGGGGGAAGGTGCGGGAGGACACGGCGGTGGGGGTGTTCTTCGCCGCGACGATGGCGCTCGGGATTCTCGTGATCGGGCTGATGAAGGGGTATCAGGTGGATCTGTTCGGCTATCTCTTCGGGAGCATTCTGGCGGTGACGAAGGCCGATCTGTGGATGTCGGCGGGGCTGGGGGCGGTGGTGCTGGCGACGGTGGCGGTGCTGTTCAAGGAGCTGCTGTTCATCACCTTCGATCCCGAGATGGCGGAGGTGACGGGAGTGCCGGCGGGTCGGCTGCACTACGTGCTGCTGGGGCTGATCGCGCTGACGGTGGTGCTGTCGATGAAGGTGGTGGGGATCGTGCTGGTATCGGCGCTGATCGTGACACCGGCGGCGGCGGCCTATCAGCTCACCGAGGACTTCCGGAAGATGATGGCGCTGGCGGTCGCCATCGGAATCTTCGCCGCGACGGGCGGGCTGCTGCTGTCGTATTGGCTGAATACGGGGTCGGGGGCGACGATCGTGCTGCTGGCGACGGCGGTGTTCTTCGGGGCGCTGGCGCTGTCGCCGAGGAGGCGGAGGGGGAGGAGGGCAACAGGGGGCTAGCGCCCCCTGTAACCCCCGGTTAGGCCGGCACGTGCGTGCCGGGGACACGGTTCTCGGGGGACGCTGTCCCCCAAAGCCCCCTCAGATCAGCATTGAGTTACGGTGAATGCGCTTCGAGGGGGGAGGGACACCCTCCCCCCTCGATTCTTCCCCCTCCCCACGGCCAAGGACTACCTGGGATGGTGTCCGAGACGACCGGCGATTCGCCCCCTCTGCACTCCCCTCACTCGCTCTTGGCGTTGCTGTCCATGGACGGGAGTGAGTGCGGGGGGCGCTTGGTGGCGACCGGAAGGTCCCTTCCGGTCGGAGGCCGAGAGGGGGCTCCGCCCCCCGCAAGCCCCCCGGGAAAGGTGCCAGGAAAGGTGATTCTGCTCATCGGTTGGTTACCTTGACGTCGTGGGGCGGCACTCACTATACTCCCTAGCACGGCTATGCTCAAGATACGACGATCGCAGAACGCATACGACGCGCTTGGTCTCCCGCGGAGCGCCACCGGGACCCAGATCCGCTCGCGATACCGGCATCTGGTTCGCGGGTATAAGAAGGACCTATCGCCGAGCCAGCTTCTGGACGACGAGCAGTTTCTCGGGTGGACGAACGCCTATCTGCTGCTGCTGAGCCCGGAGCGGCGAGAGTACGACCGGCGTCTGCGGCAGAGCCGGGGGAGGGAGCAGCCGGGCGACCTGATTTCCGGTCTGTCGGAGGGCCGCCGCTTGATGATTCAGGCGGAGGCGGCGCTGACGCAGCGGAAGCTGAACGATGCGGTGGAGCTGGGCAAGTCGGCGGTGAAGCTGGAGAGCCGGAACGGGGAGGCGTATTCGCTGCTGGGGGACATCCTGCGGGAGCAGGGCCGATACGCCAACGCGCTGACGATGTACAACTACGCCATCCAGTTCGATCCCAACAACGGCCGGTACTGGCAGCGGTTGGAGGACGTCACCGCGCTGCGCGACGGCAAGGCGCTGCCGAAGCGCTTCCGGCAGGACCTGAAGAGCCCTTTGAGACGGCCGGTGTGGGTGTGGGCGCTGGTTGGTTTGGCTGCGGTTGCGGCGGAAGTGAGCATGCTCCACCTGCGGGGGAACTGGGGCGCGTTGGGGATGCTGAACTTGCCCGTGAACTTCACCTACGCGGCGCTGATCGACGGGTTCCTGCTTGGGTTGGCGCTGGCGGCGACGGCGATGATCGGGCCGTTCGACGACGAGCTGCTGTGGTATCAGGTGGCAGGGTTCGGGACGGAGACGACGCCGGTGGGAGTCTTCATCGCCCTGCCGGGGATCGCCTTCTTCTGGGCGGCACCCGCCTTCTATGTCGCGATTGCGCTATTGGACGAGCACTTCTCGCTGTCGGTGGCTATCGCGCTGGCGGTCTGCGCCGCGCTGACGATCGCCTTCTCCTACGTCGTGCCTGACGAGAGCCGGCGGACGGTGCAGTTGCTCGGGGGCAACTTCGTCTTCGCGGGGTTCCTCGGGGGGTGGCTCATCGGCAGCATCCGGCGACGCATGTTCGAGCACTAGCGGCGGTTTCGAGACTCGGGGTGCCGGACTGTCCATGAGCTGTTCGGGCTTCCTAAGCTGGCTTCTAGCGTCCCCCGAGGAGGTAGCGGGGCTCCGCCTTCACGGCGAGTTCCATCTGCGCGCCGGTGGCGTTGTCGCGCACCTGGAACCCCGCGTCGCCGATCTTGCCCAATGCCGGCCACAGCTCGCCGGGACGGGCCCACGCCTGGAGCCTCACATCGGGCTGGGTTCGGATGTCGAGGCGAGCGGCTTCATCCTCCGCCGCCTGCTGAAGCTGACGCAGCGCCTCGGCGTCGGTGGCGAACACCTGGGCGTCCTGAACTGCTGCCATCTTGGCCTGGGGCGTAAGCTGCTGGAGGCGCTGGACCGTTTCGGCCGCGCCGGGCCCGGAGAGGGCGGCGACTACGGCCAACTCGCGCGCGTCCCCGTCTTTGGGCAGCACTGCGACGAGAACCGCCTCGGGCAGGTTCCCTTCCTGAAGCAGGAAGCCCATGGGGTCCCAGAAGAGGAAGGGGAGGAGCGCTCTGCGCTTGGGCGGAGGCACGAAGGAGGAGACGAGATCCGGGATGCCTCGCACGAGGGCAAAGGCGACGGCGCCGCGCGGCACCAGGTCGAGCAGCTTGGCGCCTTCGGCGGATAGGGCAGAGGGCGCCTTGCCCGGCCCAGCCCAGTAGTTGGCGTGGAGCCGAAGGCCGTCGCTCTCCGGGGTGAGTGCCAGAGCGATGCTGCCGGGCGGAGTGCCGGAGTCACCCGGCGTCAGCCCGCCGCGGAAGCGGGTCGGGCCCCCCAGAAATGCCTTCGCCAATCCAAGCCAGCCGTGGCGGAGCTGGGGCAGGAGAGTGCGGGCGGTGTCGAGGAGATCGGGGGCGCTGGCATAGCACCAGAGGAAAGCGTCAGCAGGCAGCGAGCGAGTGGCCTCCTTGAACTCCGCGCTTTCGGAGAGGCGCTGAGAAGGAGTCTCGGCGGTCTGGATGCAGAGCTGTACGAGCTCCTCGCTGGCGGAAAGGAGGACGCAGCCGTCGAGGGCGGCATAGGCAATCTCCGATCTGTCGTCGGGATGCCCCGAGACGACGATGGAGTGCCCATTGGCTCGCAGCACCGAGCGCTGCCAACCACCCTCGCGCGCCAGCTCGGCAACAGATTGGTCGAGGTCGCGGCGGGCGCGGCGCAGATCGGTGGCCCGGGCGACGAGCACGAAGCTTCTGGGGGTGAGGGCGCGGACAGGAGAGGGGGCGATGGAGGCGACGAGGACCTCTCCTCCGAACCAGCTCGAGGCGTTCTCGCTGAGGTCGAGCTGAAGGCCGGTCCAATCGAGGGCCCACTGGGCAAGCTCGACGGCGCGGCCGGCAAGGATGTCGGCATCGGATTCCCGCCAGGTGGACTCGATGCGGAGCATGGCGGGGCTGCCGGGGCGGACGTCGAGGTCTATCACGGCACGGGCGGAGGTCGGGATAAAATCGGCGGGCGAGCGCACGATCTGGGTTTGGAGCAAGGAGTGGAGGAGGGCGGCGGCGATGACGATGGCGGCGAGGGCGGCCGCGCTCACCAGATAGAGGCGGAGGGGTCGGCCGGGCCGGATGTCTGCGCCGCAGGCGCCGCAGGTGTGCTCTCCGAGGGCTACTTCGTCGCCACACTCAGGACAGACAGGCATCTCGCCACCTCACTCGCCTTCGAAAACGCGCTCGAATGCCTCGCGTGCATCACGCCCGAAGAGGACAAACTCGACAGTGCTCACACTGGTTTCCTTCGACGCCTGGTCCGCGAGGGCCTGGCGCATGATTCGGGCACATTCGTCGAAGGGGAAGCCGCCGACGCCCGTGCCGAGGGCGGGGAAGGCGATGCTGCGGAGGCCGAGCTGTCCGGCGAGGGCGAGAGCGGAGAGCGCGGCACGGCGGATTTTGCCGGCGTCTGTTGCGAGGTCGGCCCCCATGACAGCGGCATGGATAACGTGCTTCGCCTTGAGCGTGCCGGCGCCCGTGGCGACGGACTCCCCGATGGGGATGGGGCCTTTGGCGACGGCTTCCTTCTCGATGGCGCCGCCGCCGCGGCGCTTGATGGCGCCGGCGACGCCGCCACCCATCCAGAGTTGGCTGTTGGCGGCGTTGACGATGGCGTCCACGTCGCGGTCGCAGATATCGCCTTCGAGGATTCGGATTGTGATGGAGTCGATGGTCGTCTCCACGATGGGCTCCTAGTGCCGGGCGAGGGCCTTGAACAGCCACCGGGCGCCGTTGCGGAGGGCGCGGACGGCGCGCTCGGCGGGGCCATGGTGAAAGGCGAAGCGCTCGTCGGCGTCGTTCCAGATGCGGCCGACGAGGAGCCTGGCCTTCACGACGGCGCGCCGATCGTCGATGCGGAAGCGCTCGAAGGCGAATCGGCGCAGGGGGCCGAAGCGGCCCTGGCGAGTGAAGGCGGAGGCGAAGTCTACGATGTAGGGATCGAGGTCTTCGGTGACGACGATGTTGGAGCGATTCTTGATGTCGCAGTGGACGACGCCGCGGGCATGGATGCCGCCGACGACGGCCTCGAGCCTGTCGAAGAACTCGCGGGGCAGGCTGCCGTCGGGGTGCTCGGAGCAGGCGCGCCCCTCGATGCGCTCGACGACCAGGGCATGGCGGTCGAGGCGACCGACGAGCCGGGGAACCCCGGGGGTGCCGTCGAGCACCTGATAGATTCCCTCCTCTCGCCCGATGAGCCACGGGCCGAAGACCGCGCGGAGGAGCCAGCTCGTGGGGAGGTAGTCCTTGACGATGGCGTGATGGTCCCGGTCTTGGATCAGCAGGAGGGCCGGGCGCGTGCCGCCGCCGGAGCGGAGGCGCGCCACCAAGTAGTCTTGGATGTTGTCCCGCGTAAGGCCCTCGAAGGGGCGGCCTTGCGCCCGCATGACAGCCTCCATGGCCTGTGACATTCGGTGAGATGGTGGCGGTTCCCTGCCCCGCGCGGCGAGCGGGGGAATGGCGCGAGAGCGCGACATGAGAGCGATCGTCGCGTGTCGTACGTTCGAGTGAAGCACGACAGGCAAGGTATAATGTTTGGGAATTCCAGGGAGAGGAGCATGAGCTCATGCGCAGACGTCTGAGAGTGCCCATCGTGATGGCGCTCGGGCTCCTGGTGGCGCTGGCCGCGGCTGCTGCTTTTTCGGGCGCCGAGGTCTCATTTCGTTCGGCCGAGCGCGATGGAGCCCGGGTGGCAGAGGTGCTGATAGGGGAGCGCCCGGTCATTGTGCTGCGCACGTCGGCGGCGGGGTACACGCCGCTGGAGCGTGCGGAGATCGTGGCGAACAGGCTGCGGACGGCGATGGCGAGCGAGATACAGGTGGATGACGTGAAGGTGGGCTCGGTGCCTTCGGGGCAGGGGCTGTACATCCGCGATCAGCTCGTCGTGGCCGTATACCAGACGGAAGCGGAGGCGCACGGAGCGACGCCGGCCGCCCTCGCAGGGCTGTGGCGGGACAACATCTTGCTGGCATTGGGTCATGAGGTGCCTGAGGAGTCGGCGCCGCCGGCGGCGGAGACGGCACCGCAGGAAGGCGCCGAGGAGGGGCCGGAGGAGGGCGCTGAGGCGGCGCCGCCGACGGCACAGGAGGTGCCTGAGGGAGGCGCCGCGGAAGAAGCAGCGGCCGCCGCCGAGATGGAGGCGGAGCCGGAGGAGGTCGACTGGACGGGCACGGCGCAGAAGTGGGTGCCGATCTTCAGCCTGGAGCGGGAGGGGGCGCGTGTGGGAATGGCGCAGGTTGCAGGCCCGACGGACCAGATCGACCAGGTGAAAGGCGTCTACCAGCTCCGGCTGGACTTCAAGAGCATCGGGCGAGTTTACGCCTATGTTCCCGTGTCCACCATCAGCACGAAGCTGAATCGAGTGCAGGGCGTCAGCGTATGGGCGCTCGCCGATATCAAAGTGCTCGGGTTCTGAGCGGGCGGAGGAGAGATGATGACTGCAAAACGGATGATTGCGTTGGTGGCGGCAGTCGCCCTGCTCGGCCTCGGGCTGGCGGCCGTGAACGGATGGGCGATCAGCTTGGGTGATGTGCTGAAGGTTGGCGGCGTCGCCCTGCTGGTGTCGCAGTACGACGACCAGATCGACAGCTTCATCACGAGCGCTCTGGGCGAGCGCGAGGCCGCGGCGAAGGGCGCGACCAAGGTGGTGCCGATTCTCTCGCTCGGCGGCGGGGGATACGTCGGCGCGGCCCAGGTGGTCGGCAGCCCGGAGAACGTGAGCCGCGTGAAGGCCGTCGTGCAGGTCGAAGGTCGGTTTGGCAGCGGCCGAGCGCAACTCCTGGTGCCGACGACGATCGACAAGGCTGCGGGGACCCCCGACCGGGCGAAGGGGGTCGGCGTCTCGGCGGTGATCGAGTTCCAGATCTGACAATAGCGAGACGGGCATCTCACAGAATGCCGGGTTCTGTGGAAGAGAAGGTTCGGTGCGCGCTCAGCCATAGGCGAGCGCAGTCACTGCACCCCCTGTCCATTGGAACGCGGGGCCCCGGAAGACCGGGGCCCCGCAAACCATTATCACGAGCAGGGCCCCTGGAGCGAGGGGCCCCGCAAACCATTGTCACGAGCGGGGCCCCTGGAGCGAGGGGCCCCGCGGCCATTTCAGAGGGGATGAGGCGCGCTCGGGAAGAGGCGGGGAGATCAGTCGAGCAGGTAGACCTTGACCTTGCGGCGGCCGAACTGGATGGCTTCGGCGTAGGTGGAATAGCAGAGATCGATGCGCATGCCCTTGATGGCGCCGCCGCGGTCGGCGGCGAGAGCGAAGCCGTAGCCGGGTATGTACATCCGGGTCCCCATTGGGATCACGCGGTCGTCAACGGCGACGATGCCCCTTTCCGCCTTGGCGCCCGTGGCAGTGTAGCCGCTGGCCCACTTGCCGCAGCTCCTGGGGCCCGGATCGTAGGCGGTGGCCTCCATAACCACGGGGCGGCGCCAATCGCCGCCCCGGTTCGGTGAGCCGTGGGTGCCGCGCAGGACGACCGTGTCGGACGACTCTTGCAGGATTTCCTCGCTGAGGATCCCGCGGCTCGTCTCTACGCCGTCCTTCTCCCAGATACGCCACACCTTCTTGACGCGGCCTTCCTGGCCGTGACGAAGGATCTTCGTGAACCCTGCGGGCCGATCGGGGTCGGCGAGCACGACCATCTCAGAGGGGATGGTTTCCTCTTCGACCTGCTCGCATCGGGTGACGCGAGTGACGCTGACCTCGAGCCCGTCGACGATAGGCGTGTCCGGCGATGGGTCAGTGCGGTCCAGGTCGGAGAGGGCGATCTCGAGAAGCTCGAGTAGCTCGCCCACGGTGGCGGCGGAGGTGGAGAGGGCGATAGTGCTATCGTCCACCCGCACCGTGACCAGAGGCGAGGGAGGCGCGGCCTCCCGGCCTCGGATATCCGAGAGATCTGCGATGGCGCAGCTCAAACAGACGAGGACGCCGATTGTCGCAATGGCGAAAGATCGCACAGCAATCCGGCCTTCGTGGCTCCCCAGCAATCCTTGTGCACCGGACAGAGTGCGAGCGCGGGTATACGCGCGCGCCAGTGGATCGGTGTTAATGCGGAGAAGTGCTGAAGCGAAATGCTGTGGCAGGTAGTGAATGAGGTGCGTGATTCGCTCTCGTCCGGGAGAGCATATTAGTAGTATCATAATCGACTGATCCGGTCAAGCGCTTGTGGTGCGGGGGAATCCGTTCGGGATGGGGTCCATCTGCGCACTGGGCTGCCCCGGACGTCGCCAGAGCCCCCTGAAGCAGTCGAACAGGCGGTCCGAGACAGCCCGATGCACAGAGCATGGCTTTCTTGGATGTATTCCACAAGACGGCCGCTATGCGGGGAAAGACGGGTGCTGTCGCCGAGACGACGCTGTGACGTGTCCGGTAGGTACAGGAGCGGCCACGGGGGAAGTACTAGAAGCTGTTTCATAACCTCCATCTGAGGTTATGAAACAGCAGCACAAGCCGCCAGGCTCCAGCAGGCGTATTTCATGCCAGCGTCTCCAGCGGACAGCCAGGCGAGCGAGGGTTGTGAAATGCGCTCTACTCACGATGCTGGGAGGGCTTGCCGATGCTCAGGAAGGCCGGGTTGGTAGCAGGGCTTATGCTGTTTGCGTGTCTCGTGCCGGGCGCCGCCCAGGTAGCGGATGAGTTCGATGAATACGGTGGGCGCGTGGGGGTTCGGCGGGCGGCGACTGGCTTCTTCCGAACGACTCGCGGGGAGGGGCGCTGGTGGCTGGTGGACCCGAGTGGTTCGGTCTTCATCAGCGTCGGCGTCAACCGAGTCAGCCTACGGCTGCGCGATCCTGGCGACGAGAAGAACGGCCCTTATCGCCAGGCGGTGCTGGCGAAGCATCGGACTGAGGCGGAGTGGTCGAGGTCGGTGGTAGAGCGGCTTCGGGGATGGGGGTTCAACACGCTGGGGGCGGGCTCGGACCGCGCAACCTGGGGGCGCGAGATGCCCTACACGGTGGGCCTCAAGTGTGCCTCGGCGGTGTCCCTGGGGGAAGGGCGCGAGTTCCCCGATGTCTACGATCCCGCCTATGAACGGGCGGTGCGCCGGCAGGCGAGCCGCGTCTGCCGTTCGCTGGCGTCGGACCGGTGGCTGGTCGGGTACTTCACCGACGATGAGGTGCGCTGGGGGTCGGCTGAAGAAAGCGCCGGATCTCTCCTGGCGGAGTTCCTGGGTTTGGAGGATGAGGCGCCGGGCAGGCAGGCCTTGCTGAGGTTCCTGGCGCGTCGGCACGTAAACGTCGGGGAGCTGAATGAGGTGTGGGGGACGGAGTACGCCTCGTTCGAGGAGGTGGGACGGACGCCGCAGGTGGGGTCACACATTCCGCGGGAGGACGTAATAGCTTTCCAGCGGGAGGTGGCCGGGCGATACTTCCAGGTTGCACACGATGCGATCCGAGCGGTCGACGAGTATCACCTGATTCTGGGCCCTCGGTTCGATGGGGAGGCGCCGAGGGCGGTGTTGGAGGCGATGGGCGACTACGTCGGCGTGGTGTCGCTGAAGTGCCACGGCACGGCGCCACCGGCGGAGCAGGTGCGGGAGATCTATCGGGTCACACAATTGCCGGTGCTCATATCGCGGTTCGGCTTTCCGGCGGCGGGACCCTCGGGGGTGGCGGAGGGGGAGGAAGCGGCCGGGGCGACCCGGGGGAAGAGGGCCGAGCTGTATGAGGAGTTCGTGCGCGAGCTGCTCGCCCTGCCGATGGTTGTGGGGTATCACTGGGTCGATCACGCGGACGAGGCGGTGCGGGATAGACGCGGCCGCTATGTCAGTGGCTTCGGTTTGGTGAACGTTCGCGACGAGCCGTATGGACCACTGGTGGCGGCGGCGCGCCGGGTGAACAAGGATGTATACCGGCTGGCGGCCGGGAAAGCGCCGGACCCGGAGGGGAGAGAGAAGGGGGGATGAGCCCGAGGTCGTCGAGGCGTGACGCGACGACAGACGTGATGGTGCCCCGAGGACGGCGGGATGCCCCGGGGCACCTTCTCCCCCTGGCGTAGGAGGGAGGGCGGCTGAGTTTGGTTCGGATCAGAGGAGTGTAAGCTGTTGGTGTTTTGGGATTCAAACCACTCTTCTGTGTCCGATCTAGAGTATTAGACGCATCCGAAGTCGCAATGGTTCTGCGGGGCGAGAGAATTTTCCGGGTTTTTTGTGAGAAGGAATTGTGACACCGGTTCTTCGCAATGTGATTGCTGTCGGGATCGCTCGAAGGGGAGGGGTGCATGGGTCGTGAGGTGCTGCTGGTCAATACGAACAGGCTGCGGCCGGCGGTGGGGCCGATTGGGCTGGATTACACGGCGGATGTGCTGAGGGAGCACGGTCTCGGTGTACGGCTGCTCGATCTCTGCTTTGAGGAGGATGTGGAGCAGGCTATTGCATCGGCGCTGGGGAGGTCTGAGCCGCTGCTGGTGGGGTTGACGCTGCGGAATACGGATGATTGCTATTGGGCGAGTGGGGAGGATTTCGTGCCGGGGTTCGCCCGGGTCGTGGAGTCGGTGCGGCGGCATACGGAGGCGCCGGTGGTGGTTGGGGGGAGTGGGTACTCGGTGTTCCCAGAAGCGATCCTGAGGGCTTCCGGGGCGGATTATGGGATTGCGGGGGATGGGGAGGTGGCGCTGGCGGAGCTGGCGGGGGCGCTGGCGGGCGGGGGCGAGGCGGGGGAGGTGCCGGGACTGGTGTGGATGGAGGACGGGGAGGTGCGGCGGAACGCGCCCTGGCTTGGGGAGATTTCGGAGCTGCCGCGGCGGGCACGGGGGCTGCTGGACAACGAGCGGTATTTCGCTGAGGGGGGCCAGGCGGGGGTTGAGACGAAAAGGGGGTGCGATCGGGGGTGTGTCTACTGCGCCGATCCGGTGGGGAAGGGCCGGCGGGTCCGGGTGCGGTCGCCGGAGCAGGTGGCGGAGGAGTTCGAGACGCTGCTGGCGCGGGGGATCGACCATTTCCACTTGTGCGACAGCGAATTTAACGTCCCCGAAGAGCACTCGAGGGCCTGCATTGCGGCACTTAAGGAACGGGGAATCGGCACGACGGCACGGTGGTATGGCTACGCGAAGCCCCCGATCGGCACGGCCCTCGCCGCGGGGATGCGGGCGGCCGGCTGCGTCGGGATGAACTTCGGCGCGGACTCGGGAGATGACGAAATGCTGGCGCGCCTGGGCCGGGACTTCCGGGTGGAGGACCTGGAGGGGACGGCAAGGGCTTGCCGGGCGGCCGGCATCGCGTTCATGTACGATCTGCTGCTCGGGGGGCCGGGGGAAACGCGGGAGACGGCGGCGCGGACGATCGAGGTGATGAAGCGCATCTCGCCGGATCGGGTGGGGGTGTCGCTGGGCGTGCGAATCTACCCGGGGACGCGACTGGCGGAGATGGTAAGGTCGGAGGGGCCGGCGGAGCGCAATGCGAATCTGCGGGGGGAGGTCGAGGGGAACGCGGATTTCATGCGGCCGGTGTTCTATCTGTCGGCCGAGCTGGGGGAGGATGCGGCCGGGTATGTGGCGAGGCTGGTCGGGGGAGATCAGCGGTTCTTCTTCCCGACGGCCGATGCGGGAACGGAAGCATACAACTACAGCAATAATGAACGCTTAGTAAACGCCATCAGGGACGGGTTCCGGGGGGCGTATTGGGATATCCTGAGGAGGTTGGCGGAGGGGGAGTAGGCGGGGCCGGCCGGGGGGGAGGTCGCGGAGGCGGACGGCAAGGCTGTGGGGAGGCGCCGGGAGTATCCTCCCGGCGGAAGCCGAAAAGGGGGCGCGGCCCCCCTTTGAACCCCCCGTGGGGATGGGATGTTGGGAAGATGGAGTCCGTCCATCTCCCCAAACCCCTCTGACGGGTGCCGGCGGCACTCGCAGTGGTCTTGTCAGAGGCTGAGGGGTGTTACCGTGGGGCGCGGCCGGGGATGAGGGCGGTGGGTGGCGTCGGGAAGATTCCTTCCCGGCGGAAGCCGGATAGGGGGCTGCCGCCCCCTATCAACCCCGGCGTTGGGGTAGCCGCAGATGGACGCCGATGAACGCGGATTAGCAGAAGGGGGAGCCGCAGATTCATGCGCCTCTGGCGCGTTGCGCAGATTAGGCGCCCGGCACTGGCGTGCCGGACAGGAAGTGATTGGTGGGGGGACGGCTGGCCGTCCGTCCCCCCTGGCGTCCAACAGCGCAGGCCACGCGTACGCCTCCTGAGCCAATGTGACAGCCGCATTCGTGCTCGCTTGACAAAGACAGGCGGATATGATATCATAGTGATAGATAAAAGATATCAGGAGGACGGATAGATGTCCAAGGAGATCTTGGCCAAGACTTGGTCGGGATGGCTGATGCTGATCGTTGAGGTGGTGTTGGCCGGCGCAGCGGCTCTCTTGGTCTGGGCCAATGTGGAGGGGCCCCCGACGGCGATCTGGATCGTTCCGGTCGTCGTTCTCGGCATCCTGTTTGTCCTGGGGGCATGGGGCTTCTTCATAGTCGAGCCGAACGGAAGCAAAGTGCTGCTGCTCTTCGGGAGCTACAAGGGTACCGTCAAGCAGAGCGGGTTCCAGTGGATGAACCCGTTTCTGAGCAAGCGTACAGTGTCGCTGCGGGCGCGGACGCTGAACGGCGACCAACTGAAGGTGAACGATCTGGCTGGGAATCCCGTGGAGATCGCTGCGATCGTCGTCTGGCGGGTGAGGGACACGTTCAGCGCGAGCTTCGAAGTGGACGATTACGTGGAGTATGTGGCGACGCAGAGCGAGACGGCTGTCCGGCATCTGGCGTCCTCGTACCCATATGATGCGGACGAGGACACGACGTCGCTGCGGCGCAACCTGGACGAGGTATCGGTGACGCTTCAGAAGGAGCTGCAGGAGCGTTTAGCGCGTTCGGGGGTGGAGGTAATGGAGGCACGCCTCTCGCACCTGGCCTATGCGCCGGAGATCGCGAGCGCGATGCTGCGACGGCAGCAGGCGGCGGCGATCATCGCGGCGCGGCAGCGGATCGTCGAGGGCGCGGTGGGAATGGTCGAGATGGCGTTGGACCGGCTGGAGGAGTACCAGAAGCTTTCGCTCGACGAGGAGCGGAAGGCGGCGATGGTGTCCAATCTTCTCGTGGTGCTCTGCAGCGAGCACGCGGTGACGCCGGTGCTGAATACGGGCACGCTCTATCAATAAGGTGGCAATGGGCTGACTCGTGCGTGAGCGGAAGACATTCGCACTACGGATAGGCCAGGAACTGTGGGACGAGCTGCAGCGGTTGGCCGCGCAGGAACTCCGGAGCGTAAACGCGCAGATCGAGTACCTGCTTCGGGAGGCCGTTGTGAAGCGGGGCCGGCGGCTGGGGGGTTCGACCGGCAGGGCGAAGGACGCGGGGGAGGACTGAGGCGTCCGGCCTCCGGCCGCACGAGCGCCCGGCCGAACCTGAGCGCAGGGCGAGCGAGTTCCCAGACGGCGCGCAGGACATGCCGGGCTGGGATTCCTGGGGTGCACAGTCCCGGGAGCATACCGGCACCCGGGAATCGCGCGCTGCCGTGACCGCCGCGTGTGGGTTCATTCTCCGGCAATGCCGGACGGCCACCACGCGGCACGAGTACCCTCAGAGCAAGGCGGGAGCGGTTCTACGGCGAAGTGACCGGTGCCCATGAAGTCAGTCGTGCGTGAAGAAGGCGTGAGCCCTCCCGCGGCGCCCCCCGTCGATGACGCGGCCGGACGCAACGCGGTCCCGTACCGCTTCGTCGCCTGGAACTTCTGCGTCATCGTATTCGATGTCGCCTTCTGGACGGCCGGCATTGCATGCATGGATATGGGCGCGGTGCTGCCGGTGTTCGTCAGCACGCTCACGCGCTCCAAGCTGCTCATCGCGTTCCTGAGCGTGCTGCCCGGAGTCGGCTGGACGCTGCCGCAGCTCCTGGGCGCCGCCAAGGTCATGCACCGGCCGCGCAAGAAGGGGTTCCTGCTGGCCGTGGCCGCGACCGGGCGCACCCCCATGCTCGCCCTGCCCCTCCTGCTGCTGCTCTTTCCGCCGCAGAGCAAGGCGGTGATGCTGTGGACACTCATGGGGTGCTACGCCATCCTCTTCCTCACCGACGGGCTCATCGGTGCGGCCTGGTACGACATTATCGCGAAGACCATCCCCCCGCGGATGCGCGGCCGGTTCTTCGCTGGCTTCAGCATTGTGGGAGGGATCGGCGCGCTGGGCTCCGGCTGGCTTGTCAGGGAGGTCCTGGCCAGTCCACACCTGACCTACCCGCGCCAGTACGGCGTGCTATTCGCATGTCTCTGCGCCGGGCTGTTTCTGTCTCTGCTTCTACTCGCCTTCATCCGCGAGCCCGAAGGGGTGGTTTCATCGGAGCGCCCCCAGCCCCTCAGAGAGGTATTGAGGCAGGTCCCACGCGTCTGGCGTTCCAGCTCTCATCTCAGACGATTGCTTGCCGTTAGCTGGCTGGGCATGATTGCCACGCTTGGCTGGCCGTTCTACGTGCTCCACGGCATGGATGCTCTCTATCTCCCGGCGGCAGCGGGCGCGATCTTCATCTGGGCCACAACCGCAGGGAGCGTTAGTGGCAGCATGGTGTTCGCCTGGCTCAACGACCGCAGAGGCCCACGGTCGGTGGTCGTGTGCGTCTCGGCGGCGCGGCCGATGGCCCCTGCGCTCGCGCTCTTCGTGCCGATGGTGCTCGCGCTCTTCCCTCGGCCGGTCCCATCAGCGATGGCGCAGTACGCCTACGCTGCTGTCTTCTTCTTCGGCGGTGCGATGATGAGCGGCGGCATGATGGGCTTCTCCAACTATCTCCTGGAACTGGCACCCGAGAAGGAGCGACCGCTCTACGTCGGCCTGGGGAACACGCTCAGCGCGCCCGGGCTGATGGCCCCCCTGCTTGGCGGATGGCTCGCCTCTGTATGGTCGTACGAAGGGACGTTCGCGCTCGGCGCAGTCGTAGGTGTTGCGAGCCTGGTCGCCAGCTTCCGGCTTCAGGACCCCAATGCCGAGGATGCGCCTGCGCAGCAGAACGGTACGGCATGAGACAGGCGGCGCCAGGCCCGCCGATGGGGGCCGGGAAGAGGGCGCGCTGAGGCGCCAGTCGTCCACAGCCGGGGTTGGGCGTGAATGCGGCGAGAAGCGGCAGGCCGACGGTTGTCGGCGGAATGTGCGATGGGGAGGGCGCGTCCGACCGAGGAAAGCGCGGAGAACAGTTCCGTCCCCTTCTACCCAAGCAACGCAGAGCATTGCAAAATATGTCTGACTTTATGCAATATATACTTGACATCATGAAAAGTATATGTTACACTCGCGAAGTCATACCCTGGGGATTGGAGCATCGACACGATGAAAGCAGGGCTGCGCGTTCGCAACCGGGTCAAGCTGGCGCGGGTCGAACGCGGATATACGCAGCAGGAATTGGCGAATCTGATCGGTGTGACCCGGCAGACCATCGGGTTGATCGAGGCGGAAAAGTACAACCCGACGATCACCTTATGCCTGTGCCTGGCACAGGCGTTACACAAATCGTTGACTGATCTTTTCTGGGCGGAGGAACTGGCATGAGCACCGATCATGATGAACGCGTCATCGCCACGCGACAGCGTTGGGCAGCGTGCGGCATGGTCATGTTGACCATCGCTCTATCCATAGACCTGCTGGTGCGCATCCTGATACTGAAACAGGAGCCCCGGCAATGGCTGGATATTGCGGCGATCTGGATGGGGACGACGGTATTCGTCAGCATCGGGATGACGGCGAGCGGCGTACAGCTGTACGGGGGGAAGTGGTCGAAACACTGGCCGGTCGTACTGAGCATCGTGGCGGCAAACGCGGTGGTGCTGACTCTGATGGGCGGGGTACACGGGCTGGCCGATCTCATCGGCGTCATCGCTGGCACCGCCGGCGGCGTCTTCGTGATGCTCATCATATTGAGCGTCATTTATGGCGTGTGGGAACGCAAAACCCTCGGGCGTGCACCGCGGGAGGAATGATCGGCGACTGTGGGAGGGCAGCACGCCCGGGGAGACTGGGATACTGGAGACAGTTACCTATTTCCGAGCGGCGACGCGCAATCGTCCGTGAGAAACGTGCCGAGCAGCCGCCGCCGCCTTCGTTTGGATAGGGGTGAGACGCCTAGTCACGAATGAAAGGAGCCTGATAGTGGCTGAGCAAAAGCAGCGTCATGGTTGCCTCACTGCATGGCTGGTGTTGATGATTGTGGCCAATTCGGCGGCCGGACTGATGTATCTGTCGGGTAGTGCGGCAATCAAGCAGACCCTTCCGAGCGCCGCCTCCTGGGCGTTCCCGGTGATGGGTATCCTTGGTCTCTTCAACCTCGTCTGCGCCGTCGCTCTGCTCAAATGGAGGAAGTGGGGCTTCTGGGGATTCTTGGGTTCCGGCATTGTCGCATCTCTTGTGAACATGTCGATGGGTATTGGGATCGGCATGTCTGTAGTAGGCATGGTTGGGATCGCTCTGCTTTACGGCGTTCTGCAGATCGGCGGCGAGAACAGGGGATGGCCGCAGTTGGACTGAGCGGGCCGTCTGACGCGGCTGTCGCGCCCAGGAACTCGATCGGGGGCATCGGACATGCTGGAGCGAACGGGGCAAGGTGTGCCTGTGCCTGGCACAGGCGTTACACAAATCGTTGACTGATCTTTTCTGGGCGGAGGAACTGGCATGAGCACCGATCATGATGAACGCGTCATCGCCACGCGACAGCGCTGGGCGACGCACGGCTTCGGCTTATTGTTCATCGCGCTGTCCATCGACCTGATGGTACGCACCCTGATCCTGAAACAGGAGCCCCGGCAATGGCTGGATATTGCGGCGATCTGGATGGGGACGATGCTGTTCGTCGCCATCGGGATGACGGCGAGCGGCGTGGCGCCGTTCGGAGGGAAATGGTGGAAGATGTGGCCGATCATACCAGGCGTCGCCGTGGTGAGCACGGTGACGCTGGCGCTGATGGGTATGGTACACACGTGGGCCGATCTCATCTTCAATATAACCCTCGGCATCATCGGCGGCGCCGCCGGCGTCTCCGTGACGCTCATCATCATGCACGGCATTTATCGCCTGTGGGAGCGCGTAACTCTCGGGCATGTACCGCGGGAAGAATGATCAGCGACTGTGGGAGAGCAGTATGCGCGGGGAGACTGTGTCCGTGTCTCCATAAGACGGGCGTGGGTCCCTAGTCCATAGGCCCTTCGGGCCGGGATGGCGGTCAGCCAAGCCGACCTAGCCACACGCCCGCCCTACAGGAGGTGGGCTAGGGCCGTTCGATGCGGAAGGTGGTTTCGATGTGGGCGGTGCGGGCGAGCACGACGCCGACGGAGCAGTACTTCTCGTCGGAGAGCTGGATGGCGTGGGCGAGGCGCTCTTCGTCGATGTCGCCGGTGAGGATGTGGGTTACCGTGATGTGGGTGTAGATCCTCGGGTGCTCGGTCGCCCGTTGGCCTTCGACGAGGAGGCGGTAGCCCTCGACGGGCTGCTTCATCTTGCGCAGGATGGAGATGACGTCCATGGCGGTGCAGGCGCCGAGGGAGGCGAGGAGGACGTCGACGGGGCGGGGGCCGGAGTTCCGGCCGCCGTGCTCTTCGGCGGCGTCGAAGGTAAGGGCATGGCCGGCGGGGAGGGCGGCGTCGAAGGCCATGTCGCCGGTGTGATCGAGGGTGACGCTGACGGTGGGGACGTCTGCCATGATGCCGTGTCTCCTGTGACCAGCATGGGGACCGCGGGGGGAGCAGGCGACCCCGAGATGCTTGTTCGGTGGTAGTGAGGTCTCTTCCTACGGCGGAAGGATGCGGTAGACGAGGATGGAGGCGGTTGCGTCGGAGTGGCGGGCGAGGGGTTGGAAGCGCCGGTGACCGGAGATTTCCTTCATGGCGGGGAGGGCGGGTCCGATGTTGGTGGCGTCGGCGCGGGCGATGACGTAGTGGGCGCCGATGGCGTCGGCGACGGTGAGGGCGGCCTGGGCGCCGTCGGTGGGGAACTGGGCGCAGGGGATGCGGGTGACGTGGTAGAGGCCCCAGGTGTTGTCGGTGAGCACGGGACCGGGATTCGGCCCGAGGGCCTCAACTGCCTTAGCCGCGACGAGCGGGTAGAGGGGTTGGGCCGCTCGCTGCGCCTCCGGGGGCGGGAAGGCCCACCAGTAGCAGGGGGAGATGAAGGCCGCCGCGACGAGAATCCAACCGAGCGCGACATGGGCGCGGGATCGGGCGAGGTCGTGGAGGTGGACGGCTGCGCCGGAGCCGAGGGCGAGGATGCCGGGCATGAGCGCGGGGAGGAGGTGCCAGCCGGTGCCTTTGAGGGTGGGGTAAGGGACGAGGAGGCAGGGGATGGCGACAGCGAGCGGCAGGTAGGCGAGCCAGGGGAGGGCGTCGCGGCGTAAATCGCGGATCCAGAGGGCGGCGAGAGCGAGCGCGGCGAAGAGGGCGACGGCCTTGAGGAGGAGGCGAAGGCTGCGATAGAGGGCGTAGCCCTTCATCCCGATGCTCACGACCTGGCTGGTCTGGAGGTAGTCATGGAGGGTGAGGTGGGATTGATCGAGACGGAAGAGGTCGTTGTAGTCGGTGAGGAAGGCGGTGCGGAGGGGGTCGGCGCCGGCGGGATGGCTGAAGACGAGGGCCTGTCGCGCCCACCAGGGGACGGAGATGACGGAGAAGGCGATGAGGAAGTAGACGAGCATCTCGACGGGGTGTGACTTGCGGACCCGGCGGCGGCAGACGAGGGCGAGGATGACGGCGACGAAGCCGATGATGGCGGCGTCGGTGCGGGTGAGGTAGGCGAGGGCGACGAGAGCGCCGGCGAGGAGGGCGAGGGAGGCGCGGCCGCGCCAGGCGGCCCAGAGGGCCAGCAGGCTGAGGTTGACGAGGACGGCGTTGAGCATGAAGTGGTCGGGGAAGAGGGAGAGCTCGACGAGGTAGTAGTTGACGGCGGCGGCGGCGCCGGCGAGAAGGGCGGCGTCGCGGCGGCGAGTGAGGACGCCTGCAATCCAGGCGGCGATGGCGCAGAGGAGCGCGCCGAGGATGAGCGAGGGATACTGGGCGACGCGGAGCGAGGTGTCGCCGGCGATGGCGAAGGCGGCGGCGGTGAGGACGGAGGTGCCGGGCATCCAGTAGGAGTTGCTGGGGACGGGGAGGCTCTCCGGTAGGCCCGCGAAGTAGTTCCAGACGTAGTCGGACACGAAGCCGCGGCCCTGGTAGAGGTTTTCGGCGACGTGGAGGTAGTAGGCGGCGTCGGCGGATACAGGGATGGGGCGGGCGTAGGCGTAGGCGAGGCGGATGGCGAGGGCGATGAGGAAGATGACCGCGCAGGGGACGATGTACGGCTCCTGTTGCGGGCGTTCACCAGTGCTTGTCATGGGGTGCCCTTCTCGCGGACTATATACCATGAGTGGAGGTATGAGTTCCGCACGATTGCGGGTAGGGGGCGGAGGCCGCGTTTCGGTCAGGGGCAGGATGCCCGTAAGCCCGGCGGGCCGAGGTGGCAGGGGTGATGTTCCGATCGGCGAAGTGAGGGCCGGGAGGGCGAGAGATGCGCGACTTGTTTGCCGTGTGGAAGAACACTCGGTTGGTCGTCCAAGTGGCCCTGACCGCCGGGCTCTACGCAGCCATCCTCATTCCCTTCAAGCCGATACCGCTCGTCCCCGGCATCACGGAGGTGCGGCCGGCGAACGCGATTCCGATCGTGTGCGCGCTGCTCTTTGGGCCGGCGGCGGCGTGGGGTTCGGCGTTCGGCAACTTGATCGGCGACTTCTTCGGGACGCTCGGGCCGGGGAGCTTGTTTGGATTCGTTGGGAACTTCCTGTTCGCCTATATCCCGTACCGCGCCTGGGGGGCCCACAGGCTGGCGAGACGCGAGGTCGATGCCCCGATCACCGCCGGGCGCGGCCTCTGGGAGTACTTCCTTGTGACGGGTGCGGCGAGCCTGGTGTGTGCAGTCGTCATCGGGTGGGGCTGCGAGCTCCTCGGGCTGGCCCCCGGCTTTGCCGTGGCGAACATCATCGTTCTCAACAATTTCATTGTGGCGGCGATCCTCGGTCCGCCGCTACTGCTGGCACTGTATCCCCGGGTCAAACGCTGGGGGCTGCTCCACTGGCAGATCCTCGGTCGCGACCCCGTGCGTCGTTCAGCGCGAGCCAGCCTCGGCGCGCTGCTGTGTTGGGTGGGGTGCGCGGCGGCGTTGGCTCTGGGCAATGCCGCGGTGATCCGCCAAGCCGGTGGAACGGAGGTCGTTCAGGCGGTGGCGGTGCCGCTCGCGGTGGTGCTGGTCGGGGTGCTGATGGTCTGAACGGCGGGCGGGGGTGAGTGCGATTGGCGGGGGGTGGCGCCGGGAAGTTTCCTTCCGGGCGGAAGCCGGATAGGGGGCTGCTGCCCCCTATCAACCCCCGCGGGAACGACACCCGGCACTGCCGTGCCGGGCAACTCGGTTGGCGGGGGACGCTGTCCCCCGCGCCCCCTGGCAAAGGGGGCGACCGGCGATTCGCCCCCTCTGCACTCCCCTCACTCGCGTTTAGCGTTGCTGTCGATGGACGGGAGTGAGTGCGTGGGGCGGGGGGTGGCGCCGGGAGTATCCTCCCGGCGGAAGCCGGATAGGGGGGGGGGGCCCCCCAAAAAA
>Ga0307377_10001669_pt1 | contig 27404 bp, 28 predicted proteins | sample TR3MG_FD_202535 | JGI IMG/M metagenome (GOLD analysis project Ga0307377, IMG submission 202535) | Soil microbial communities from Risofladan, Vaasa, Finland - TR-3 | ecosystem: Environmental > Terrestrial > Soil > Coastal area > Acid sulfate soil | place: Finland: Risofladan, Vaasa | collected... | reverse complement strand
GTCCAGAACGGGATTGTGTTCCTAGTCTGTTATGCACCTATTGAGTCTAAAGGACGTCCATTCGAGGTATCTAATCTCATGGTGGATAATGGATTCAATCATATTGACAATATCATTGTTAAGAAGTCATGGTTCCCTGGAAAGAGATCTGAAGTCAATCTAGTCAACTCTCATGAGTATGTGCTTCACTTCTGCAACGGCGGAGTTTGGAAGCTTGATAGATTGCCTATCAGGGAATATATGAAGATAGAGGATGAGCCATCGTGTCCAGGTAACACTTGGGAGATCTTCACCGGTTCTTTAGATGAATCCATTCCCTATGATCTGGCAGAACTTCTATTGAGAATGACAGATGCATTACCTGGTTCGATAGTATTCGATCCTAACATGGGAAATCAATCTACTCTTAAGGCATCTATGAAATTAGGTCATTCTTTCTACGGATTTGAAAAAGATCCGAAGAAGTTGGTAAAATACGAGAAGACTATTAATAAGTTCAAGGACACAGGAGAAATAAAATGATATACGAAAAGTCACGGGCAAAAGAGATCATGTCTGACAAGGACAAGCTGATCAGTACAGTGTCTGAGACACTTAACTCCATGGCCACAATCGTAGGTGCAACCTTGGGTCCAGGTGGTCGACCAGTTCTAATAGAACGAGAAGGACTTGCACCACTAGTTACCAAAGATGGTGTGACGGTTGCTAAGTCTTTAGGTATGGGCAATGCTGCACACAATATCGTAGTAGATGCTGCCAAAGAGATTTGCATCAATACTGCAGCAGAAGCTGGTGATGGAACTACAACAGCAATTGTATTGGCCAACGCCCTTGTTGATATGGGGCAGCAGTTTCTAAGAGACAACCCAAAATACAATCCACAGAGACTGGTCAATGAATTACACGATGCGTACAATACAGTCATCGTTCCTTTCTTAAAAGATGTTTCTATGGAAGCCAACACAGAAGAGCTTCTATTAGATGTGGCAACTATCTCCTGTAATGGAGATAAAGAGATTGCTAACGTTGTAGTTTCCGCCATCATGGAAGCGGGAGATGATGGACACATTCAGATTCTCGAGGGTCAAGGTAGGGAAACTAAGATAGATACTGTCAAGAGCTTTGTACTAACTAGTGGCCTAAAGGATCTAGGTCAAATTGGTCCAGTCTTTATCAACGACAAGGCAGGTCAGAAAACAAGAATGGACAACGGCCACGTATTCCTATATAACGGAAGACTAAACGATCTATCAGTTCCTGCAAGAATTCAAGATGTCGTCACAGATGAGGGTGGTGTTCAGTCAGATGGCAAGCCAATCATTGTTGTAGCGCATGATTTTGCCGATTCTGTACTGGATGCTTTTGCAAAGACTTCAAAAGGAGGTCTAATGATCGTGCCTGTTAAAACTCCTAGATCAGGACTTCCAAACGGTGCTTCTATCATGTTAGATGACTTGGCTGCCTATACTGGAGCAGAAGTATATGATCCAGGGACAATCGATCAGATCTCAGATTTTGGTATCGGCGAGTTCACAGAAGTCATCATCAATACCTATGAAACCTTCCTCACATCAGACCCTGCACCATCAGATATACAGGCCAGGGTCACAGAGTTGAGATCAATCTTATCTGACGCATTCAGTGATTATGACAAGTCTCATCTAAAGGCCCACATTGCCAGATTATCTGGTGGTATTGCTAGTATCTTAGTTGGTGGTTCATCGGATCTTGAGATTAGAGAGAAGAAAGATAGGACTGAGGATGCTGTAGAGGCTGTCAGGTCTGCAATTGCAGAAGGCATAGTAACTGGTGGATGCAGTACTCATCTGATCATGGCAGCTATGTTAGAACGAGGCAGTCCAATTGGAGAAGTTTCACCCAATGGGGCAGTTGCATATGAAACAAAATCATCTTGGCTTCTGCTGGCAAAGGCATTAAGGGCACCCTTTTTACGCCTACTAGAGAATTGCGGTGAAGATGAGCAGCAAATTCTATGTAAGCTATCTGATGAATATGGAGTTAGTACTGAATTACCAGCTCTGGTGTTTGATGCCAGCGGACACTGCTTCGTGAATCCTTTCGAGGCAGGTATAATTGAGCCAAGCAAGGTTGTTAGGGTTAGTATTGGTAATGCATTATCTGTAGCGGCATTATTGATTACCTTAGGAGGCATCGTGGTGACACCTTCCAACCCAGAAATGGAGACACAGATGGCATTAGGCAAGCAAGCCTTTGACCAGATGATGGCCTCAGCTCAGGAGTAATAATGAATAAGAAACTTATAGGCTATATAGTTGGCGCATTCATCCTAGGAGGTTTCCTAGGATATTCCTTTTTCCCTACCAAATCTATTGAAAGAGAATTCAAGGAAGAGTATCAATCTAAACTAACAGAGGTTAGAGAAACTCATGCCAAAGAAATAGAGAAGGTTACTGAGGAAAAATCAAAACAGGAAAAATCACACAAAGAATATGAAAAGACAACTTCAACCAAGATTGATTCCTTAACCACTGTCAATACACAGTTACGTAAGAAGGTTAAGAAGCGTAAGTTCAAGCTAATTAAACCAGATGGTACCATTGTTGAAAAGGAATGGGAAGAATCTGATACCCAGCAGTCTACTAAGATCATAACTAAGATCCGCAAAGAGTTTGATACGAAAGTCAAGTCAATTGAGACTAGGTGGAAAAAAGTTCATACAAAACACGTTAAATCCCTTAAAAAGGAATACGAAGAGAAACTAAAGAAGATCAAGGAAGAGAAGAAGACTACAGAAGAGAAAGAAACCATCAAGATCAATGAGAAGAATCTACGACCAGAAATCGGTATCACTAGTAACAAAGACATTTACATCCATACTTCATATCAATTATGGGGACCAATCATAGTTGGTGCAGGAGGATCATACGATCCTTTCGAAGATAATGAGCTAGGGGATGTGCGTGTAGGCCTTGGATTGGAGTTTTAAATGCCAAAATATACGTATAAATGCAGTAAGTGCGAAATCAAGGAACAGTTTTACTGCATTTCAACAGTCAAGACAACAGAGTGTCCCATGTGCAAGGGAGTTATGAATAGACAGATGCCCAACCTGGCTGGTTCATCTGATGTCTCGGAAACTGTAGACAAATACACAAACATCCAGCATAAAAATGATCATGGTAAAATAATGAAGGCTAGGAAACAAGAATATTATTGGACTGTTGAAGTTCCAAGAATGGTTGCTACTGGCACTTATACGATGGAGACCATGCTGGAGAATGGATGGATCTACTTCGATGATAAGAAAGAGATGCATATCCAAGATAAACCTCCACACAGGAGATAGCGTGCAAGTTAAGTGGTTTGAAGTAGAAGACATATTAAGTATCGGAAAAGCCCGTCTCAATCTAAAAGAGGCGGGTTTAACTTTAATAGATGGTTGGAACATGGATGACGATTGCGCAAATGGCGCAGGTAAGTCATCACTCCTTAATGCACTATCGTTTGGCCTATTTAATAAAATCCCCCGAAAAATAACAGCAAGTGATATTTTAAGAAAGGGTGCTAAAAAGGGCAAGGTCAAGATCTGTGTCGAGAACAAGGGAGTTGAATGGATCATTGAGAGAAGTCGTCCCAAAGGATTCAAGGTCTTTAAGAATGGAGATGAAGTTGAGATGACCCAGGTTGAGTTAGAATCTCATCTAATGTCCTACTCACAATTCCTCATATCAATGTACTCTTCCCAAGTAGAGTCACAGAAACTGATTAGCCAGAATGACTCACAGATCAAGGATTTCTTCTTACAACTCATGAACTTAGATATGTTTACAGATGCCAGGAAGTCGGCAGAGACATCCATCAAGGCTTTGTTAGAAGAGATGGGTACGATAGAGCGTGAATTCATTTCTCTAAAAGCAAAGGTAGAGGCCGATACGGCCCATCTGGTGGACGAGGATTCTGTGCAAGGCAAGATATCAAAGATATCATTACAGCCAACCCTGGATCAAATTACGGAGCTCCAGAAAATTAAGGCACCAGATATGTCTAAATATACAGACATACAGCACAAGTTGTATGAAAAAGAACGACTTCTTGATGTTAGTGCTAATAAGAAATCTACCCTACAAACTCAAGAATCTAGATTAGAGCAAGAGTTTACCAGACTAAGCAGTCATGTCCACTCATTCCCTAATGAAGTTGAATGTCCACATTGCACTAAGAGTTTTGGCATGGGATCATCTGGTGCCTATACAATGCAAACAATGATAGAGCAGCATGATGATAAGGTTGCTGAGGTGAATGCCAATATACTCGATGTAAGATCTCAACTGGCCCTTATTCCTGATGATGAGCCTCAAAGAAATCAGTTGAAAAAGATCAGATTAGACATAGATACTAAGAGAGAAGCTGAATTTAGTACTTATAGTACCGCAAATGAGCAAATAAGTGGACTTAAAATACAGTATGAATCAGATAAGACTAGTTTGAATCATTTGAGACTCGCACTGGATAAAAACACGACCATAAAAACTAGCATCAAAGATTGTAAGTCAAAAATGGATCATTTCAAGAGACTACATGGAGCTAAGAAGGCTGAAGTAGATGTCTACAGGGAGGTATCTCAGATGTTCTCACCCACAGGTGCTCCTGCCTATGTCATGGATTCAATAGTAGATATCTTCAATGAGAAGATGGAAACCTATATAAACCTGATATGGCCCAGAGCCCTATATCAGATTACAACAAGTAAGGTCAATAAGGATAAGGAAATAAAGGCAAAATTCTCCCAGAATCTTATGATAAACGGTGAGAATATGTCCATAGGCAGCTTATCTGGAGGTGAGCACAAGTGTCTATCTCTGGCAATGGACTTCGCGGTTGTCGATGTCCTACAGAATATGTTTGGTACACGCTTGAATCCTATCATAATGGATGAGCCTTTTGAGGGTTTAGATGCCACAAATAGGGAAAAGGTAGTAGAATTATTAGAGAAATTGGCAGTAGACCGTAATATTATAGTAATTGATCATGCTTCAGAAGCTAAGAGTATGTTTTCTGATATAATTAAGGTAGTGAAGAAGAACGGTATCTCGGAGATAGCTTAATGGAAGAACTATTTAAAACCCATAAGAATGGACAATGGGAGCTTCTTGAGAAAGGTAGCGATTCAGAGGGTCATATCACCAAGCATCCAGATGGTGGCTATGTTCATGTATTTGACGGTGGTGCCTCGAGAATGAATCGTAAGCAAGCCACGACTGCAATCCAAGATGGTAAGAAATGGACCATGATGGACAAACTATCTCCAGCCCATCAAGAACATGTAAAGAACTTGAAATAATGGAAGAACTAATAAAAAAGATAAAAGCACTATCAAGTTCTGTAAAGAACATGAGAATGTCCCCTAAGGCACCAAAAGCCCCGAAGGTTGATATCGGTGTAGATAAACCTAGGCCACCTGTTCCTGGTCAGGCATCTAAGAAAGATGCTAATAAAGTGACTGAGCAGATAGCTGATCCCAAGATGAAAGCCTCTGCTACCAAGGTAGCATCTAAGAATAAGAATAAACTAAATATTTCTAAAGATGGACAATGGAGTCTCAAACTTTAGCACATACTCTACAAGATGACGTCGATCCGGTATAATCTCTTTTGAGAGGTCAGGGATTGATGAGTGTGCGGTTGGATGACTGGGCTATATGCGCAGTTTAAACTCACAGGCAAGTTAGCCTAGTTCCAATAGGTTGGATGAAAAAGAGTCCGCGGAAGTAGGGAGCCGGGTTGGGGTAACCGGTAGGCCTCTCACCTTAAGGAGGTGAGTATGAATATATTAGCATTGGATCCAGCAATATCTACAGGATATTGCATTTTATCCATTAAGAACGACACTGCTTCGATTGTGAAATACGGGTTCATTGAAGTTGGTGAGCACAAGTACAATGGCGACCGTTGTATAGAGATGATGAATAATGTAGAAAAACTAGTACACGAGCATAATATAGATGACGTGTGCATAGAAGACTACTTCTTCAGTAACAAGTTCGCCAACGGCTGTGATGTGAATGCTGCCTTTAGAACTGCCATCCATATCAAGCTAAGAGAATTAAATCTCCCATATGAAATCCTGAATATATCCTTATGGAAGAAATTCACGGCGGGAAGATCAACCCCTACTAAAGAACAGAAGAAGAAATGGGGAAAAGATCCTGCAAAGAAACTCATGATGCAACTAGCTCTGTGGGAAAAATACAATATCAGATTCCCCAATCACTCCCTATCTTTAAAAACTGGAAAGCCTATCAAGTTCCGCTATGACGTTGTGGATGCCGTCTCGCAAGGGATATTCTATTGTAAAATATTCCTGAACGTATCGAATATCGCATGCGACGTAATATGTCCAGATGATTTCGAGTTTAAAAAAGCCCCAAAAGTAATGTTTAAATACACTAAGGAGTAAGACATGGCAGTTGACATCGGTAAAGCAAAAAAGGTTCTCAATCAGGCATTTCTAGATAATGTCACAGATATCGCAGAAGACGAAGCAGGAGCTCTGATCGTCAGGTCTGAGCAGAAGCTTAGAGAGCTCAGGAATGAAATGGAAAATGATGAAGATCTCTCAGGAGCCATGCAAGTTGTTAAGGACCTAAAAGGTGCCTACACTTCTGTAATGAAGTATGAAGAAGCTAAAATTCAGCATCTGCTTGAAAAGATTGATGAAATCCAAGACGGTTCGGTTAATCCAGATGCATCAGTGTAGTCTTTGTAAGAAGGGGTTTGAATCTAAAGCCCCAAATGCTCTATATTGTTCAAATAAATGTAGATCTGTAGTCAAAGATAGTTCTAAAGAAGAATATCACAGAGCAAAAGCTAGACTCCATTCTTCTAAAAGATCCAAGAAGGCAAAAGCTGAATCTAATCGTACACATAGAATTAATAGTGGGTTAGGTATTTTATCTGATAAGATATGTGTAATGTGTGGTAGTTCTTTTATGCCAAAGAGTCACAATTCTAAATCTTGTTCATTAGAATGTAATAAGATTTCTAAATTTGAACCAGGTATGAATTGGAATAATCATTCACCAACTGGTTGGCACATTGACCACATTAGGAGATTGGCAGATTTTAATCTGTCTAATACTAAAGAGTTTGAGAAAGCCAGCCATTATACAAATCTACAACCACTTTGGTATGAAGATCATCTTGAGAAAACTATAAAAGAGAATTTGGAGACCTAAATGAGCTTAAGAACTGACTATACCGATGCATTTGATGTCGTAATGAATGCCGCCAGGACTGCTGGTAATGACTTTTTACTAGTAACTAGTGCCGTAACTATTGCAGCTGAACTAGCTGCAGCCTCGGCAGCAGGTAAGAAGATCTTCACTATCACCCTCGCACCAACTTATGATCCTGCAGATCTTAAGTTACTTGGACCTAAATGGCTGGCTTTCAAGTCTGGCATGGAAGAGGCATTATATTCTGAAGATGTAATCTCTTCCGAAGTTTCAGTTGCTGAAAATTGTGGTGACGTATCGACATTCCAAGTTGATCTAAACTTTACCTTCTAAACTAATCAAAATCGTTGTTTTGTAGAATCCTAATAGGCCTTCCCTATTGGGATTTTTTCTATTCAGGAGCAAATATGAACTTTCTATGGATCGACGTTGAGACAACTGGTCTATATGCAGACAAACACGATGTTGTGCAATTAGCATGTATTCCAGTCATCAATGGCGTTAGGCAGAAACCATTCAATGAATTCTGTCAACCAGTAAACTGGGAAGCCATAGAAGATGGTGCCATTAGGGTTCACGGTATTACCAGAGGCAGGATGAAGAACTTCCAGACTGCCCCAGAGTTGCTCGATAAGCTGGTCAAATACTTAGAATCGTTTAACACAAGATTTATTATCGCAGGTTATAATGTAGGCTTTGATAAGAAATTTACCGCATCTTTCTTTACCAAGCACAACGTCTCGTCTCACTTCTTTGATTTGTTCGAACTCAATATTCATGATACGTATGCTAGAGCTAAAGAGGTCAAGTCTCAACTTCATACTGAGAATCTTAAACTCGCAACCTTGGCAAAGCACTACAATATTCCAATTGTAGCCCACGATGCCTTATCTGATATAGATGCAACCATAGCGGTTGATAAGGAAATAGGTCTTCTGTTAGGTGAAGAAGCCACTCTGGCAGTTGGTATTGTCATTGGTCAATATGAGACAGACTTTGTATTTCCAGAACCTGCACAACTTCATCTTCATTCCTCATTCAGTATGGTCGAATCAGTGGCTACAATCGATGATTGGTCTGACTGGTGTAAGGAAAACGATGTTCCAGGGTTCTCTGTCTGTGATCCAGGTGTTGCATTGTCCCTCTATGACATGGTGCCAACAGGCAAAGAAGGAGATCCAGTAAGAGTTCCAGGTATGGGATTATTCCTGCAGTTGGAAGGATTTGACAAGATCTATAGTCTCAATGCTTGGGCTACACAAACACAAGGCTATGTGAATCTAATGAAACTAGCATCTCTTGGCCATGATCGCGCTAGAGAGATTGATGGTATCAATACACCTATACTAACTAGAGAAGAACTTAGTCAGTATATGGATGGAATTCTATTTGGTACAGCAGATGCTTATGGAGGTATTGGTCAGCATATAGAAGATGGTGACTTAGAGAAGGCCACAGCAGTAGTTGAAAATCTAGTAGAAATATTAGATCATCAGCTTGTATTTGAATTCAATCCAATCGCGATAACGTATAAGTTCTCAAAGAAAGGTGGGTTTCAAAAGATAAAGAGAAATTCACTAATTAAAGATGGAGACCTAAATAAGGCCTTCTGTCTGTTCATGGCTGACATGGTAGATAAATATCAGCTGTTGGCAATTCCGTCAACAGGAGCCCATTTTATTAAGCCAGGTGATAAACTAGTTCACGATTGTTTAGCCAAAGATTCCTATGACAGTGGTCGCTGCTATTTAGAATCGTATCAGGCACGAACGGCCAAAGAGATATACCTCGGATTGAAAGGGCATCTTGGAGATTGGTTGACAGAAGGCAAGTTCTCTGAATGGATCACTACAACTCATGAGATTGTCACAGAGGCGAAGGAGATTACTTTTGAATCAGATTTCATTATGCCTAAGATCGATATTCCTCAACATATTCAAGATAAAATTGAAGACTATGACATGCAGACATTCTACTATCTAGTGGAATTATGTAAAAAGCACGGAAGATGGAACGATTCTCCAGAATATGTCGCAAGATTTAAGAAAGAGATCGATGTGATTATGAAGAACAGTCAACTGAACTTCATACCTTACTTTCTTCTATATGAAGATCTATGTTCTTATGCAAGATCTAAAGGTATATTAGGAGGCATCGGTCGTGGTTCGGCTGGAGGTTCCATAGTATCGTATTATCTGAAAATAATTCAGATAGATCCAATAGAGGCAGATCTACCGTTTGAGCGATTTTTATCCCATGCACGTATTAATGCAATGTCATTTCCAGATATTGACAACGATTTCGGTAACAGACAACCTATCATAGACTATATCGCAAAGAAATATGGTCTTGGGTTCGCCCAGATTGGTACAGTTCAAAGGATGAAGGTAAAGAACGCAATCAAGTTAGCTGCCTCTGCATTGAGAGGAAGAAATAGGAATGATCGTGAGATCGATACGGTCTGTAAGACTATTCCTGATTCGCCACAGGGATTGAGTGAGAAGAAGTTCTTATATGGATATACCGATAAAGAAGGTGTAGAGTTCACAGGGATTGTTGATGACAATAAGCTGTTATCCAACTTCTTCGAATATTATCCTGATATAAAACAAATGGTAGATCGACTGATAGGTTTGCCACGTAGTTTTGGTAGACATGCTTCTGCTTATGTTATAGCAACCTTAGATCTAGCACACAATCGTTGTCCAACCATGATAATGACAGACAAAGATAAGAACAAAGTCAGAGTGACCCAGTTCGAGGCCTGGATGGTAGAGAAGCGTGGATTAGTCAAGGCTGATATCTTGGGTGTGACTACTATTCAAGCAATATCTGAGTGTATAGATCTCATAAGAGAGAGAACTGGTAAAGACTTCTTAGATGAAGATGAGAATGGTGTGGCATTGGTATATCGTCTCCCTGAAGATCAGAAGGTATATCAAGATTTCTATGATAAGAAAACTGATTCATCATTCCAGTTCAATACTGGTTTGATTAAAGGATACGTGCAACAGTTCAGACCAATGAAGAGAGAAGACCTATCTCTCTTTACAGCCCTTGCTCGACCTGGTGCAATGGATGCAAAGATTGTGAATGATGAGCTTGTCGAAGCAGACGGCGTATCTGCCACCCAATATTACATGGACGTTAGGAACGGTAAGAGGCCTCTATCATGGATTCATCCTGATATGCAACCCTATGCACCCGAAGGAGTATTGGCTTACCAGGAATCAGTCATGGCCTTCCTGGTTGACATTGCAGGATATACGTTAGAAGAATCTGACCGTATTCGTGGTGCAATAGCTAAGAAGAAGCTAGATATCATGAAAGAAGCCTTCGACAAGATTAAGATCAACTGCACAAAGCGCAAGTGGACAGAAGAACAGATAGATGCCATCTGCCAACAGATAGCTGCATTTGCACGTTATTCCTTTAACAGGTCTCACTCTCGCTGTTACGCAGAGCTTGGATATATCACTATGTGGTTCAAGCATCATTATCCATTAGAATGGTGGACAGCTACACTCAATACAACGAATGATGGTAAGACATCATCGGCAGCAGAGCAGAAGCTTAGATTCTTTATGACTCTATTGAGTGATGTTGTCAAGCCCCCATCACTGAAGAAACCTTCTAATAAATTCCAGATTCTAGATAAGAGTATCGTGGCACCTTTATCAGTACTGAAGCAGTGTGGGGCAAAGGCTGTTGCAGAACTAGCATCCAAAGGACCATTCACAGATATAGAAGACTATATCAAGAGAGTTAATCATAGTAAGGTAAACATAGGTGTGTTCTCAGCAGCTATCAAAGGAAGAGCTATAGATGATTTCTTAGACACGGAAAGACCTTACAAAGAAGCTAGACAAGAATTAATGGACACTTATGTAAAGAAGCGTAAGTGCAGGGATTTCACTGATGAAATAAAAGATACTTCACCTCTCAATATGTTCATGATGGAAAGAGACACTAACAAGTGTTTTGCCAAAACCCTACTTAACTATCCTGGTATAGAATCTATACTGTCAGGTTACTGGCCAGGTCTGAAGAAGACAGGTAAAATAGGAATACCATTTACACTTGGTAACATACCAGTTCTAGGTGGAGTAGGTATTGCGGAGAAGTTGTTGCAGAAAGGTGTTGATAAAGAAGTTGGAATGATATTGTTATACGAATCTTCCAAACATAAAAAGATTAAATCAAAAAAGACAGGCAAGGAATATGATCTGGTTGAAGTGACCTTATCAGATGGCTTCGGCCCTATCTCTTGTACCATATGGGGAGTAGAGAAGGCACTAGGTTGGGCAACTAACAGTCTTGTTTACATTAAAGGAACATTACAAACCGGGTTTAAGATTCCCGTTAGTATAACAGCCAATGAGATTGATAGAATAAAGGAAACAATATGACAAAGTTCGTAAAAGTAAAAGAGGCAGACCTTCCAACTGAATTATCAGCGGAAGAATTCGTTATCCCTGCACCAAATTTCATCACGGAGATCTTGGCCTGTAAGAATAAGGCACCTAGAAGTGGTCATACTTCTCCTAATTATATGATGGAGATTGCGGCAGCAGTTGCAGACAGATATTTAACAGAAGATTTCAATACACTTACTCATATGAACGTGAGTAGATATAGGGGAATAGATATTGTCTCGCCTGAACAGATGAATGATGTTGTCACTAAAATGATGCTCAAGAGTGTACCGGATGTACTGGATGCTTATGTAGATTATCATATCAAGCAGAGACCGGATGGAGTCAAACTCATCTACTTTCTGGGAGACCATCTCCACACCACCAAGTTTACTGTCAATGGAATTGACGAGCTCAAACAGAAGGAAATTGACTCATTTCTAGGCACTAGAAAAAAGAAGATTTTGTCTAAATCAGATGATTAAATGGTATAATATATATATGTCAATGTTGACACACAATTAGCCTACGGGCACACAAGGAGATAAAGATGGCTGACATCAAAATCAATCAAGAATCGTTAAAAGCAAGCCGTGACTGGAAACGTCACAAAGTAGCAGATGGAATAAATACCTTCCGCTTCCTCCCTCCCTTCGGAGACCCCGAAGTCCACAATGGTTATGCCTACAGAAAATGGTCAACAATCTGGTTAATCGACCCAAGTAGTGGAAAACGCAAGCCTTTTGCTAGTCCATATTGCGCTGGTGAAGACAAGTGTCCGGTTAAGGAATATGCTGATCTACTCAAAACTAAGCTTGAAGATCTAGAAGCTGAGTTGAAAGCCAGTGGAGCAAGTGATGAGGATATCAAGGCCCGTTTAGCTCCAGCTAGATCTGAGCAATGGCGTCTAAAACTAAACCATACTTTCGCTTATAATGTCAGTGATAAAGCTGGTGTCTTAGGTCTTTTAGAGATCAAGAAAACAGCTCATGATGGTGTAAAAGCTAGTATGATTAAATACATTGCAGACTATTCCCAAGATCCTACAGAGCTTCTTTCTGAGAAAGATAACTCTGGTGTTTGGATCAATATTAACCGTGCAGGTCTTGGGAAAGATACTAAATATACGACTGAATTCAACAGTGTAATGGTCAATCACCCTGAACTTGGTAAGTTGAGACGAGATGATAGATCTCCATTGAGTGAAAACATCGTCAATAACTATGCTAAGATGGCTTACGATCTTTCTTCGATCTACACCATTAAAACATATAATGAGCTCAAGGATCTTTTGGTGGCTAACATCAAACTTCTAGCTAAGAATGGTAATGATAAGTTTGGAGCTATTCCAGATCTTATCATTCCTTCATTCCTAGATTCAGTAGCACCTGTTACCCAGGAAGCAGTGTCAGAAGAGCCAACAACTACAGTAGTGCCTCAAGGTAAGAAGCCTGTAACTCTAAAGATTGGTGGAGATGATGAGGGCGAAGATGCCCCAGTTGTGTCTACTACTGCTACTACTAGAGTAGAAGATGTGGTCAACAGTGCAACGGTCAATATCGTGGCACCAGAAGACGATATCTTTAAAATGGCTGAAGATCTTATCAACGGTTAAGGAGAGAGAATGACACACCCTGGACTTTTACAAGTCGAGAGGGGGTTAGTTCAGTCTATAGACCTTACTCGGATAATTGAGTATACGAAGAAAATTCCAGATATATCAAAGGGGTTTAACACAATGTTAGCCCCGATATATCTGCGAGATTTCATCATGGCTATAGATGTGACAAATTCTCTACTCGCAAGAGCAGTTAAAACAGATTTACAGGCTGCAGCAGCAGTTAAGAATCAGGAATCCCTAGCTTATCTCGACCGCGCAGGTGACTATTTGCGTAGTAAAGAGATCAAAGATACAGCAGAAGCAAGGAAGAGATACGTACCACTCGATGAAAATGTCTTAAAGGCATATGACCTTAAGGCCCAAACAGAATCAATGGTCTCTTTCCTTAGAAACAAGATGTTTACGTTTAGACTAGCTCATGACGATGTCAAGAAGATAGCTTACGCAAACGACTACCAAAACAACACACCTAACGAGGGAATGTAATGTCTAAATGGTTTGCAAAACTAACTAAGGATGTAGGTCAGGCTGCAGAGGATATGCCTTTGCCAACAGATAAAGTGGTAGCAATGCCATCACCATCTCTCAACTATGTGGTTGGTAATGGAGGCATTACTGTAGGTAAGGCTGTTTGTTTCTATGGTCCAGAATCTGCAGGTAAATCTCTTGTTGCTCAACTGGTTGCAGTTCAGCTTCTAAAGGACAACCCAGACGCATTCTTTATCTGGTTCGATACTGAATACTCCTTTAACAAAGGATGGTTTCAGAAGCTAAGTGGGTTTGGTGAAGAAGATATGAAGAGAATGATCGTCAGGCAATCTAATGATCCTCTTAAGATCTTTGACTATATCTATGGTGAGATGTTAGAGATGGTTCAAGATGGCTGTCCAGTTGTGGGTATCGCAATTGACTCAGTCAAGAACATCCTCTACCCTAAGGATATGAAGAAAGAGTCTACCAAGCAAACAATGGGCGGTGGAGGAGCTGCTTATTTAGGGTCTGCTCTCAAGCACGTTACTCCTGTTATCAGGGAACACAACATCACTACCTTGCTAGTGCAGCAGGTATACGAAGAAATGGACGAGTACAAGAAGATGCTTAATCCATTCGTTGTTCCAGATGGACGTGCTCTCAAGCACTTCTGTGATTACATGTTAGAAGTAACTCGTGTAGACAAGAAAGATGGTCGTGTAGAAGGAGGAAAAGACATTTACGGAAGTGCTCACCAGATCGGTCACAAGGTCCGGGTACGTGGTAAGAAGAATCGCGTTGGTGCTCCTTTTCGTACTGCTCTTTTTACTCTAAGTTACACAGACGGAATAATCAATGTTGCTGACGAGGTCTTTGATTTAGCTAAATCACTCAAGGTCGTATATCACCCAACCAATCCAGAAACAGGAAAGACTAGTAATGTAGTCTGGGCCTTTGGTGATGTACAGATTAAGGGTGAACAGAATATGATAGATCGTATAGCAGTCGATGATGGTCTCAGGAAAGACATTACTGAAGCCTGTTACAACGTGGATAATAACGATGTCATAGAAGAGAGCAGTAAAGAGTTTATGAAGGCAACTGGTGATGAGAATGTAGATTTTGGAGATCTTTAATGGCTAAAGTGCTCCTCATTGGAGATCCTCACCTTAAGATAACCAAGTTCGACCTATGTAAGAAGTTTCTTGCCTGGGTTGACTGGGTTGTTCTTAAGGAACAACCTGACATAGTGATTAATCTAGGTGATACCTTCCATAATCATGCAATCCTAAGATCTGAACTTATCACAGAGTTCTGGAATCATGCTTATGGCATTGCCATGACTAGACCATATTACTATGTCCTAGGTAACCATGATCAGTTCAAGCCAGATGATAGTAAGTATCATGCCTTACAGTCTTTTGACTTCAAGAACTTCCATGTCATAGATGAGAGAACTGATATAGAACATCTCAATATGACCATGGTTCCTTATATCCACAACTTCCACGAGTTTCCATTGGAAACTCTCCCTATCTGTATTGCCCACCAACAGTTCGTAGGATGTGACTACGGATTCTATCGTCCTGATGTTGGTACAGATGCCGATAAGACGAACGCAGAGATCATCATCTCTGGCCATCTTCACAAGAGACAGATGTTTGGCAAGGTAATATATCCAGGCACACCCTTCGCTCAAGGGGTCAACGACATCGATGAAGCCAAAGGCCTGATGATGTTCGACACAGACACTTATGAATATTCATTCATCGAATGCCCACTTCCTGGATGGCGAGGTTTGAAGTTTGATCTCACAGACAGTGACACGCCTGATACTGTTCATAGTCATCTAGATAATACCTTAGACGATACGAACCATTGGATTGTGTCTATCAAAGGTACTAAAACAGATATCGACAGCTATATAGACAGTGACCGATGTATAAGAATAAGAGACGGTAAATCTGTAGAATTCAGGAGAGAGTATTCTGATAAGCAGAAACAGAAGATCGAGATTAAGGCTGTTACTGTTGATGGGATAGTTAGTGGATATCTAGATAAGGTATATTCAGGTTCCATAGACAAAAGTGCAATCCACACTAAGGCATTAGAAATATTAAACAAATAGGCAATAAAGCCCATGTTTAAGCACATCTACATGATACCATTTTACTGTATGAGGAGTTAGGTATGGACAAGATTGATACCATAGAACACATGGCTTACCAACAATGGCTGCTCAAACAAGGCATAATTAATGATTTTGCTAAAGATAACCTACATAATTATGGATCATTAATACATGAAGACGTTAAAGCAGTGTATACTAAAGTCGATCACCCAAATAAGGTAGTGGAATACACAATATACGTCTCTAACAAGTTGCTTACCACTGTTGACAAGTACAACAGACTAAGGAACGACTCTTCTATGTATGGACTATGGAAGTTTAAGAACTTCCTTAAGAAAGCGGGCAACTTGAATTTCGACTTCATGATTAACCAGTTTGTACAAGATTATTGTGGCAACACTTGGAGTGCCACCCTAGACCTAATAAGTATTGATAAATATAGAGATGATTTAGAAAATGAAAAGGAAGAATCAACAGTTACAGATAGCGCAGGAGGTGATAAACCTTCTGACGGATAACGAGGACTATAGACAAGATCTATGGGTTTGTTATCTGTCCGGCCTGCCATTCAAACTCTTTCCTGATTTCCTTAATAAAAAAGAACATTTAGACCATCAAAGTTACCTATTTTCTCAATTATGGCATTTAATGTCACAATACAATCCCAACCTATTAGAATTACTACAAGATTTGCCAACGAGTGATCGTTATGTAATACTATTATTAATGCTTGGTAAGGACATATCTGCTGTCAGTAGGTATAAAGGTATTAGTCAAGTATGCGTTCAGCGTATAATTAATAATGTAGGTAAGAAAATACAGGATTCTCCATGGCTCTTAAGAAATACTTTACCAGTGAAGAAAAGATCGGTCTAACCAAAGAAGAGACCGTACAGGGTGAAAAGTATCTAAGGAAATACAAGACAGCTGGTGCCGTAAAGGCCCCAGAAAGCTACAAGCTATATGAAATGTTCATGTTAGGCTGTAGCTTCTATGAAATACATACACAATACCCCCAGTATAATGTAGCCCAGATCATTCTAACCGCTGCCCTAAAGAAATGGGCAATGGACAGAGAGAAGATGATGGGATCTCTTCAAGATATGGTCCAAGCTAAAGTCGTCAAGGCAGTCATGGAACAAGTGGAACTACTGACCACTATGCTATCAGTCACGAATGCAGAACACCTATCCTCAATGAAGAAGTATATAGCCGATCCTGAGAATGTCACAGCTCCCACATTAAAGATTGAATCCATAAAAGATTATAAAGAAGTAGCAGAGACATTACAGAAACTAGTAGCTGGAGCTCAAGGTAAGAATAAGACTAGTGGTGCTATGTTTGAGACATTAAGCAGACCTATTAAGAACCAAGAACCAGAGCAGCAGATCAAAACAGTAACTGCAGCCTCCATTATAAGTGGAGAAGTAATAGATGGCTAAGGTTAATGCTAAAAAGATAGATCCACTAGTTGCCGATGCTCTCTTGCTTACTCCATGTAAGTCTAAGAAAGAAATGAGCAATTGGATAAAGTACCATTTGGGCCTTCATCTCCCTGATGATACTGTATCTAGGTATGCAGATACTAATCCATTGGATGCAATATGGCAGATATATAGGATCTGTGTACTTAAGGATAACCCAGATGAAGTACACGAACTACTGTACGTTGCTGGTCGAGGTTCTGGTAAGACTCTAGGTGTGGCGATTGCTGAACTCCTAGTTATGTTACATGATCAGAGAGATGTTGTCCATGTGGGAGCAATCTTAAGTCAGGCAAAACGTTGCTATGAGTACCAAGTCGGTTTCATGCTTAATGATAAATTGAAATCAGTTCTAAACAAATCTAGAACAGACCCTAGTGATACAACATCTCAATTTAAGTTCCTAGAAAAGATGAACATGGAGAAATCCAACTTCAATCTATTGGATAGCAAGAATGTTATAAACAAAGTTTCCTTAGAAGTACTGCCTTGTACTCTTAAGTCTGTCAACGGCCCTCACGTTCCACTGGTTGTAGTTGATGAGATTGACACCGTCTCGGGAGAGGGATTGAAGGCCTTCAAAGATATTTCAGGTATGCTTGACTCAAGAGGAGATAAACTGGCTTTGAGAGTTGGTATCTCTACCCGTAAGACTAGATATGGTCTTATGAACCAGCAGATAGAAAGTGCTGGCGCCGGCGGACGTACTGTCATGAGATGGACAGCATTCGAGTTTGCAGAGAGATGTCCAGATAGCAGGTCTGGTACAGACAAGGTAGATTTCTATGTAAACCAAAACGATATGGTTTCACTGAGTGAAGAGAAATACGAACAACTAGATCGTCAGAAGCAGAATGATTACTTTAAGGAGACATTCCCTGGTGAAGGTTGCAAGAAGTGTCCTATCGCCCCTATCTGTCTAGGTGATGCAAAAAATCAGAATTCAAAATCATTCATGTTGAAGCCGATAACAGATATCATTAAGAAGACGATAGAAAACGGACCAGATTGGGCATTATCCCAGCTCATGAACCTAAAACCATCCGTCGAGGGGATAATATATAAGGAATTTGAGGAACGTCTCCACTCTAAGGATTGGAACCAGATGTGGACTATCCTCACAGGTAGGGAATATCCAGGCGTATGTAGTCATGACATGTTCGTTAGAAAATGTCACAGTATGAAACTACAGTGTTATGCAGGGATTGACTGGGGTTGGTCCAACCCTAGCACAGTGGTTTATTTCTTCGTTGATGATAGGGAAAATATTTACGTGGTAAGATGTGAAGGCCAAACATATACCAACAACCCATCTTGGGCTAAGATAATAAAGAGTAAATGGCACTCTTTATATAGATGCCAACTTTACTTTGCCGACCTGGCAAACCCTGGAGACGGGGTAACCTTACGCCAGGTCGGTTTACCTTGTCCAACTAAGGTAGATAAAGATGTAGAGAGTGGTATACAGACTGTGAAGAAGTATCTCAGGGTATTTGGTAATCCACAGCCTAAACTATTCTTTGCCAAAGAAACCTGTCAACCCATTGTAGAAGAAATGGGTATGTATCACTATAAGACAGATGCTGCAGGGAACACAACAGATCAACCATCTAAAGAGTTTGATCACTGGTTGGATGCACTGAGATATGGACTATATGCCTTGTTCGGTAAGTCTACGTTTATATCTGGTGGAATTGGAGTAGACTTTGAAATAGACAAAGCTGTAGATGCAACAGGTGCATTTATAAGAAGTCCTTCTGCAGAAGAGTTTTCTATCAATCAGGGAATAACTTTTAATGCAAACGAAGTAAATGAGAGCAGTCTAGGTAAGATAGGTACTCTAAGCGAACTTGAGGCTGAAGAAGATTTAGACATAAGTGGTGACGGCGGCTTCCTTTGGAGCTTTTAAAGAGGTAATATAATGAGCATATTTGACGACATCGGTAATAACATCAAAAACCGCCTAAAGGGTGATATCGACAGGCTCTTAAAGAGTGACGGCGATCAGCTTACGGAAAACCCAAGTGATATGCCTGAGAATAAAGGTGCAATTGGTCGTAAGGCGATAATCGATGATCCATACTTTGATCAGGTGCATCAACATTTCCTATTCAAGAATAAGATGTCCAGGATCACAAACAAGACCCTTAAGAATACATCTGTTAGGGATTGGCTGGTATCATCCATTATCCAGGCAAGATCAGATACGCTCCTTAGATTCGCCCGACCTCAACAGAATAAGTTTGATATGGGCTTCAAGATCTGCCTTAAGAATGAGAAGGATGAGATCAATAAAGAAGACAGGGAACTAATAGCTGACGTAGAAGATTTCATCTACAACTGCGGTCGTAAGAAGAATACACCTCCAGGTGAAGAGATGTTACTAGGTGAGTTCTTGAAACTCTCAGCCCGTGATGCTCTAACCTTTGGACATGTTGCGGTTGAGAAAATCAAGACACGACGAGGCGGCCTACACCGCTTCAGACCACTTCCTGCAGAATCTATTTATATTGTAAATGAGAAGGCAGACAGGAAAACCTTAGAGAAGGAACTAGAAGCTGCCAAGGCATCTTATAAAGGTAAGCAGAAAACCGTAGGCGCCAAATTACCTGAAGATGAACAAGTAGTGAATGAGCCTGATATTGAGTATTACAAATGGGTTCAGATGTCATATGACAACAGAGTCATGACAGCTTTCGGTGATGAAGACATGGTCTTCAAGTTATTTAATCCCCAAAATTTCGCTGACTCAATGGGATACTGTTATTCGCCTTTAGAAATGGCAATCGTAAATATTACAAACCATATGAATGTAGAGAATTACAATTCCAATTTTTTCACACATGGTTATGCGGCCAAAGGCATCTTACACCTCAAAGGTACAGTATCGCAGACTAACTTGACAGCATTTAGACGTCAGTTCTATAATACTATCTCAGGCGCACAACATGCATGGCGAACACCTATCATCGCAGGACTAGATGATGTTCAGTGGATAGGACTAGCTGGCAACTCTAAAGAGATGGAATACCTAGAATTCAACAACCATGTGATGCGAGCAATCTGTTCTCAGTTCCAAATCGATCCAATCGAATTAGGCTTAGACAATCTAAGTGGTGGAGGTAAATCAGGACCTTCTACGCAGACTGGTACAAATGAGTGGAAGATAACTCAATCTAGAGAAAAGGGATTATATCCCCTTCTCATGATGTTCGAAGACATGATGAATTCTAGTATCCTCCCAGCCATAGACCCAGAGATAGCAAAGAAATTCAAGTTCAAGTTTACAGGTTATGATGATACAACTCCAGAATCTAATGTAGCCCAGCTTCAGGCTGAGATGACTGTATACTCCTCAATGAACGATCTCCTAAAAGCCTCTGGTAGAGAGAAGATTGATCATGTGTCTGCTGATCTTCCACTAAACCAGGCTTACTGGGAATTAGTAGAGAAGAACATGACACGTGGAGAAATCCGGGCACAGTTCTTTAACGATAAGGGTGCAGAGAAGAAAAGAGAACTCCAATATCTTCCTATGGATCAAGCATTCATGGGATGGCAACAGATGTTGATGACTATGGATCAACAGAAGAAACAGTCTGAAATGCAGAAACAACAAATGGAACAAGAATCTCAGCAACAACAAGCTGAAGCTGAGAATCAACAGAAGCAAGCCGAAGCACAGCAGTCACAAGACCAACAGGATCATGACCGTCAAAATGAAGCTCATGATATGGAAATGGAAGAAGCTAAAGCTAAGCAAGCTCACAATGTTGTCAACCATAAGTCACTACAGGATATAGCTAAGGATGTAGGAGCTGCATCAAAGCCTCTGATCATTAATGGAAAAGTAGTAGCTAATCCACTGAATTCTGATAATGCTGACGACACCTAAAACGTAATAAAATTGTATAATATCCATGAACGTTCTGACACGGAGATTTGAATGGCATGGATTATACTTGAAGGTTTGGATCGCACGGGTAAATCTACCGTGGCAAAAGCCTATGAGAAAAAAGGTTACGTTCAGTATCATATGAGCGCACCTGATAAAAAATACTCTACAGAAGGTTACACTGGACCATCTTACTTAGATGAGATGATGGAGCTATATATGGAACTTGACGGTAAGGATGTTATCTTTGACCGTTCTCCATATGGTGAACTAGTTTGGCCTACTGTCTACGGTAGAACGTCTCTTTTAACCACAGAAGATTTAGATGTTCTAAAGGAATATGAAACTGCCAACGAGGTGCAGAAGTTCCTCATGATAGATCCTAATCGTCAAGCGCACTGGCAAAGATGTGTAGACAATAAAGAGGACATGAACAAGCATCAGTTTCATCAAGCAGGTATTCTATTTAATAAAATAGCCCATCAACATAACTTCATACCTAGGCAATTAGATGATTGGAAAGATCTTATTGGAAAAGCAGAAGAAGAGCCTGATGATAGCAAACCTGAAGACTCTGTCGATAGCACCGAAGAGATCTCTCAAACAGAACCTAAGGATGACAAATCTGCTCTTGCGGCTAGTGCTGGATCTAAGGTTGAGAAATCTCATGCAGAAATATATGACCCAGTAGTTAGATTAGAGAGAGCTAATGCTATAAACAAAGTACTATCATCTAAGATCATAAGAATCAAAGGTTCTATGTTTGAGGATATTGAATCTGACGTAAGGAACTTCCTCAAGAGTAGGTTGAGTACCTTATTAGGTGAAGAAACAGAAGACAATTTCTCTAACGAGGAAGTCGAAATATTGAAAGTGTTCGTTAATACCTTAAAGAATAGACAGAAGGAGCAAAAATGAGTAGTGGTGCAGGTAAAAGAGGCGTACAACAAGTGAAGCCGTCAAAAGGAAAAATCGTACAGGACCTAGATAAGAGGGTTCAGAGTTTAGAAATGAGCCTACAGGTAAGTCAGATGCTAGTTCGTCAATTGATGGAGAACATGCAACCTATGAAGACCGATCTCAATGAACTGGCTCTACGTCAGAGAGATCTACAGTATCGTGCTCTAGCTTTCCAGGAACTTACTTCCTTGGATTCTGCTAAGGTTCAAGAACTATCTGTAAACCTTCAGATCAAGGACTTCGATGAGACCTCTGACAAAGAAGATGCAGAGCTCAAGTATACATCTGTTGATGTGGTATCAGAGGATAGTGCAGTTATCTTCACCTCAACAACTCCTAAAGAAGAATCTGACAAAGGAATCTTACGATCTAAGATGTTATTGTCTGATATTCAATTTCCAGATCTAAGAGATGCACTACTGGGTGCCAAGCCAGGTGAATTCATCGATCATGTGATTAATGGAGTTAGTCACAAAATTGAAATTATTGGTGTCAGAAAAGCTCCAGCTCCAGATCTACTAAAAGAAGTAAATATCGATACTGTCAAAACAGAGGTAACCTCAGAGAATGTCGAAGCCTAAGAAAATGGATGACCGTTGTCCACTTAAGCTATCTGAACAGCCAGACAGGTTTTGTCCCCTGGCTGTTCAGCGCCTCAAGGCGCTTAGGTATGCCGGTAGAGAACTAACAGAAGAGGAAGAAGCCCTCTTACCTGGTTGTCCCTGGGCTATATCACATCAACTTGCAAATTACTGCTTTTTCAACTACATTTCACAATATCCCACCGATAAGAAATCCGCCTCCGATATGGAAGTGGCCCATCTCTGTAATCTCTCCATAGATACTGTCAAGCATATTGAAAAAAACTCTATTAAGAAGCTCAAAGAAACTGATGATCTTAAAGAGATAGCTGAAGAATATGGTCAAGACGCTGTAATAACTAACAATATAGACTAATCGTCACTTCAGTCAGACTTGTAGTATAATGTCATAGGAGGAAACCTATGGCGAAGAAACCTTTAGAAATTGATATGATAGCCGGTAGTCAGCTGCGGGATACTCAGGGAGAGATGCTCTCTGTTGAGGGCGCCGACATTTCGGAACTAGAAGCTGGGCGAGGTCGTTTCAATGATAATCACGGCAAAGGTTTCTTCAACTCTGTAGGTAGAGTCACTAGTGCCAAGAAGATATATGGCCCAGATGATTTCACTGATCCTAGGCATGAATACTTTTGGGACAAAGTTAAAGCTCCCTATATCTATGTCAGAGGATACTTATATGATGATGAGGATCATGGCAATGCTAAGGCAGCAGCCGCTATCCTTAGAAATATACACAAATCCGATACGCCCCTGAAATTAAAAGCCTCAGTCGAAGGTGGAGTTGTTCAACGTGGTCTCAAAGATGAGACACTGCTTGCTAGAACCAAGATACACTCTGTAGCTCTTACCTTTACTCCAGCCAATAATGCCACACTAGTAGAACCATATCAAATGGAGAAGTCAGCAGACACAGAGGCTGATATGCTCCTAATTAAGTCTGTCATGCACTTGGCACAAACAGATATCCCTTCTTTCAGAGCTATTACTAGAAATGCCCAAGCAGAGAAGATCTACCAGAATATGGAGAAGATTAGAGAGATTGCTGCAGAACTAGGTTTAGGAACAGAATTAGTCAAAGCCTTTACCCCAGAACAGTTAATAAAAGAAGCTTTAGAGATGAAAATACATGGTAATATTCAGAAGATTCACGAGTTGGTTAAAGGATTGCCTGAAAATCTTAAAAAGGCCCTTACTGCTGGATATGGTGGCGGAGGTGCTCCAACCTCTCAGACAGGTGGATCAGTACTTCAGTCTGAATCCTTAGATGATGGTCGACCTAAAAAGAAAAAGAAGAAGAAAAAGAAGAAGACTGAGTCTCTGGAAAAGGGAATGAAGTACATGACTTGCGGAGACTGCGGTCATGAACAAGTCTACATGAAACACCAAGTAAAATGCAGAAAATGCAATAAACATCAGTCATTACAGAAGCTTTTAAGCGTAATGCTCTAATAAATTAACTCAATAAAACTTAGTGATATCAACTGCTTGTTTAAGTACAGCTTTATGGTATAGTATTAATTGCTTTAGTGAATTAACTGACATTCTATTAAGGAGCTTATAAATGTCTAATAGCGTACAAATTCTCGACAAGATCGAGAGAAATATGAAACAGCGAGGTCAAGCTGCAAACTTGGTCAGAACTGATGCCAACACAATTACCATTACAAATGGAACTGCTTTGGTCATAACTTATGATGCCAAGGAAAGCTTTCCTACTTCAAACAACCCAATGACTGGTGTTGAAGACACAGCTTCTCCTTACCTTGGTATTGGAAAAGCCGGTGCCGGATCTATTAGAATGTCAACTCCTGCTGTTGCACTTGCCGCCGTACTTGATACTGCTGACAAGATAACTGCTTTTGCAGAAGCTGCTGGCTTTGCAAATGATATCGTATTAGAATCATCTGCTGGCGACGAAAGAGTTGCTGGACACGCCCACCTAATGGGACTTGGTGAGTAATCAACCTTTAACTTGGAGATAGCGAATGAGCTATATTACAGAAGAGATGAAAAAAGGTTTGGTTGCACTTATCGACGAGACCATGGATGAACTGGAGGAACTTAAAAAGTCCAACCGTTTTTCCGCGTCTGAAATCAAAATCGAAGGTCCTGGTAAAGGTATCGGAGGCAAACCATCTAATGGTAAGCTTGATGCTAAAAAGGCTGACGACGAAGATGAAGATGAAGATGACAAGAAAGAAGACGAAGACAAAGACGATGACGACATGGATAAAGCAGATGGTCAGAATCGTCAAGCAGATCCAAACGGTGGAAAGCATCAGCCAGTAGCTAAGGCTGACGACGACATGGATAAGATGGATGACGACATGGATAAGGCAGATGGTCAAAACCGTCAAGCTGATCCAAATGGCGGCAAGCATCAACCTGTGGCCAAAGCCGATGATGACGAAGATTGTGATGATGATGACGAAGATTGTGATGATGATGACGACAAGAAAAAGAAGAAAAAAGGTGAAAACCCCTTCAAGAAGTCAATCGATGATTCACAGGATCTCATGAAGTCATACATTGACACACGCCTCTCCTCTTTCGAGGACAAATTTGAAAAGATGTTCGATATCGTAAAAGATATTGCTGATGCACCAGTTCCTTCTAAAGGATCTTCATACAAGAGTCTAACACCGCTTCAGAAGAGCGCAGACGAAGGTACTGAACCCTTGAACAAGTCAACACTAGTGAATAAGCTTTTTGAATTGAAGAAATCAGGAACATCTGTAGATACATTAGACATAATGTCTGTCGAGCTGGGCAACCCTGCTGAGCTTGCTAAAATCGCTGAAAAATATAGCATTAACTAAGGAGTAATTAAATGTTTAACGAAGCAGTAAATAACATCCAGCAGGGTATCGAACAGGGCATTGTTAGTCCTGAAGAAGTCGAAAACCTACAAAAAGCCATTACCGCTGGTTATGGTGGAGCCGGTAAGCCAACAGACCTCACCTATGGTGGAGTCATTCAGTCAGAGAGTCTTGAAACCACTCTCAAGTCAGTAACCTTCGATATGAAGAATCTCAAGCTTTGGCCTGCGATCTCAATCGACAAAGCCTACAACCTGTTCGAGCAGTACAATCGCTTGACTAGTTATGGTTCGGATTCTTCTCCTTATATCGGAGAAGGTGGTGCTCCACAAGAAGAAGATAGCACTTACATCCGAGACGGACAAAGGATCGTCTTCTTCGGTACTCGTAGGAAAGTATCGCACCAGATGACTTTGGTCCGAACAACTGTTGGTGACGTCGTTGCTCAACAGGCAAAAGAAGGTACTATGCACCTTCTTAAGAACATCGAGCGTGAAATGTATTGGGGCCACGGTCACTTTACTAACCCAGTCGATGGTTCACAAACTGGTCTTAATTCTGACCTTCCTTCTAGCTCAATCGCTATGAACGGCCTTCTTCAGCAGCTTACTCGCGGTGATACCGATGAGCAACAACGCTCTGGAGACTTCGAAGGCTTCGGCGACTTCGAGTCAATCGCCCGTGACCTTGATGGTGCTGCCATCTCTCAAGACGACGTTGAAGAACTCTCCGTTATCCTTCTTGAGAACTTCGGTCAACCAGATCAGATTCACCTAGAGCCTTTGGTTCTATCTAAGTTTGTTCGACAGTTTTACCCTCAGTTCCGATCTGCTCCAGGTCTTGCCAATCAAACAGTTGGTTATGACGTAAGTAAGGTCCAAACAACTGCTGGTTCAATGGATCTTAAGCCAAACTTGTTCTTGCGATCAAGAGCTCGTGCTCGACCTAAGGCTGTAAACGCTAAAACACCTGCTGCTCCAGCTATTACTGCTGACGCATTGGTTGCTGCTTCTGGTGCACTTGATGCAGCAGCTGCTGGCGGATACTTCTACAAAATTACTGCTGTTAACGACTTCGGTGAAAGTGCACCTTCTGCATCTTTTACAACTACTGTTGTTACCACTGGTACTGATGCGGTTGATCTTACGGTTACTGTTCCTGCTGAAACTAAGTATCTTAAACTCTACCGAACAGAAGCTGGTGGAGCCGCTGGTACTGAGCAGTTCATTGGTAACTACAAGCCATCAGCCACTATCCGTGATGCTGGCCGTAAGCGACCTGGTCTAGGTGAAGCATACATGCTTGACCTTACCGCTGAATGCATGCGATTCAAGCAGCTCTCGCCTCTAAGCAAGATCAACTTCGCAATCGTCACAACTGCTCTTGAGTTTGCAGTAGTTCTATACGGAGCCCTCTTCGTATACACTCCTCGGTTCAACGGTTACTGGAAAAACATCGGGAAATAAAAACCCCAATTAATTCCAAACAGTTAAGGGACAACTTCGGTTGTCCCTTTTCTTTTTGTATTAAGATGTCAACGACCTACAACTCTCCCTCCTTAAATATATTTGTATAATCTATATGTTAGATATATCATATGGAGATTAATTATGTCGAAAGCACGTTACATTGTATTAGAGGGAACAGAGGGTGTAGGAAAAACTACACAGACTGTAACTTTAGTAAACTATCTTAAGAAACAAGGTTACTCAGTTCTACAAACTAAAGAACCTGGAACTCCTCTTTCTCCCCTGACCATGAAGCTTCGTAACATTATGTTGAATGCGGAG
>Ga0307377_10001668_pt1 | contig 27428 bp, 21 predicted proteins | sample TR3MG_FD_202535 | JGI IMG/M metagenome (GOLD analysis project Ga0307377, IMG submission 202535) | Soil microbial communities from Risofladan, Vaasa, Finland - TR-3 | ecosystem: Environmental > Terrestrial > Soil > Coastal area > Acid sulfate soil | place: Finland: Risofladan, Vaasa | collected... | reverse complement strand
AACGCCGGCCGCGTGGACCTGAAGCGTGTCCTGGTGCTGCGCGCGGTGAGCAACTTCGACCGCCAGCCGCGCGACCTCAGCGCTGCCGAGAGTCTTGCCCGCCAGCGCATCGGCAAGTACGCCGCGTATCTGCCTTCGCTTGAGGCCGCATACCGGGTGGGGCACGTGGTTGTTAGCGAATTGCTGACCCACTGGCCGCAATACGAGGCAGCGGTTCCTTCAGCGCCAGAAACGCCACCGGCCAATCAATAGCGGACTTTAGCTATCAAGCGAAGGGACGGCAAGCACTCTTCAGCCTTCGCCGTCCGCGGAGGACTGCCGTCTGCACAGAACAGGAGTTGGCGGAGATAGGGTCGACAGTAGAGAATGCTTGGGTCACGGAAATTTTGCCCTGATTGGCGTGGCGCGTCCGCTGCGTGAAGTCCAGTTTGCAAAGGTACTTCTCCAGAGCCATGACTTCAGAGCCATCCACGGATCCAAATGAAGCTGAATATCGCAACGCTCGTCTTAATTGTTGTAGCCGCGGTTTTTTTCCTCATGCATGCGCACGAAGTTGCGTGGACGCCTTTGCGCGTTGCGGGAGCTGCCATTGCCGCTCCGGCCTTCCTGCTCTTCGTTCTTGCGCGCATTCAATTAGGCCGGGCCTTCAGTGTGCAGGCCAAAGCCAGCACACTGGTAACCACGGGTATCTATTCCCGCATCCGCAATCCTATCTATTTCTTTGGCGCGTTGACGATTGCGGGAGTGATTCTTTGGGTTCAACAACCGTGGTTCCTGCTGGTCTTTTGTATTCTGATTCCGCTGCAGGTGATCCGAAGCCGGAAAGAGGCGAAGGTACTCGCTGAGAAATTTGGCGCGGCATACGAGGAATACAAATGCCAGACGTGGTTTTAATCTAAATTAGTTCTAAAGTGTTTGACCGGGCATCGATTCCCGGGCGCTCATCGCGCAAGAGAAGGAAAGCAGAATGCACTCTGTTTGGTTAGGCGAGTTTATGGGTACGCTTGTGCTGGTGCTGCTGGGCACCGGCGTGGGGGCCGGTGTAACGTTGCGCAAGACCTATAGCGCAGACTCAGGCTGGATTGTCATCACCACAGGCTGGGGCATGGGGGTGCTTTGCGGCGTGCTTGTAGCGCAGGCCTTCGGCAGTCCGGGTGCGCACCTGAACCCTGCCATTACGCTCGCCGCAGCGGTGAGCAGCGGCAATTACTCGCAGGTGCTTGTCTATTGGTCGGCGCAAATGCTCGGCGCGATGGCGGGCGCAACGCTGATGACGTTGCACTACGCGCCCCACTGGAAGCTTACGCCCGATCCAGCAGCCAAGCTGGGCATCTTCTGCACCAACGCCGCAGTGCACAGCCCGCTGGCCAATGTTTTCAGCGAGATCCTTGGCACCATGGTGCTCGTGGTGGTTGCCAGCGCAATCTTTTCCCACGGAGTTTCGATGACTGGGCCGGCAGCGGGCCTGGGGCCGTGGCTCGTTGGCAGCCTGGTGTGGGGCATCGGTCTCTCGCTTGGTGGAACGACCGGCTACGCCATCAATCCGGCGCGCGACCTGGGCCCGCGGCTCATGCACGCACTGCTGCCGATTCCCGGCAAGGGCGGTTCGAACTGGCACTATGCGTGGGTTCCGCTGGTGGGCGACTTGACCGGGGGAGCGCTCGCCGGTCTGCTCGTGCACCACGTCCATCTCTAGCAAAGATCGCGTCGCCCCTGTTCTGGCCTCGCACCCGGGTTGTATCCTTTCTGGTGACTGCCGCTCTCGCGGCGGAATCGGAAAAGAGAGCCCATGCCGGAAACTGTTCTGCAACTCGACCCGCGCGATAACGTGCTTGTAGCGCTCACCACACTCGACCTTGGCTCGAAAGTGCAGTTGGGTTCGGCTTCGTGCATGGTCACGCAAACCATTCCCGCCAAGCACAAGATGGCGCTGGTCGACCTGAAGCCGGGCGACATCATCTTTATGTACGGCATGGTGGTGGGCGAAGTTGTTGAAGCCATTCCGCGTGGGGGCCTGCTGACGACGCGCAATATTCGCCACCGCGCCGCGGACTACACGGCGGCGCGCCACACGGCTTCCCATTCCGTGCCGGATGCGTCGGCATGGGCCGGGCGCACCTTCATGGGCTATCTCCGCGCCGATGGCCAGGTGGGCACGCGCAACTACTGGATTGTGCTTCCGCTGGTCTTCTGTGAAAACCGGAATATTGAGCAGATGAGAGATGCTCTTGAAGAGGAGCTTGGTTACGGACGCGTCAAGAGCAAGTATCGCCAGCATGTGCGCGAGTTGATTCAGCGGCAGGGCAATGGCCACAACCTTGCAGAACTTGCGGCTGAGGCCAGGCACGAGCGCGTCTTCCCCAATCTCGACGGCGTCCGCTTTCTTCCTCATCAGGGGGGGTGCGGCGGAACGCGCCAGGACTCGCAGGCGCTCTGCGGCCTGCTGGCCGGTTACATCCATCACCCCAACGTGGCCGGAGCCACCGTGCTTAGCCTGGGCTGCCAGCACGCGCAGGCCAGCATCCTGATGGAAGAACTGCGCGCGCGCGACCCGCAACTGCGCAAGCCTGTGCTGATTGTCGACCAGCAAAGCGCCGGACAGGAATCCGCGCTGATGCAGCAGGCTCTCGACAAAACCTTTGCCGCGCTGGCCGAGGCCAATCGTACCGAGCGCGCGCCTGCGCCGCTGGCGGCTCTCACCGTCGGGCTCCAGTGCGGAGGCTCCGATGGCTTCAGCGGCATCTCGGCCAACCCAACCGTCGGCTACGTCTCCGATCTGGTGGTGGGCTCGGGCGGCACAACCATGCTTTCTGAATTTCCGGAGCTGCACGGAGTCGAGCAGGAACTCATCAATCGCTGCAAGACCGATGAACTGGCCGCGCGCTTCCGCGACCTGATGCAGTCGTATGCGGCCAGCGCTCGCGCCGTGAATTCGGACTTCGCCTTCAATCCCTCGCCCGGCAACATCCGAGACGGCCTCATCACCGACGCCATCAAATCTGCTGGAGCGGCACGCAAGGGCGGCGAATCGCCCATCAGCGGAGTGCTGGATTATCCGGAGTACGTCTCCGCGCGCGGATTCAACCTGCAATGCACGCCTGGCAACGACGTGGAGTCTGTAACGGCGCAGGTTGGTGCAGGTTCGAACATTGTGCTCTTCACGACAGGACTGGGTACGCCCACCGGCAGTCCCATTGCGCCGGTGGTCAAAATCTCCACCAGCACAACTCTTGCCGAACGCATGAGCGACATCATCGACTTCGACGCAGGCCTGATTGTCAGTGGCAAGTCGACAATCAGGGAGTCCGCGGAAAAGTTGCTCGAGCTTTCCATCGAAGTGGCCAGCGGCGAGCGGCTCACCAAGTCCGAACTGAACAACCAGAGCGACTTTATTCCTTGGAAGCGGGGCGTTTCACTGTAAGGAAGCCAAGCCGAGATATAGTCCCGCCGTAGATTGATCGACTGGGTTCCCCCAGGTCTCGCCCTCGAGGCCGCGTTGCCGATGCGCGCTACTCCAGGCACGAAGCCACAACCGCCAGCGCCGCAATGGCCGCCGTCTCCGCGCGCAGAATGCGCGGCCCCAGCGTCGCAGCGCGCCAACCGTTGGCATCGAACAGCGCTTCCTCCGCAGGAGCCCATCCGCCTTCCGGGCCGATGGCAATCTCCAACGCGGGCATCTCTTCCCCGGCCGCCTCAACGGCCTCCTCGATCAGCCGCCGCAATGTGGTTGTGCGCTCCTGCTCGGCAAGCACAATGCGCATGGATCCGGAAGCAGCCCGCACGCGCGAGGCCAGCGAGGACGGCTGCTCGATCAGCGGCACGTCTGACCGCCGCGACTGCTGGGCCGCCTCGTGCGCAATCCGCCGCCAGCGCTCAGCACGGTTCTCCGCGGCGAGGGCCAGGTGCTTCTCCGTCCGTTGCGCAATCACCGGAACCAGCGCGGCAACCCCGAGTTCGGTTGCCTTCTCGATGGCCCACTCCATGCGATCGAATTTATACACGGCCATTACCAGCGTAACGGGCAGTGCGGGATCGGCCTCAACCTCGGCGACCAGATTGAAGCGCACCTCGCCTGGCGACACCGCCACAACCTCGGAGTGAAATACGTGGCCGCCCGCAACCACATCCGCTTCCATTCCGGGCTGCGCGCGCAGAACACGCGCCATGTGCGCGGCCTGTGCGCCTGTTATCGAAGCCGTAGCCTCGTCCCAATGTTCAGCAATCCATCTGCGGCGCGTCATAGTGTCTGCCCTTCTTTCCTTCCCAACAAGTCTATTCCTTCCGCAGAAACACCAAGGGGGACGCTTGAAGCGCCCCCCTTGTGTGTTGCCTTTTTGTTGGTCTACCGCTACTACTTCTTTTTCGCGGCCTTCTTGACGGCCTTCTTCACGGCCTTCTTCGCCGCCTTCTTCGCGGGTGCCTTCTTGGCTGCTTTCTTAGTTGCCATTTGCCTATTCTCCCTTTTCGATGGGTTGCATCGATTCTGCAAATAAATTGCAGTTGATGAATGTATAGATTCATGTTGCATCAGTGTCAAGAAAAAAACGCATGAGGAGTGGAAAAATCGTCAACAACTATTCGCGTCTCTTCGAGTACCGAAAAGAGAATTTTCGGAAAGCCGATTCCAGAATGCATGTTTGAAGATGGTGGAAAGCGAAATTGCGTGCGCGCATGCAATGAACGCATGTATCCAGTCGCGCTCTTCTCAGCATTGGATTCGATTCAATGCAAGCCCCGCGAGGCTTGTCTCTTTGTAGCGCGACTGCATATCGAGGCCCGTCAGATACATCGTGCGAATCACCTGATCGAGTGAAACTTTATGCTCAGGGGACTCGTTCAGCGCGATGCGCGAGGCCTGCACCGCTTTAGCCGCTCCCATGGCGTTGCGCTCGATGCAGGGGATCTGCACCAGTCCGCCGATCGGGTCGCAGGTCATGCCGAGGTTATGCTCCATCGCAATTTCGGCGGCGTGCTCCACCTGTCCGTTGCTGCCGCCAAGCGCGGCCGTCAGTCCCGCGGCGGCCATTGAACATGCGACACCGACCTCTCCCTGGCAGCCAACCTCCGCCCCGCTGATGGATGCGTTCTCCTTGTAGAGAATCCCAATCGCTGCCGACGTGAGAAAGAAATTGACGATGCCTTCATGGTCCGATGTGGAGATGAACCGCTCGTAGTAGTGCGCCACTGCGGGAACCACGCCGGCCGCGCCATTGGTGGGCGCTGTCACCACGCGGCCGCCGGCGGCATTCACTTCGTTCACCGCCATCGCATAAACTGTCACCCAGTCCAGTGGAGCCAGCGGATCGCAGCGAAGACCCGTCGCCTCCTTTTCGGCTAGCCGCGCAGCCAATTGGTGCGCGCGGCGGCGAACATTCAAGCCACCGGGAAGAATTCCCTCCGCCGCAATCCCGCGCGCCACGCAATCCTGCATCGCTGCCCAGATGCGGTCGATACCTTCACGCACCACTTCGACAGGAGCCTGGTCCGGGCCGGTCGCGGCCAGCGCGCACTCATTCTCAAGCATCAACTGGCTGATCGAGAGCTCATTCGCTTCGGCAGTGGCCAGAAGCGCCGCCGCGCTCCGGAACGGGAATGGAACTGGCGTTTGGCGATGGTCCAGTGGAGTTTGCGTTCCGCCATCGCCGGGCTCGGCATCTTCGGTAATGAACCCTCCACCGATGGAGAAGAACGTGCGCCGTTCGAGAATCGCGCCGGATGCATCGAACGCGGTGAGCCGCAGGCCATTGGGATGCTGCGTCCGCGCGCCTGGCGGAGACATGACGTCGCGATGAAACAGAAGGTCGCTCGTCTCGTTGAAGTGAACCGGCCGCGAGCCTGCCAACTCGATGCGCCGCTCCGCGCGAATTTCTTTGACAGTTGAATCAATCTCAGCCGGGTCGATCGTGGCCGGTTCGTTGCCTGCCAAACCGAGCAGAACGGCCCGATCAGTCCCGTGCCCTATCCCGGTTAGTGCCAGCGAACCATACAGTTCCACCTGCACACGCGCAACGCGGTCGATCAGACGGTGGGTCGCGAGCTCACGCGCAAAAAGGCAGGCTGCGCGCATGGGCCCCATCGTATGCGAACTCGACGGACCAACACCAATCTTGTACAGGTCGAATAGACTCGTCGTCACGCATCCAATTCTATTCCGCCAGGAGCCGTGTTGCTGTCGTCACGCGCACCGCGCTTCAACCAGCGCCACCACCAACGCCGAGCAACTGTCCGCCGGTCACTGACCACTGGCAACTCCCTTCTGTTACACTCGCTGCAACCCTAGTCCATGCTTTTTAAAGTTCTCAGCGCGGCAGTTTACGGAATCGACGCCAACCTCATTGATGTCGAGGTGGACTACAGCGGCGTGGTCACGGACAAGGACATCTTCCACACTGTCGGCCTGCCCGACGCCGCTGTGCGCGAAAGCCGCGACCGCGTCCGCGCCGCCATCAAGAACTCCGGCTACACGATACCGCCTACATTCATCACCATCAACCTGGCTCCCGCCGACCTCAAGAAAGAGGGCTCTGGCTTCGACCTGCCGATCGCGGTCGGCATCTTGGGAGCGTACGGCGCGCTGCGCACGACGGATCTCAGCCAGTTCCTTCTGGTCGGCGAACTGGGACTGGACGGCAGTCTGCGCCCCATCCCCGGCATGTTGCCGGTCGCGATTCTGGCGCGCGAAAAGAATATTCCCAATCTGATTTTGCCGGCCGCCAACGCAGCCGAAGCGGCAGTCGTCGAAGGCGTCAACGTTTATCCTGTTTCCTCTCTTCTGGATGTTCTGGAGTTATTGAACACCTCGGTGGTGGGCGTCATCCAGCGCGAGCCCTATCACGTGAAAACCGAAGAATTGCTTGGCGAGCTGCAGCACTTCACCGTGGACTTCTGCGATGTGCGCGGCCAGCAAACGGCCAAACGCGCGTTGGAAGTAGCCGCAGCCGGTGGCCACAATATTCTGATGATCGGCCCGCCCGGCTCGGGCAAGACTATGCTGGCCAAGCGCCTGCCCTCCATTTTGGCGCCGCTCACGTTTGAAGAGGCTCTGGAAACAACCAAGATTCACTCCGTCGCCGGAGTGCTGGACGCAGCGGCCGGATTAGTCACGCAGCGGCCGTTTCGCTCACCGCATCACACCATCTCCGACGCCGGACTCATCGGCGGTGGCATTGTGCCGCGCCCCGGCGAGGTGTCGCTAGCCCATAACGGCCTGCTCTTCCTCGACGAGTTGCCGGAGTTCCCGCGCAACGTGCTCGAAGTCCTGCGCCAGCCACTTGAAGATCATACGGTCACTATCGCACGCGCCTCCATGTCGCTCAGCTTTCCGGCGCGCTTCATGCTGGCTGCGGCCATGAATCCGTGCCCTTGCGGTTACTTCAACGACAAATCGCGGGAGTGCATGTGCACGCCGCCGATGATCCAGCGCTACGTGGCCAAAGTCTCCGGTCCGCTGCTGGACCGCATTGATATCCATATCGAAGTTCCGGCGGTGCAATACAAGGAACTGCGCGGCGGGGCGGCGGCTGAAGGCTCAACGCAGATTCGCGACCGGGTGATGACCGCGCGCGAACGCCAGCGCCAGCGCTTCAGGAAGGCCGGCGAAAAAATCTATTCGAACGCCCAGATGACCACGCGCCAGGTTCGCACCCATTGCGAACTGGGCGCCGACGCAGAGCGGCTGCTGGAACGGGCGATGCAGCAGCAGGGACTGACCGCCCGCGCCCATGACCGCATCCTGAAGGTGGCGCGCACCATCGCCGACCTCGAGGGCGCAGAGAACCTGGCCGTGTCTCATCTCGCCGAAGCCATCCAATACCGCACTCTCGACCGCAGCTACTGGGCGTAAAATTAGCAGCCGTCAGATCTTCGCGGAAAAATACGATCTGAATTTTGCCAAGCCTGCATGACGGTCAGGCGGTGTGCTTTTGCCGCCCAGGTTCAGCAGTTCATCTGTCTGCACATTGGCATCTGACTTTCAAGCTGAGCCCGCTCATTGAGTGGACTCGCAATAAAGGAGAAGAAATGAAGCTCCCGGTAATTCGACTGGCAACCGCACTTCTCGTGCTGGCCTCCGCGCTCGGTGGCCTTCAAGCGCAGACCACATCCGACTCGCTCAAGAGCGGCTTCGAGAATCCACCGGCAAGCGCCCATCCTCGAGTTTGGTGGCATTGGATGAACGGCAACATCTCCAAGGAAGGCATCAAGCTTGACCTGGAGTGGATGCACCGGGTCGGTATCGCCGGGTTTCAGAACTTCGACGCGGCCTTGTCGACGCCGCAGGTTGTACCTCACCGCCTGGCCTATATGACGCCGGAATGGAAAGACGCTTTCAAATATGCGACGACTCTCGCCTACCAATTACACATGGAGGAAGCAATTGCCGGTTCGCCCGGATGGAGCGAATCGGGCGGCCCGTGGGTGCCCGCCTCCGAAGGCATGAAGAAATATGTCTGGAGCGAGACCTTCGTTGAGGGCGGCAAGCCTTTCACGGGCACGCTCGTTCATCCGCCAACGAGCACTGGCGCGTTCCAGAATATAACCCGTCCCACCCGGCCGCCCGGCGCTGGAATCGCGCAACCTACTGCGCAGTTTTATGCAGACGCAGCGGTCGTGGCCTATCGACAGCCGACAGACGTTGTGCCCCTCGACATGGCCCGCGTAAAGATCACATCGAGCGGCGGCTCGCCGGACTTTGCGATGCTCAACGACGGCGATCTTGAAAAGGTGACGACGCTGCCGATCCCCGAAGCCGGAGCGTCCGCCTGGATTCAATTTGAGTTTGCTGAACCGACAACCCTACGTTCGATCACTTACGCGGTTCGCACTCCAGATCGAATGGCCACTGCGCTCTTTGGCATAGGCGCACCTGAAAAATCGCTGCAGGCAAGCGAGGACGGCGTGAGCTTCCATTCCATTGCCGATCTGCCGACCAGCCGCTCCCCTGAGGCCACCGTTTCATTCCCGGCCGTGACCGCAAAATTCTTCCGCGTCGCATTCCTGCGCACACCGCCCGCGTCCGCGTTAGCCCCAGCGTCTATGCGCGGAACCCGGACGCCTCCCACCGATTACGAGGTCGCCGAGTTGGCTCTTCACTCCGGCGCGCGTGTAAACCGGTTCGAGGAGAAGGCTGCCTTCGTCACCAATCCTGACCTCTATCCGCTGGCCACGCCCGATTTCCCTGCCGCCGACGCCATCGCAAAGAACGACGTCATCGATCTCACCGCAAAGATGCACCCCGATGGAACGCTCGACTGGACGCCTCCTCCCGGTCGCTGGGTGATTCTGCGTTTCGGTTACTCGCTGCTGGGAATTACCAACCACCCTGCCACTGCTGAGGCCACCGGTCTCGAGGTGGACAAACTGGACCGCAGGTATGTGAAGAAATACATGGACACTTACCTCAACAGCTACAAGGAGACCGTGGGCCCTGACCTGATGGGTAAGCGCGGCCTGCACTACGTTGTGAACGACAGTTGGGAAGCTGGTGCGCAAAACTGGACCGATAACATGATCGCCGATTTCAAAAGGCTGCGCGGCTACGACCCCGTTCAGTGGATGCCTGTCCTCAGCGGACAAATTGTGGAAAGCTCCGAAGCCAGCGACAGGTTCCTCTGGGACTTCCGCAAGACCATCGCCGACCTGACTGCCACAGAACACTACGGCCAGTTGGAAGCCACGCTGCACGAGTGGAACATGGGCCACTACGGCGAATCGCACGAGGAGGGCCGCGCCCTGATTGCCGATGGCATGGAAGTAAAGAAGTACAACGAAATTCCCATGAGCGCGATGTGGGTGCAGTTGCCGGGAGTCAACAAGCCCATGTATCGCTACAATGCAGATGATCGCGAGTCGGCATCGGTGGCGCACATCTATGGGCAAAACCTGGCCGCGGCAGAATCTATGACCACCTGTACCGCGGCCGCTGCCTGGGCCTGGTCGCCCGCCACGCTACGGCCCACCGCCGACATGGAATTCCTCAACGGCATCAACCGCATCGATATTCACGAGTCGGCCCACCAGCCGCTTATCAACAAAGCACCGGGAATGACGCTGGGACCGTGCGGTCAGTGGTTCAACCGCAACGAAACCTGGGCCGAGCAGGCCGGCCCCTGGATCGACTATCTGGCCCGCACCAGTTTTCTGTTGCAGCAAGGACACTTTGGCGCGGACCTGATCTACTTTTACGGCGAAGATTCCAACCTGACCGCAATCTTTGTCGACAAATCGCCTAATGTGCCCGCGGGGTACGGCTTCGATTACGTCAACGCCGACGCCCTCATCCACGAGCTCAGCGTGGCCAACGGCCGCATCGTCACGCCGGGAGGAACGAGCTACCGCGTGCTCGGCCTCGATCCCTACAGCCAACACATGTCGCTGCCCGTGCTGCGCGCACTCCACAAGCTTGTCGCCGATGGCGCAACCCTTGCCGGTCCAAAGCCAACCGACGATCCCAGCCTCGCCGACGATCAAGCTGAATTTCGCAAGTTGGATAACGAACTTTTTGGCGACGGCGACGGCATACATCATGTTGGCAAGGGCACGGTCTACGCCGGCGAGAATCTCGGCGATGTCTTCAATGCTCTCCATGTCGCGCCTGACTTTGACTACACCAAGTCAGACCTGGACACTCAATTGCTTTTCGTCCATCGCAAGCTCGCTGACGGCGATCTCTATTTTGTCGACAATCGCAGTGACCGCGCCGAGCAGGTGGACGCCACGTTCCGCGTAACCGGCAAGATGCCGGAGCTATGGCACGCCGACACCGGCAAAACCGAGCCCGCATCCTTCAAGATTGCCAATGGACGCACCACCGTTCCAGTCAACCTGGAGCCATGGGGCTCCGTCTTTGTCGTCTTCCGCAAGCCGGCCCGCGCAACTTCGCGCATCCTGCCTGCCCGCACCGAGTCACTGCTTGCCACCGTCGACGGCCCATGGAAAATCAATTTCCAGCCCGATCGTGGAGCGCCGGCCTCGATCACGCTCGACAAGCTCTCCTCATGGAGCGAAAATTCCGATCCCGGCGTGAAGTACTTTTCCGGAACTGCCACCTACACAAAAACCATTGAAGTGCCGGCTGCCTGGCTCACGACCCACGCGCACGTCTGGATTGATCTGGGCGATGTAAAAAATCTGGCCGAAGTCACGGTCAACAGCAAACCGCAGGGCATCGTGTGGCACGCACCCTATCGCGTGGACGCGACCGCTGCCCTCAAGCCCGGCGCAAACGAAATTTCCATTCAAGTTACGAATGCCTGGGTCAACCGCCTCATCGGCGACGAGCAGCCGAATGCGGTCAAGATCACCTTCGCCGACGTTCACCCCTACAATGCAGACTCGCCGCTCCTGCCTTCCGGTTTGCTGGGCCCGGTCACACTCCACTCCATCACTACGAAGTAGCCCGGCCACAACCACCCTGAAAAACCGGGCGCGGCTCTCAGCAACGCGCCCGGTTGCCTCAAGTCTCAGCCCCCCGGCCCGAGGCCATCCCAATCAGCTTTAGACGCGCATTCTCCCATGCTCAGTTCCGTCATGCTCCAAAAGTGCTATACCCCCCAAAAAGCAACTTGATTACCTTAGTTTCTAAGGATTCCCTAATTCTGGACCGATAACCTCATTGACTTCGCAAAAGCATTGACCGCTAGTCGGTGAGGATCGGAGGGGCAGCCGGTGCATGACAGGGTTCTTAATTCGGGTTGGGACACATTCCTGTTCGCTGTCCCGTTTCTTTTTGTACTGCTGGGCGGGATTTTCCACCTGGATGAGCTGGTCGCGGCTCCCAAACCCGCAGCCGGAAGGCGGCGGACGCCAGGCGGAACCGACGAAAGCGGGGAACCGCTGCTTTGCGACCCCGATGGGCGCCCATTCGAATTCACTCGCAACCGCAAGTAATCAGATTGGTTCGGCATGACTACAGTTCAGCCTGCAAGTCGTTGATTCACAAGCATGAGACATGGAACCGGACCAGCCACTCTGCGGAACTCTACTCCGTATCTTATGGATAATGAGTCATTTAGTGAGGCCTATCAAGCAACACGGCGCGGGCGTCAATTTACCGGAAACCTCCCCAAAAAACTGTTGACCTGCACGTTTGTCGGGTATACTCTCATCAAAGCCATCCAAATAGGCAGATTTTATTTCTTGGTTTTGTGCGCCTATAAGCCAGTTCCCGCATCATAATGAATGAGCCGAGACTTCTGGTTGTTTGAGCTGAGGTTCTTAGCTGGTTCCTCTGGTGTGTTTTGACGGCCGCCGGAAATGGGAATGTCGGGTACTTGGATTCCTGGTTCGGCAATCTGTTTCAATCATGCGGAGTGTGATTTGTATCCCGACGCGCGAAAGTGCGTCAATATTTTTCAACTGGACGCGTATTTCGTGCGTCTAAAAATATGAAGTAGAAATTTGGGGTAGTCCTCGCTTGAATCGGCTTCCCCCTGCTGCACCGGCGGCATCAAGTAGTACCAGCCGGGCAGGCAATTGAAGAAGGAGAGAATTGCAATGCGTTCCGATTTAGTTTTTGGGGCACTTTCTCATGTGTCCAATCGCTACCAGCTCTGTCAACTGGCTAGCAAGGCAACTCGCAAGCTGCACAAGCCGAATACACGGCTGCAAGACACCACCAATGAAGTCCTGTGCCGTTTTCAGACCGCCAACCCTGGTACGCTGGGGCCTGTTGAGGCGCCTGCGGCCCAGCCAGTTGAACGTCGCCGCGCGGCCTGACGGCGTTCGTTGAGCCATTTGACCGAGTAAAGTACCTACCTAACACCGCACTCCTTCGTGGACGGCTTTGTCTCCTGACGCTTCGACTCACTCCATGAGTTCGGAGATGATGCTTTACGCACGGCTTGCGTCCGCTGTATTCTCGTACTTCCATCTCGATTCCATCTGGAGCACTTCCCCCTCCCGCATCTCTCCACACATCCCACCTTGCAGGTGATCATGACCATCGCTGAACTGAAAGAAAAGAACATAACGGAACTGAGCCGTATTGCGCGCACGCTGGAGATTCCAGGAACCAGCGGCCTGCGCAAACAGGATCTGATCTTCAAGATTCTCCAGGCGCAGAGCGAAAAAGAAGGCCACATCTTCGCCGAGGGCGTGCTGGAAATTCTTCCCGACGGCTACGGTTTCCTGCGCTCGCCGGACTACAACTATCTCCCCGGCCCTGACGACATCTACGTTTCGCCGTCGCAGATCCGCAAGTTCGACCTCAAAACCGGAGACTCGATCAGCGGCAACGTCCGTCCCCCGCACGAAGGCGAAAAGTATTTCGCGCTGGTCAAGATCGAAGCCATCAACTTCGAGTCGCCCGAGGAGACGCGCAACAAGATCCTCTTCGACAACCTGACGCCGCTTTATCCCCAGGAACGCATCAAGATGGAGACCACGCGCGAGGCTGTCAGCGGACGGGTCATGGACCTTCTCACTCCGGTGGGCAAAGGCCAGCGCGGCCTTATCGTCGCTCCGCCGCGCACCGGCAAGACCATGCTCCTGCAGTCCATCGCCAACTCCATTTCTACCAACCACCCCGAGGTCGTCCTCATCGTTCTGCTCATCGACGAGCGGCCCGAGGAAGTGACCGACATGCAGCGCTCGGTGAAGGGCGAAGTGATCAGCTCCACCTTCGATGAGCCGGCGGCACGCCACGTACAGGTGGCAGAAATGGTCATCGAAAAGGCCAAGCGCCTCGTCGAGCATAAGCGCGACGTGGTCATTCTGCTCGACTCCATCACCCGCCTCGCCCGTGCCTACAACACCATCGTGCCTCCATCGGGCAAGGTGCTCTCGGGCGGCGTCGATTCGAACGCATTGCAGCGGCCCAAGCGCTTTTTCGGCGCGGCGCGCAACATCGAAGAGGGCGGATCGCTCACCATCATCTCCACCGCGCTGGTCGATACCGGCTCCCGCATGGACGAAGTGATCTTCGAAGAGTTCAAGGGCACTGGCAACATGGAAATCATCCTCGACCGCAAGCTGGTCGATAAGAGAGTCTTCCCGGCCATCGACATTCAGCGCTCCGGAACCCGCAAGGAAGAGCTGCTCATCCCCAAAGAAGATTTGCAGCGCATCTTCGTGCTCCGCCGCGTGCTGAATCCGTTGTCGCCCGTTGAAGCCATGGAACTGCTGATTACGCGCCTCGAAAAGGTCCGCAACAATGCCGAGTTCCTGCAGAACATGAATCAGTTATAAGGCCGCCCCGGCGGGTCGTGTTTCGGCCTTCCGGGGATTTCCTCCGAGAACGTGAAAGCACGGCGCGCGCCCTTCCGGGATTTCGCGCTCGCTGTTAAGATAGAAGAGTCGTGGGGCTGTAGCTCAGCTGGGAGAGCGCCTCGTTCGCAACGAGGAGGTCAGCGGTTCGATCCCGCTCAGCTCCACCAATAACTCTTCAAAGGCTGCCCAGGCCTTTTTCGCGCACTTACCCCCAAACAAAGCGTCATTCAGAGAACTTTGATTCATGCGGGGGTGTCTGTATACTTGTGCCGGTCCGCACAACTCAACGGCCGATGGGCGCGCACCTGATGCATGAGGGCGCAAAGTAATTGCAGCCTCCATATTCCCCCTGGTCCGGCGATCTTCGACGAGGTTAACGGTTGCTCCAAACGATTTCCCAGCCGGAATCTACCCATGCGACGCTGCGGCCTCTCTGCGTCGATCTCGACGGTACACTCGCAAAATCAGATACGCTGGTTGACTCTCTGCTGGCGTTGATACGCACCCGCCCAGCCCTTGCCTTCAAGCTGCCTGGGCAACTGCTGAGCGGCAAGGCGGCCTTCAAAGCCTTCGTCACGGCGTCCGTCGCGCTCGACGTTGCGCATCTGCCCTACAACCACGCACTGCTGCAGTTCCTTCGCGAGCAGCACGCACAGGGCCGCGCGCTCTACCTCGCCACCGGCGCCGATCGCGCGCTTGCCCGTCGCGTCGCGGACCACCTGAACCTCTTCACCGGCGTACTGGGCTCCGACGGCGCCACCAACCTGACTGGAAACAACAAGCTCGACGGCCTGCGCAGCCAACTTGGCTCTGACGAATTCGACTACATCGGCAATGCAGCGCCCGATCTTCCATTGCTGGCCCAGGCTAAAGAGCCCATGGTGGCCAACCCCACGCTCACGCTGCGCATGCGGCTTCGCGCTCGCGGCATTCAGCCTGTACGCGAGTTTCGCGATCGCAGAGGCTCACTTATCTCCTTGCTGCGCGCGATGCGCCCCCACCAGTGGGCCAAGAACCTGCTTATTTTCCTGCCGCTGCTTTTGTCCCACGCCATCGCCATCCATCGTCTGCTCGTCGCACTGCTCGCCTTCTGCTGCTTTTCACTCGCAGCCTCTGCCACCTACATCCTCAACGACCTGCTCGACATCGAGTCCGACCGGCGTCATGCGCAAAAGCGCTTTCGTCCCTTTGCGTCGGGTGATCTCTCGGCATTCACAGGGGTAGGCCTGGCGTTAGCCCTTCTTCTTTTGGCCATCGCCGGCGCTCGATTGCTTCCGCTCAGCTTCTTCGGCTGGCTGCTTCTTTACCTGGTATCGACGCTCGCCTACTCAACCTACTTCAAGCGGATTCCGCTCGTGGATGTGCTGATCCTTTCCGGGCTGTATACACTGCGCCTGCTGGCGGGCAGCGCCGCAACCGGAACATACATCTCCCACTGGCTTGCCGGCTTCTCCGTGTTCCTGTTTTTCTCTCTCGCAATCGCCAAGCGCTTCGCCGAGTTGGAGACCCTGCTAGCCACCAACTCGGTCCCGAAGAACGGACGCGGCTACCTGCTGGCCGATATCGAACAGTTGCGCAGCTTCGGCACCGCCAGTGCATTTGCCGCCGTGGTCATCTTTGCCATCTACATCAGCGGCCGTGACGTCACCATGCTTTACCGCGACCCGGCGCTGCTGTGGCTGATCATGCCCCTCATGATTCTCTGGCTCTGCCGTGTATGGCTGCTTGCCTCGCGCGGAGAACTCCACGAAGATCCGGTCGTGTTTGCTTTAACGGATCGCATGAGCCTGCTCATCGGGGCCGCAGTAGCCGTGGTTGCGCTGCTGGCGGTCTAGAGGGCAACAGTCCGTCTGCTCCACCTTCCATCGAGCTACTTCGCCACGGTTGCCAAGGGTTCAAGCGCCTGTGATACGCTGGGGTTTCTTGTTCTCGACCGGTGCTCGGACTTCCCCCGATGAGCATCTTCCCCAAACAGGCAGCTCCACAAACGAAATGAACCAAGGAGGTTTGTTTATGCAATCTGCGAATCAACCAGATGGTCCCCTGACTCCGGCGATCGTCTTCGACATGCTCCAGGCGCATCAGCGCACCGCAGCTCTCAAGGCCGCAATTGATCTCGATGTTTTCCGTGCCGTCGGCGAAGGACCGGGAGACGTGGCCTCCATCGCCCGCCATTGCAAGGCCTCGGAGCGCGGCATCCGCATCCTGTGCGATTTCCTCGTCATCGGTGGCGTCCTCGCCAAGGAAGATGGGCACTACAAGCACACTCCCACCAGCGCCGCGTTCCTCGACCCGCGCTCGCCCGCATGCATGGCCTCCATCGCACAGTTCCTCGGCAACCCGGCCATGCAAGAACCTTACAAACAGCTCGCGGAAGTCGTCCGCACGGGCCGCACCGTCCTGCCCGGCGACGGCAGCGTCGAGCCTGAGAATCCAATCTGGGTCCAGTTTGCAGAGACGATGGGCCCGATGATGGCTCCCATGGTGGGTCCGCTCGGCAAGGTGGTGCTTGAAGGAAGTACCGCTCCCATGCACGTGCTCGACATCGCCGCCGGCCACGGCCTCTTCGGAATTGAAGTCGCCAGGCAGAACCCCCAGGCGCGCGTTACCGGCCTCGACTGGGCGCCTGTGCTGCGCGTCGCGCTGGAGAACGCCCGCAAGGCTGGCGTCCACGACCGCTACAACATGCTCCCCGGCTCTGCCTTCGAGGTGGAATACGGTGGCCCTTACGACGCCGTGCTGCTCACCAACTTCCTCCACCATTTCGACAAGCCCACTAACGTAGGCCTTCTGAAGAAAGTCCGGTCTGCGCTCAAGCCCGGCGGCCGCGCGGCCACGCTCGAGTTTGTGCCCAATGAAGACCGCGTCTCGCCTCCCATGCCCGCGGCTTTCAGCATGACCATGCTCACCAGTACCGTGGCTGGCGACGCTTACACGCTGAGCGAGCTGACAGCCATGTACACCGATGCCGGCTACTCTGGCATTACCGCCCACCCCATCCCGATGAGCCCTCATACGGTCGTCATGGGACGCGCCTGAGGTCGGACAGACGAAGGGCAAATAGAAGGTAACTCCGGGTTTGGTACGCCGAATGCCAGCATGAGGACTACGGATGCGCGAAGGCACTTAAATGGCCTCGTTCAGACATCCTCGCCGGCTTCGGCGCCACTCTCGATCGAAGGTGATACTTCGACGCCGGACTCGGTCGCATCCCGTCCCAGCAACACCGCCGCCCACGCCAGCAACGACACCCAGCAGCCAACCGCCAGCACATAGGTCGCCGCCACTTCCCAAACCTGACGCGCAATCGGATCTTGAAGAAAGCCAGCAAAGAAGTGTCCCGGCAACACCACGCTCACCACGGAAGCCAACACCACCGCCGACCACCATCGCCAGTTCAGCAGCAGGCGAATGATCTTGCGGAACGGCAACCGCCAGCCCCACTGCGCAGAAGCCGTCGAATACGCAATGATCTTTCCGGGAACCACAATCCACCGCAGCACCCACTCCGCAACCTTGAGCCAGTGCTGAACCTGCTCGCCTGCCGAGGCCCGCGAGCTTAGATAGCCCGCCCATTCCGGAATGCGGGCGTCGCACCAGTCCAGCACCGCCCAACAAGCCCAGAACAACGCCACCCACGCCAGCAGCGTCATTGCGCCCCACACCAGCTTCACGCGGCGGCCGTCGTCATCCGCAAAGGCGCGCATTGTCCCCGCTTCCAGTTCCAGGGCCGAGATCGCCAACAGTAGCGGAGTCAGAAGCGCCAGAGCCACCTGCCACAGATGTTTATCCGGCAGGCGCGTCCATGCCAGCGCGATCAGAATCAGCACCAACGTCAATACAAACTGCAACGCAACCCAAACCAGGCTGCCGCGAAGGCGGCGAAATAGATCTTTGCAATAACTCACAGCTGCACCTCTGCGAAGCAGGATCGGTAGCTTCCCAACAATCGATAGATCCACAGAACCGGCCTGCACTGGGCCGATCGCAAACCTGGCCGCGTTCACCACCGTCAGCACATAAAAAGTGTCGCGCTGTCCATTAAACCCTATCCTGACAAAAGCCGCACGTCCGCCGTTGCGCGCCCTTGCCGTGGAACGAGGGCGCGCAAGCATCGGGCTTCCAACGGGCTATTGCTGGCCGCAGTTTTGTTCGCAGATTTCTAGCTGAACAGGTCTTTCATCTTTTCCATCAGCCCGGGGGAGGTGGGCTTGTTGTCCACGGCAAGCGTCTCGGAGAGCTTGCTCACGAGCTCGCGCTGGGCGCGGTTCAGCTTCCTCGGAATCTGCACCACCACCTTGACGATCAGATCGCCATGGCCTTTTTCGTTCAGGTAGGGCACACCCCGTCCGCGCACGCGCACTTCTTTGCCACTCTGCGTGCCCTCGGGAATCTTCAGGTTCACCGGACCATCGATGCCCGGAATCTCGAACTCGTCGCCCAGCGCCGCCTGCGGAAAGCTGATGGGAATCACGCAGTGCAGATCGTACCCATGGCGCTCGAAGAAATCGTGCGGGCGAACGGAGAGCACCACATATAGGTCGCCTTTGGGACCGCCTCCACGCCCCACATCGCCTTCGCCGGCATAGCGGATGCGCGTTCCATCTTCCACCCCAGGGGGAACCTTCACGTTGAGCTTGATCTCTTTGGTGGCGCGGGTCTCGCCGCGACACGTGGCGCATGGATCGCTGATCACCGAGCCAGTACCGCCGCAGGCGCCGCACGTCCGCGCCACAGAAAAGAACCCCTGCTGGTAGCGGAGCTGGCCGCGGCCCTGGCACTGGCTGCAAACAGTGGGCCCGCGGCCAGATCCGCTGCCCCGGCCTTTGCACGCAGTGCAGGTCTCAAGGCGGCGAATCCTCACCTCGGTCTCGGTGCCAAAGAAGGAATCCTCAAAATTGATGGCCAGATCGTAGCGAAGATCGTCGCCGCGCTGCTGGCGCGAGGCGCGCTGCCCGCTGCCCCCCATTGAAAACATCTCGCCGAACAGATCGCCGAAGATGTCGCCAATATCCACGCCACCCGCAAACGGGTTTCCGCCGCCGAAGCCCTGCCCGCCCAGCCCGGCGTGGCCGTAGCGGTCGTAGGCGGCGCGCTTGTCCGCGTCGCTCAGCACCTGGTAAGCCTCGCTGGCCTGCTTGAACTTCTCCTCGGCCGCATGGTCGCCCGGGTTACGGTCAGGATGGTGCTTGAGCGCCTGCTTGCGATACGCGCTCTTCAGCTCCTGATCGCTTGCGTCGCGGGATACGCCGAGAACCTCGTAATAATCTGCTTTGCTCACTGTTGTATTAGAATCCATTCTCTCGTCTGCATTTCAAGCCATTCACCGATTCCTGGCTCGGACTCATTCTCTCGTCGGGAATCAGAGATCATTCGCTTGTTTGTTTGGGATTGTGCACCACGCGCACCAGCGCTGGCCGAAGCAGCCGCTCGCGCAGCTTGTAGCCACGGCGAATCTCCTCGGCCACGTGCTGATCGGGCAGATCGTCCCGCTCCACCGAACCCAGCGCCTCATGCATCCGAGGATCGAAGGCCTCGCCCACAGCAGGCACGGGAACAACCTGCATCTGCTTCAGAACGTCTTCCATCTGTTTGACGATCAGCGCGACGCCAGAGCGCAACTGATCTGCCGAACCATCGGACTTCAGAGCCAGCTCGAAGTTATCCATCACGGGCAGGAACTGCTCCACCACGCTCCCGGTCGCATAGTCGCGAAACTCCACCTTCTCCCGTTCGGCGCGCTTGCGGGCGTTATCAAACTCCGCCTGCAGCCGCGCAATCCGGTCAACCACTTGATCGCGCTCAGCCTTCAACTGTTCAAACTCCGCGCGGGATACTGCCCCCGCCGCCCCCGACAGCTCACGAGCGTCCGCGGAGCTCTCTCCAGCAGCCGAGGCCGCGGGATCCTGCAAGAATTCTTCCGCCACTCCACCCTGCGCGGCTTCGGAAGCGATCTCAAGGGGTTCCAACTCCGTCAATGCCTTCTCCTGTTTCCGCATATACCTTTCCATTGTCTCAAGAAATCGCAAACGCATGATTCCATTATATTTTCTTCGCTGCACACTACACTCGCCGCGGACCGAACCACGGTATCTACTATGCCCAACACCACCCTCGATAGGGGAATTACCAGAAACCGGCTAATCTACGGGAACATCCAGCAGCCGCTCGGACAGGCGCGCAATATAACTGACTGCCTGAATCATCTCTTGATATTGGATGCGCGTCGGTGCGATCACGGCAACAGTTCCCATATTCGCGCCGCCAAGCCGCGCCTGCGCCCCTATCAGCACCAGATCCTGCATTGCCGGAGACGCTTCGTCCAGCCCCACAACCACGCGCACCTCCTGCTGCCGCCCGTCCACATACGCGTTCAGCAACTCCACCAGTCGCTGCTTGGCCTCCAAGGCAACCAGCATCTGGCGCAGCCGCTCGCGGTCCAGTTCCGTCGTAATCAGGTTCGCCATGCCGTCGATGAAAAGCGTGGGGCCGGTCTCTCCGGCAGCCAGCGCGCCTTTGCGGCAAAGCTCTTCAATTGACGACAGCATCTGGCGATACGCTTCCCGCTCCACATCCACGCGCCGCGCAATCTCGGCTCGAATCCGCTCAATCGGCCACCCGCGAAAATTTTCATTCAGGTAGCGCGCGGCCGTCTCCAACTCCACATGCGTCAATTCGTGGTCGAGCGCCAGCACGCGATCCTGCACCGCCCCGGCCTGCGTTACCAGCACGGCAAGTACCCTACCCTTCGAGAGCCGCGAAAAGTGAATATGCTCCAGCACCTGGCTCTCGGTTGAACACGCAAGAGCGATGCCCAGGCCGCTCGAAATCAGCGCCAGCACATGAGAAGTTCGCTCCAGGTATTCATGGCTGCTGGCAACCCCGCTGAAGCTCTCCTCAATCTGTTGCCGAATCTGCGTGCGTCTCGCGTCGCTCACCGCCGACATCCCCGGCGCGATTGCGCCCCCCGGCTGCTGCCCCGCCGCCAATTGGCCTGAGTGCGTAATCTGCTCCACGTAGTAGCGAAACGCCGCGGCGGTGGGAATACGCCCGGCAGACGTATGCGGCTGCTCCAGCAGCCCCGACTCGCCCAGTACCGCCATCACGTTCCGCAGTGTGGCCGAACTCAGCCCCTCCCGGTCCGCAAAATAACGGGCAAGCGCCTGCGATGCCACCGGTTCGCCTGTAGCGATATACATCTCGATGATCGCTGTAAGAACCAGCCGCTCGCGCGGGCTAAGTCGTACTTCAGACATCGTCCCTGCTCTCGGTTCCTCGCCGCCGCACAGCCCACTGGTCTGCGCCCGGCCTTGCTGGAACCCCGACATCGCCAGCTAAGTGCTTATTGCAATGACACTTATTACGGCAATGAATACAATACCCCACTTTGATTGTAGGGAGAGTCAAACCGCCGTGTCAAGGCTCGTTCCAGCTTGCTAATCCCAAAGCCGGTCCCTCCTGGCTCTCCTATTTCAGACTGCGCGCGAACCAGCCTTCAGTCCCGCTGTCGTTGCCCCCAGGCAGCGGATGGAGGAAGATGGTTGTGCGCACCGCTCTCCGGGTTTCTTGCGCTTCGTTTTTTTGACTGCCCCAGTACCCCGTCGTCGCAACAGCAAGTAAGCTGCTGAATGAAAGAGAACTTGCCCTATGACACGCAGCTTTATCCATCGACCTGCATTTGCTTTGGCCCCATTTGCCTTGGCCTTCGTGTCCATCAGCGGATTGCTCCTCCTCGCCGTCCGATCCGCTCAGGCGCAGGCCGCATCCGGCCAATCCGCCGCCGCAGCATCGACTCAGTGGCAGCACGATCTGGCCGCCTGGCGCGCCCACCGCGAAGCCGAAATCTCCGCGCCCGATGGATGGCTCACTCTCGCAGGCCTGGAATGGCTCAAGCCCGGCATCAACTCCATCGGTTCAGCAGCCGACAATCAGATTCACCTGAAAACACCGGCTCCCGAGCACTTGGGGCTGCTGACCGTAAACGCCAACATCGTTCAGTTGCTCTCGCCCGCAGGCGGCTTTCCGCCCGGCCTCACCCTGGACGGCAAACCCGCGCGCGAGGGGGCCCTGGTCGTCGACAACGCCCACCCAACCACGATTGCCTGGCAGGGGCTTTCACTCGTGGTGCTCAAGCGAGGTGACCGCTTTGTGTTGCGCATCAAGGACACAAACTCGCCTGCCCGCACTGCCTTTCACGGGCTCAACTGGTTCCCGCCCAACCCCGCTCTCCGCGTGACCGCGCGCTGGGTTCCCTTCAACCCGCCGCAGATCCAGGAGATCTCCACCGTCATCGGAACTACGCTCAAGCTGCCGGCGCCGGGCCTGGCCATGTTCATGCTCAACGGCCAGATCCTGCACCTCGAGCCAGTGCTGGAAGATCCCTCGGGAAACACCCTGTTTTTCATCCTCACCGACGAGACCAGCAAGTCCACAACCTACGGTGGCGGGCGGTTTCTGCACACCGGCCTGCCCGATCACGGCCTTGACCAGCCCGGTAGCCTGATTCTCGACTTCAACCAGCTCGAAAATCCCCCGTGCGCCTACACCACTTTCGCAACCTGCCCGCTTCCGCCGGAGCAGAACCGCCTTGACGTGGCGCTGGAAGCAGGCGAGCAGCGCTACTAATGGAACTACGTTACTAAAGTTAGAACCGCTTCACCGCACAGCAGAGTACAATTCACTTTTCCCGGGAGGCGGCATGAAATCTCGCATCAGCGGCAAAACAGTGCTTTGTCTGGCGGCAGCCTTGCTCTTCGTCGCGTGCACACCCGTAATGCAGGCCAAGTCCGGCTCCAAAGCCGACAAGCAGGCTCAGAAAATCGAGAAGAAGCTTGCCAGGTATAAGACCGGCACTTTTCTGCATCTCGAGTTCAATAACAACACCGAGTCCTCAGGCACCGTCAACACGCTCTCCGACAATTCGTTCACCTTCAACAACTCGGATACAAACGCCAAAGAGACTCACCGCTACGGCGACGTCACGAAGGTGGAGAAGGGCCGGCAATACATCGGCGAGGGATCGGCGCCCAAGCACCACCGTATCTTCTGATCCAGCGCCCCCGCCTCCCCGCCCACTATGGCTGGCAGCAGGGATACACGGAATTGCCTTGACCCGGCTCCCTAATCGGCGGCCAGACGGCACTCTCATGCATAAAACTGATAGATTTTAAAGAGAGGCGCATTCAGCCGAACGACCGCGACTGCTTCCCTGAAAGGAGTCCAGCCGCGCCGGGAAAGAGCCATGTTTCACACAACAGAAGATATTCACATTCAATGGACGAAGGTGGTTCTTCCCCCCGTCTTTCTCGAAGAAGAGTTCCCCGTCACTGAAGCCTCTTCGGAGACAATCTTCAAAACCCGCACCGAGATCACGGAGATTCTCGCCGGGCGGGATTCACGTCTGCTGGTGCTGGTGGGGCCCTGCTCCATTCATGACACCAAGGCCGCGCGCGAGTACGGCGCGCTGCTCAAGGATGCGATTGCCGAGCACGCAGCCGACCTGCGCATCGTGATGCGCGTCTACTTTGAGAAGCCCCGTACCACGATTGGTTGGAAGGGGCTTATCAACGACCCCTATCTAGACCAGTCCTACAAGATCAACGACGGCCTGCGCAAGGCGCGGCGTCTGCTGCTGGACCTGGCCGAGACCGGCGTGCCCACCGGCACCGAGTTTCTCGACATGATTTCGCCGCAGTACATCGCCGGCCTCGTAAGCTGGGGAGCTATCGGCGCGCGCACCACCGAAAGCCAGGTTCATCGGCAGCTGGTGTCGGGCGTTTCCTGCCCGGTGGGCTTCAAGAACGGCACCTCGGGCGACGTGCAGGTTGCTATCGACGCAATTCTCTCCGCGGCGCATTCGCATACCTTCCTCGGCCACACCAAGCACGGCCAGTCGGCCATCTTTGTCACCACTGGCAATCCCGATTGCCACATCATTCTGCGCGGCGGCAGCAAAACGGTCAACTACACCGCGGAGTCCGTTGCCGACACTGCGGCAAAGATGCAGAAGGCCGGCATTGCGCCGCGCATCATGATCGACTTCAGCCACGCCAACAGCAACAAGGACTACCGCCGCCAAAGTGTAGTCTGCCACGATGTAGCTGCGCAGATTGCAGGTGGCGACGCGCGCATCATGGGCGTCATGATCGAGAGCAATCTGGTCGCCGGCGCGCAACCGCTCGTTTCAGGCCAGCCGCTGGTCTACGGCCAGAGCATTACGGATGGCTGCATCGACTGGGCCGAAACGCGAACGCTGCTGGCTGAACTCGCCGCCGCGGTACGTGCCAGACGCGCGTAAATGGCGTTACTTGCCTGAGGCAAAAAACGGTTTGAGTGAAATCAGCGTCGACTCTCGACGTAGAAAACGCTGAGAGCTGAACGCATCGCATCCAGCTCTCAGACCCATGGGGAAGTTTCAGGTCTACCCCCGCCAATGCGAGTCAGTCGAGAATTCGAGCATTTTGGTTCTGCTGCAGAGATTCAATCTTCGCCCTTGCCTCGCCATAATTGGAGAAGTCTTGAATCTTTTCCGAGAGGCTTATGGCAAGGTGGTTATTGGCATGAATGTAGTCCTCGAATTCCGGCATGTGAACCCGAGCGTGATATCTGTTCAAGTAGTTAATCGTGGCGTCAAGGTTAACAGCCATCAACAGCAGCGGCCGTTTCATCTGGTCGATTGCGTTCTGCTGCCATGGCGAGCCTGTATCGCGTATTGCAACAAGGTCAGAGTACAGCCTCCCAAGCTCGTTGACATTCTTCTTGATAACCTCGATCTTGGCGGCATACATTTGCCACGAAAGGTCGGAGCGGGTAAGAGCGTCCAAATCCGCTGCTTGATTGTTTACACGCGCCGCATAGGTGCTCGCGTCTGACAACAGGTTCGTGATTTTCTGCGAGTCCGCCGATTGCGCTGGCGAAATCATCGCACCTGGACCAAGAAACGCCGCCAAGATGCAAAGGGTTCCTATACGAAAAAACGGTGTCCGATTTTTCATAGCTTCCTCCTTTGGCTTTTGTTACGCGCAAAACCGCACTCTCAGCGCGGGTCGATCTATAACATGGGACGTATAGTCGAGGCCGTCGTCAACCGAACCTGCGCCGCTTTTCCGTTTGTCACTTCCACGCGTTTTTTCTTAACTGAAGCATGTAACTTGCTATCAACGCACAAGCCATTCGACAGTTGAGCGCGTTCACCTCAATTTGCTGCACCTTTTCAATCTCGAAGGGCGAACACTGTGGAAGTTGTCTAACCCACTCACTGTTTTTGCGGGCTGTGGCGCAGTATTTTTAAGAGCCAGGAGTGCACATTTCTCCGGCTGAAGAGACGAGCACCGCACGAACTGCAAAGCATTGCCGTCGCGTCGTAACTCACTATCCGTATCCACACGGTACGGCGCAGCGTAACAAGAAAGCACCGCAAAATGCTGGGAGCTGAACGCAATGCGTTCAGCTCCCAGTTATCCAGGTTAGTTTCAGGTTTAATCCCGATCACTTACCTATTTAAGCCTCTGTTCCAGCTCTGCGGCCTTGGCCCGTGCCTCGTCATAAGTCACAAAGTCCTTGATCAATGCCGAGAGGTCACTCGCAAGATCGTGATTGGCATGAACGTAGTGCTGGAACGCCGGCATGTGCACCTTGGACTGATTCTCGTTCAGGTGATTGATCGTTGCGGCCAGGTTATCGGCCATCTCCTGCAGCAGGGGCTCAATCTGGTCGATTGCGTTCTGCTGCCATGGGGAGCCCGTGTGGCGAATATCCGCGAGGTTGGCGTGCAGCTTGCCAAGCTCGTTGACATGCTGCTTGATGACCCCGATTTTGGCGGCATACGTCTGCCACGAAATATTCGAGCGGGTAAAAGAGTCCATTTCCGCCGCGTCGGTGGCCGCACGCATCGCGTGGGTCTTCGCGTCCGACAACATGCTCGATATCTCTTTCGAGTCCGCGGTCTGGGCCTGCGAAATTTTCGCTCCCACAGCCAGAAACACCGCCAAGACACAGAGGGATCCAATATGGAAAAGTGCTGTCCGATTCTTCATACTTTCTCCTTTGCATTTGTTACGCGCTAAACGAGTCTTGTTAGCGCGGTGTAACGTGTTGCTGCTATATTTTTAGATTCGAACGGATCATCTTGGTTGCCCGAAGTTAGTTCGATTTCCGCCTTTTCGTACAGTGACAATTCCCTTATTCACCTTGCCAAAGAACAGATAATTCACTTAGTACGACTGCCGAATATATTGGGCCTGATGTGGCTCCTTTTTAAGTTTCTCAGGGCAAAACATGTCTGAGCTGGATTGTGTCGCGGCGCATAAGTATTCCTATAACTTGTAAGTAGGTTACGGCTAGGATTTGGAATTCAAAATGCAACAAGGATAAAACTCATAAGATCTCAAAGCAATGCTTCATGCACAAGCAACACGCCATCCAGTCCTCCACTCGCAATTGAATGTGACAAGCACGATTAAACGGAAGTGAAAGTACGTAAAAGCAAGCTATCGCGCGAGAGCTTAGTGCGCCTTCTCAAATTCTGCCGGGCCGCGCAATTGAATTTCGCAGTTGCGTCTCCCATTGAAATGTTTTCATTCATGAGCCCTTGCTTCCGATGAGCCAGATGTTCCAGATCTCGATCCTCGCGACCTTGATGCTTGTAAGGCATGGAAACCGGCGAACTTCCACTTGCAGAGCGCCAATCAAACATCCTGGCATGCGTCCGATCGCCGATGCACTCATCAAACTCAACTTATCATTGCGCGATCCATAGCGGGCCCGATAAGCAGCTGCGCGTGGCAGAGGCCAGCGAGAAATAATATGCCGGGCACCACGCGTGGGATGTCTGAAGGCGACGATGGCTCGTATCGCACTACAACTTTGGTGTATGGAGAAGGGGGAAATGGTTATTTACAGCAAGGCTCACGCGTGGAAAATTGGGAACACGAATACGCCTTCAAGTGAGCGAGAATGAGCCTTATATTTTATGCGTTACAGAGAATGGAGAGTGATCGCGACGCCATTTTGTCGTTTCCACCCTCAGAGGCGGATGAGTTTCTTCACCATGCCAGGCTAGAGGCCGGGTCAAAAGAGGATTCCGTTTTAACGGAACCAGACGACGAAGCCAACCAGTCGCGCGCCGAATCGGCGCCCCCACTGTACACGGTCGAGTGGCCGCAGCCGGCCAGCAACTCCACCATGGCGGGCCTTTCCAGCCCTCTCAGCGATCCACCCGAACA
>Ga0307377_10001665_pt1 | contig 27502 bp, 41 predicted proteins | sample TR3MG_FD_202535 | JGI IMG/M metagenome (GOLD analysis project Ga0307377, IMG submission 202535) | Soil microbial communities from Risofladan, Vaasa, Finland - TR-3 | ecosystem: Environmental > Terrestrial > Soil > Coastal area > Acid sulfate soil | place: Finland: Risofladan, Vaasa | collected... | reverse complement strand
CAAACAAAGGCATTAAGTACAATTTCTTAATGGAAATTAAAGAAGGTGACGGGAAACTGACACCTCAGCAAATAATCTGGCATGCAGACTGGCAAGGTCAAGCGGCTATCGTTCGGAATATAGAGGAAGCGTTAAGCGTAATTAAAAATGCCATCAAATAAGAAACCAAGAAAACCTAAGAAATTCGTACCTAAGACACTACCAATCACAATCAGGCATAACGCAGAATCAGAGACAGCTTTGCAACTAGCTCCCCATGCGGAGCTGATGAAGCTACGGGAAGGCTACGGTGGCATTGAGAGCTGGCACACAATTGTTGCTAGGCTCAATATCGGGTTAGTGGCTGCTAACGCTGCTGGCAAGGAAGATCAGGCCAAGGATATACGGATAGGGCTAGATGCCATGCTAAAGGTACAGACTAGGTACGATAAAACGGGCAAGTGGGGATTATCTGGCAGCGACTTGAGGGAAGTGGGTGACGGGCTAGTGCTTACTGATAACTTACAGCTATCGTTAACTAGAAAGCAATTTGCACAAGCTATCGATTATGTATGGCAACACGCTGCTAAATAAAACCTATCAATAATTGTTAGCCGATAAAAATATATATGTTGCATCGTCGGAATACTATGCTATAGTTCACTCACAGCAGCACAATATCAATTAACTAGGAGCTGACTATGAAGGCAAAGCCAACTTTTGAACACGAAACCTGCTCACGTTGCTGCGGTGGTGGAGAATATAGTTTTAATCTTATGCATGGAAGCCGTTGCTACGGCTGTGCAGGTACTGGCTATAAGTTGACAAAACGAGGACAAGCGGCTCAACAATTTTTGAATGAAATGCGAGCATTACCAATGGAAAATTTCCAAATTGGAGATTTGATTAGATTTGATGGAGCATCTTCTCGGTGGGAAAAAATTGTATCTATTGAGTTTCTGAACGGCGAACAGGCCGGTTATGTAAATAGACCAGATTTGCAATGTGTCCGCATTAAAACAAATGGCAGTGGAATGATAGGTTTTGTTGGGAGTAAATATACTAAAGGATTCACCGCTGAGGAAAAACAAAAGCAAGTTGACCAAGCATTGGCTTATCAGGAAACGTTGACCAAAACCGGCAAGACTCGCAAACAAAAAATAGCAGCTTAATTAACTAACCCCGGCGAAAGCCGGGTTACCAATATGAACTCAATAGATCCCCACGAAGCAATTAACTACATGATCCGGCACTCTGCTGAATACGCACAGGCCAAGGCTCAGGTTACCTACCTTGAAGAATTCCGTAAAAGCAAGAAAGCAATGTTGTTCTCTGTAGCAATGGGAAACACTATTGCCGATAAAGATAACTACGCCTACAGCCATCCAGAGTATCTAGCGGTACTGGACGGGCTTAAAGAGGCCGTAGAGAAGGCAGAAACGCTTAGGTGGATGTTGGTAGCAGCACAGGCTAGGATCGACGTATTTAGGACTCAAGAAGCCAGTAACAGACGTATAGATCGCGCAGCCCAATAAGAGGATAATATGATTAACGACAATGTAGTAGACGATAGCAATTTGGCACAATGTTACAAATGTGGATTTGTGGACGATTGGGATGAGATACCTAAAGGACACTGCTGGGCTTCTGGCGATTCGCTTACTGAGTGTCCAGGTTGCGGTGACGTAGACGGATTTTCCGACTATGACCCAGCAAAGGCCATTATTCGAAACCTTGCCCATGAAGTTGCGAAAGCTATCTGAGGCAGAGATTGAGGAGCTGGGTATTCAGGCATTTGGGAACTTGTACTACTACTATCCAGACCAGATCAAAGACTTGATAGAGCTGGTTCAGAAGCGGCTAGAGGGTAAAAATCGTGCGTAAACGTGAAGCAGAATACTTGTCAAAAGTGGCTGACATTGGCTGTATAATCTGCTATAGGGCAGGTAATGCTGGTACTTTGGCAGAGATTCACCATATCCGAGGTCTGGGTTTAGGGATGGGAGTAAGGAATTCGCATTACAACGCATTACCACTTTGTCCTGAGCATCACAGGGGTAACACTGGGTATCACGGTTTAGGTCGCAAGGCTTTTGAGCGCAAGTACGGCGTTACTGAACAGGAACTTCAATTACAAGTTAAGGAATTGCTCAATGAAGACGGGTCTTTACAGTAATATTCATTCTAAACGCAAGCGTATAGCCGAGGGTTCAGGCGAGAAGATGAAGAAGCCTGGCACTAAGGGCGCACCGACTAAGGCTGACTTCAAGCAAGCAGCTAAGACTGCAAAGAAGAAGAAATAATGGCTGGCCTACTATCTCCCCCTGCTGCGTCAATGGATGGCTCAATTTTTGTTGAAGCCGCTAGAAAGTTTGGATTACCAACGGACAACGATACGCTGAATAAAATCGTTGCAATGGTTAATCTTGGTGAGTCTCCAGAAGTTGCTGCACAAAAACTATCTAGTATGGGTCTGTTAAGCCCCGGTGCTGGGTCAATGTTGCGTATTGATAAAACTCCAAAAGGCGCTGGATACTTTGGCGTTCTTAAAGGTATTGCTGGCGATGTTAAAGGCATGGATGTAACAGAGCTTAGTGCAGATTCTGATATTAATGGGCAGCGTGTCTTGTATCCGTTGGTTGTTCCTACATTAAGCAAGCAAGAGCTTAATATATTGCTTTCTGGTAAAAAGCCGACTGATTCTATTTATCAAAAGGCAGAGGAGTTTGCCATGCAAAGATTAAAAGATGGATTGCCTACGTTTGCAAGGCCCGGTGAAACATTCCCAGTTCCAAAGGGTAAGAAATGACAGCCGCTTGGACTAAGAAGGCCGGTAAGAACGCTAAGGGCGGTCTGAACGAGAAAGGCCGTAAGTCTTATGAGGCTGAGAACCCTGGTTCTAACCTGAAGGCCCCAGTCAAAGCAGGTGACAACCCCCGTCGAGCGAGCTTTTTGGCAAGAATGGGGAATATGCCCGGCCCGGAGAAGAAACCAAATGGTGAGCCTACTCGTTTGTTACTGTCTTTACGAGCATGGGGAGCCAGCAGTAAGGCCGATGCCAAGAAGAAAGCTGCTTCTATCTCTGCTCGGAACAAGAAAAAGTAATGCGATATTCCTATGGGATTGAAAACATTCGAGTTAGGGAATGGGGTGAAGGCGCTGATGTATTAATCGGCGCTTTTTGCTCTATTGCTGACAATGTTGAGATATTCCTTGGTGGCAATCACAGAACCGATTGGGTAACGACTTATCCGTTTGGGCATATTCATCAGGACAAATTCCCTTGGCATGGCAAAGGGCATCCAGCGACTAAGGGTGATGTTGTCATTGGCAACGATGTCTGGATAGGATCAGGCGCTACCATATTGTCCGGTGTTAATATCGGTGATGGCGCTGTCATATCGGCTAAGTCCGTGGTGGTTAAGGATGTGCCTCCCTATGCTATTGTTGGCGGTAATCCTGCCAAGGTATTAAAGCTACGGTTTACTGAAGACCAGATACAGAGGCTACTGCAAAATCCGTGGTGGAATCTACCTGATAGCCGAATCAAAGAACTAATCCCATTATTGTGTTCTGATAACGTAGAGGATCTAATTGCAGCCCTTAATCCTTAATTTAGGCTCCGGCAAGGACTGGAGAGAAGACTGTCTAAACTCAGACATTCAGGCTAGGGTAAATCCTGACTGGGTGTGTGACATTTCAAAGGTTCAATGGGGTGAGGTAATAGAGACCCGGTTCGGACAGATTAAGATTAAGCCTGATATGTTTGAAGAAATCGTCGCAAATGACGTTTTAGAGCATATACCGGACTTAATTAGCGCAATGAGGAACTGCCGAGACCTGCTAATCCCGAACGGGAAATTTACTATTTCTGTTCCGTATGAATTAAGCCTTGGCGCATGGCAAGATCCGACTCATGTTCGTGCTTTTAATGAGAACAGTTGGCTGTATTACACTGATTGGTGCTGGTATTTGGGCTGGGACAAGGGTTTTAAGCTGACAGAGATTCAGTTTAAATTGACAGAGTTAGGCACAGAGATGTCTGAGGCCGGACTTCCCGATCAGGAAATTCTGAGAACACCGAGGGCAGTAGATTCCATGAGGGTAACATTGTGCAAGCAATAGTCATCTGTACGGTCAAGAACCCCGGCATTACGGTATTGCTGGAGTCAATCAAAGTATATGCGCCCTCGATGCCCGTATACCTATTTGGGAATAGCCTGGAGCTTTGGCACAGGGCTAAGTCAATCCTGCCGAATTTGGTCTGGAGGCCGAATCAGGCTACGAATTTCGGCGATGCCTACAATGTAGCTACAAACTACGCTTTTGAGCATGGCAAGTACGAGTCAGTAATCCTTAGTAATGACGATGTGGTGCTGAACCCAGATACCATGAGGCTACTGGCGGCAGATGCGGAGATTCTGGAATCAACGGGCATAAATGTCGGATTCTTGGGTGCAAGATCGGACTACGTGTTGCCAGACCAGAACATTAGGTTCCCTGTTTACGATGATAAACAAGAGGGACTAAGATGGGCTAGTGAGGCACAGATCAAGGAGACGGGAGTAATCGCACCTATCTTTGCCAGCATAAGCAGGAAGGCATGGGACACGGCTAAGTTTCCTAGCACTAATTGGTATTCCGATAATATAATATGTCATGACCTGCTAGAAGCGGGTTACAGGCATTTCGTCAGCAGGGCTTATGTGCATCACGCAGGAAGCCAGACAGTAGGCACAGACTTCAAGAAATGCCATGAGGAACCACGAGAGTGGATAAAGGCTAACAGGCCGGATATGTACGAGGTATTTTATGGCTAACCCAATAGATGATTTCTTTAAGGCAATAGCAAATACCATCGTTGGCGGTGGTGTTCAGGCTTATGGTGCTGTTGCTGATCGTAGCCAGATGCCATCAAATAAACGTTTGTATTTGGAAACATTTGCAGACAAAAACCAGATGCCGATTACGGAAAAGAATTTCACGCAAGCAGAACTAAATACTATTGGCGAGTTAATTAAGGCAAAGCAGTTAGCTAACCCTAATGCACCGACAGGATATATCCAATACAAGGACTACTTGAACTTTGTTCCTCCTTCGCAAAACTCTATGGCTGCTGGAGTAGGAGCAGGGGCAGCGAATCCTTACGAAAACATTAGGACTACACTAGGCCAGTTTAATTACGCAGTAGATCCAAAGACAGGAAATGTTTCCATTAAAGACACATACGACTTTAATCCTTTAAAGAACAAGGTTCAGCAAAAAATGTCTACAGGAGACTATATTCCTAATGCTCCTAGTCTTTATGCATTAGCAAGAATGTACGGTGAGGCAATGATGCCAGAAGGTAAGGGTAGACAGGTACAGATTCAAATACCGGGGCTACTTGGTCGGTAAGCATGACATCCAAAGGATAATGCAATTATGGAAACAAATAGCGATTTTAAAACGCCAGAAATCGGCAAAGGACTAGCAGGGCCGGGTAGACCTAAGGGTATGCCTAATAAGGCTACAGGCATCGTAAGAGAGGCCATTGCTAACCTACTAGAGCGCAATGCTCCTAACATGGATAGATGGCTTAATGAGGTGGCTGACAAGGATCCTCATAAGGCATTGGACATTATCCAGAAGCTCTCTGAGTACCATATACCTAAGTTGGCAAGAACTGAGGTTACTGGCGCAGATGGTGGGCCGCAAGAGCATGTGGTCACATGGCAGAAGTAATCGAGATAGCTTACAAGCCAAGGGATCAGCAGTTAGCTATCCATGAGGCAGTAGATAACCACAGGTTTACGGTAGTAGTTGCCCATCGTCGTATGGGGAAGACTGTAAGCGCCATCAATCATCTAATAAAGGCTGCCATTGAGTGCAAGAAACCTAATCCGAGATTTGCCTATATTGCTCCTACTTATGCTCAGTCTAAGCGTGTGGCTTGGGATTACCTGCTTGAATTTACTCGTCCACTGGGTGCTACGGCTAATATTTCTGAGCTTCGCGTGGACTTTTGGGGGCGTAGAATTAGTCTTTACGGTTCTGACAATGCCGATTCGCTCAGGGGCCAGTACTTTGACGGAGTGGTGCTGGACGAGATTGGAGACCAAAACCCAAAAATCTGGAACGAGGTCATCAGGCCAGCGTTAGCAGATAGGAACTCAGACGAGGCTCCTACGTGGTGTCTGTTCATTGGTACGCCTAAAGGTAAGAACCACTTTGCTGACTTTAGGGATAGGGCGCAGACAGCGGAGGGATGGAAGCTCCTTGAGTTCAAGGCCAGCCAGACAGGTATCCTCAGCGACAAAGAACTTTGGGGTGCTCGCAAGGAGATGGGCGAGGACAAGTACCAGCAGGAGTTTGAGTGTTCCTTTAACGCAGCGGTTGAGGGTAGTTATTATGGGCAGATTATTAACGATCTCGAAGCCAAGTCTAGGATCACGACTATTGACCGGGATGACCTTTGCCGGTCTTTTGTTGCTTGGGATTTGGGCATGGGCGATTCTACTTGCCTATGGGTGGCTCAGTTGGCTGGTAAAGAGATTAGGCTTATTGACTGCGTCGAAAACCACGGGGTCGGTCTGGACTGGTATGTATCATGGCTGCGAGACAACAAGTACGAAGGCTTCGGGCAGATCCTCCCGCACGACGTTGAAGTAAGAGAACTAGGCACAGGCCGCAGCCGTAAGGAAGTACTGCAAGAGGCTGGGCTAGAGATTACCGTGGCTCCGAGGTTGTCTATTGCTGATGGCATACAGGCTGTCAGGCGTATCTTGCCTAGATGCTGGTTTGACCACAAGACTAAGCCAGGACTTGACGCTATACGCAACTACCGTAGGGAATACAACGAGAAGCAGCAGGTGTTCTACGATAAGCCACTGCACGACTGGTCTAGCCATTACTCAGACGCTTTCAGATACCTTGCTATTGGGCTTGACGAGAGCGACGATTCATGGTCATCAGACTTGCCTATCAATACCAAATGGGTTGTATAATAGGCAAAATTCCTGTAAGGGTTTGCTATGAAGATGGATGAAGGCACAATCAAGGGTATCCTTGAAGCTGAGATTGATAACTCAATCGGCTTTATTGAGACCGAGACTACTGAGGAGCGCCGCCGGGCGTTAGATTACTATCTCCGCAATCCCTATGGGAACGAGGTAGAAGGCCGTAGCCAGATTGTGACGGGGGAAGTAGCCGAAGCAATTGATGGTGCGCTGCCACAACTTATCCGTGTCTTTACGACAACAGAGGATATTGTCTACTTTGAGCCTCAGTCTGAGAACGACGAGGAATCCGCAAAGCAAGCCACAGACTATTGCAACTGGGTGTTCTACCGTGAGAACGATGGTCTGCTAATCCTGCATAACTGGTTCAAGGATGCCTTGCTTCAGAAGGTGGGCGTGGTTAAGTCCTACTGGGATGCTAAGGAAGATGTTAGCAAAGAGAAATACAAGAACTTGACAGAGGATGAGCTGGCTCTATTACTGTCGGACGAGTCGCTAGAGGTTGTCAAGCAAGACATTGAGATGATTGACGCTGGCCTAGATATGATGGGTATGCCTATCCAGGCTCCGTCTATCTCTGTGACTGTCAAGCGGGTGAATAAGTACGGCTGTGTGAAGATTGAGAACGTTCCACCAGAGGAGTTCCTGATCTCCAAGGCTGCTAGAACCATTGAGGATGCTCCCTTTGTAGCCCATCGAAAGCTAATGCAGCGGTCAGAATTGATTGCGCTTGGCTACGATAAAGATGTCGTAGATGAGCTACCTTCTTATGATGACCTGACGTTCAGCCCTGAGCGCATTGCTCGCTTTGACCAAGGTGAACAGCCAGACGAAGCACAGAGCCTTGACCCTGCGATGCAGACGGTTGAGGTATATGAGTGCTATATACGGATTGACGAGGATGAGGACGGTATTGCCGAACTGCATCGTATTGTCTACTGCGGTTCAGAGATACTTGAAGATGAGGAATGTGAATATGTCCCGTTCCACAGCATTTGTCCTATCCCTATTCCCCATAAATTTTTCGGTCAGTCTCTGGCAGATCGGACTATGGACATCCAGCTTATCAAGTCCACTATTACTCGTCAGTCTTTGGATAACCTGTATCTGACGAACAATAACCGTGTTGGCGCTGTTGATGGTCAGGTAAACCTCGATGACCTGCTGAACGCTACGCCTGGCGGTATTGTCCGTATGAAGAACCCTAATGCTCTGGTTCCGCTACAGGTTCAGTCTACGTTCGGTCAGGCTATGCCAATGCTAGAGTACATGGATAACGTCCAGACCAAGCGAACAGGTGTTAGCGATTCGCAACAAGGTCTTGACCCTGATGTGCTGTCGAACGTTACGGCTGCTGCTGTTGCTGCGATGATGAAGTCTAACTCTGGCAAGCTGGAGTTGATTGCTCGTATCTTTGCTGAGACTGGCGTTAAGAGCCTGTTCCGTGGGATTCTGCATCTGTTGGGCAAGTATCAGGACAAGCCGAAGATCGTCCGTATGCGTGGTAAGTACGTGCAGTTTGACCCTCGCACATGGAACAATGAATACGATGTGTCGGTCAATGTCGGTCTGGGTTCAGGTGACCGGGATCAGAAGTTGACGATGCTCCAGATGATTCTTGCCAAGCAGGAACAGATCATTCAGCAGTATGGCCCGTCTAATCCTCTGGTGTCTGTTGGTCAGTACCGCAACACATTGGCTAGGTTCATTGAGGCCGCAGGGTTTAAGGACGCTACAGCCTTCATGAACGAGATTAGCCCTGAGATGGATGCTCAGTTGTCGCAGCCCAAGCCACCTGCCCCTGACCAGCAAGCAGAGGTAGCTAAGATGCTGATGGAGGTTGAGCGTGAGAAGACACAGGCTAAGTCGCAGATTGATGCTGCCAAGTTGGATCTGGAACGTCAGACGCTAGAGGCTGAGTTCACCCGCAAGGGCATTGAGATGCAGATGAAGAACCAGAAGGATCAGGCTGACATCCGTATCAAGGAGGCTCAGTTAGCAGTCCAGCAACTGCAAGCTATTCTGGCTATGGACTTGGCAGACGAGGACAGCCGTAACAAACAGGCTGAGATTGTATTAAAGACGATTAAGGAACTAGGGAGCCTGACTGGTGGATAAAGCACAATGGGCTATTAACCTGCTCAGAGACGAGATATTCCAAGAGGTTCTTGAAAGCATCCGTGGCACTGAGATGAACAAGATACTGATGAGTAACTATGGTGAGGTTGATTTGCGTGAGGAAGCTTATATGCGCTTACGTGTATTGGAATCAATAGAATCTCACATTGAAAGCATGGCTGCTCAGAAGGCTATTGACGAGAAAAGGATTAAGATTTTGTAACCCGTTTCGGGCGGTTCCCGATATAATTTAGGAAACATAAATGAGCGATACTCCAAACACGACTCCCGAGGGAAGTGGCGAGTTAACGGTAGGTGGTGCAGCAGACGCTATCTTGGGTCTAATGGGTGGTGAAGAAGGCTCCGAACAGGAACAACCGGAATCCCAACTAGAGGCCAACGATAGCGATGCCGAATCTGATGAGTCTGAGGAATATTCAGACGAGTCGGAGGTAGAACAAGAAGATGGCGAGGATGAGTCAGAAGAACCTCAGAGATACCGTGTCAAAGCCGCTGGCGAAGACCGGGAGGTAACCTTAGATGAGCTTATCAAGTCTTATCAACTTGGCACTGACTATACAAAGAAATCGCAAGCTGTAGCTGAAGAACGTAAGGCGGTTGAATCTGAGCGTCATGCAGTTCAAGAGGCAAAGCAATTGCGCGATCAGTATGCGCAGAGGTTGGAAGTCATCGAGCAGATGCTTAACCAGCCGCAACAAGCAGAGGATTTGGATTATCTGAAAGAGACTGACCCTATCGGTTATGCCGTGAGAGTCGCTGAGATGTCTCAGAAGGAGAAACAGTTAGCGCAGGTTCGTGCTGAACGGGATCGTATCTCGCAACAGCAGGAATATGACAAGCAACAGCAGATGCGGCAGATGGTTGCTGCGGAGTCTGAGAAGCTAGTCGCTGCGATACCTGAGTTTGCTGACCCGTCTAAGGGCGAATCAATCCGAAAGGATATTCGGACTTACGGTAAGCAGATGGGATTCTCTGATGAGGAATTGGCTAATGTGTTCGATTCCAGAGCAGTTCTGACGCTGTTTAAGGCTATGCAGTACGACAAGCTACAGTCGAGCAAGCCTGCTGTTAACAAGCGTGTGCAAGAGGCTCCCAAGGCGATTAGGCCCGGTGTATCTAAGCCACGAGACAGTAATAGCGAGGAACTGAAGAAACTTAAAGCGCGAGCGAAGTCATCCGGTCGGGTGGCAGATGCCGCAAGTGTATTTGAACGATTCTTATAGGAAATTAGATCATGGCAACTTATACCGCACACAGCGCAGTTGGTCAGCGCGAAGATTTGACTGATGTCATCTATGACATTTCGCCTACCGAGACTCCTTTCATGTCCTCGATTGGCAAGACTAAAGCTACGGCTGTTTTCCACGAGTGGCAGACTGACACGCTGGCAGCCGCTACTACTGCTAACGCTGCTGTTGAAGGTGCTGACGCTTCGGACGCTACCCTGTCTCCGACTGTTCGTCTTGGCAACTATACACAGATCATGCAGAAGACTATCAAGGTCTCCGGCACTCTGGACACAGTGAACAAGGCTGGTCGTAAGTCTGAGAAGGCATATCAGCTGGCTAAGGCTTCGCAAGAGATCAAGCGCGATCTGGAGACTGTTCTGCTGTCGAACCAGGGTCGTTCTGCTGGTGATGGCTCTACTGCTCGTAAGATGGCTTCTCTGCTGTCGTGGATCAAGACCAACTCGTCGGCTCAGACCAACGGTGGTGACCCAACGACTATCGGCGTGTCTACTCGTACTGACGGTAACACCCGTACCTTTACTGAAGCCCTGCTGAAAGAAGTCGTGGCTGAGGTGTTTGTTTCCGGTGGTTCGCCTAAGGTGCTGATGGTTGGCGCAACTGGCAAGCAGAAGGTTAGCTCTTTCACTGGTATCGCTGAAACCCGTTTCAACGTGACCGGCAATGCTCCTTCTACAATAATTGGCGCGGCAGATTTTTATGTGAGCGACTTCGGAAACCTGGCGGTCGTACCTAATAGATTCATGCGTACCCGCGATGCTCTGATCCTTGATCCTGAGTACGCAGCTATCGCTTACCTGCGTCCGTTCCAGACTAACGAACTGGCTAAGGCTGGCGATGCTGACAAGACTCAAATCTTGGTCGAATGCACCCTTGAGGTTAAGAACGAAGCCGCCCACGGTATCGTTGCTGACCTGAATATGTCGCTGTAAAGAACTAGCCCCTGATCTTCGGATTGGGGGCTTTTCTACGAGGATTTATGGACTTTAGAGATACAGCAGTACACGCGGACGGTGATGGCGGTATCGTCATCGAGACTAAACAGGATGTATCGGAGATCATTGAGGCTAACAAGGCTCAATTAGAGTTCGACAAGCAAAGGACTGGGCATCTTAAAGACCTGCACCATGTAGCCAGGATTCCGTTCACGGTCATTGATGACTTGAACAAGATAGGCATCATGAAGGGCTTTAGCATTGTGGATGACGCAGCGTTTGCCAGTTGGCTTAATAATCCTGATAATGCTGTTTGGAAGACTTATCGCGGAACTATCTCTAAGGGGAACTAATGATTGTAGGCGTATGCGTACCAGCAAGGGACGAGGTTCACACCTCTTTTGCATTTGACTTTGCCAAGATGGTCGGCAGAGATTCTAAGCATAGGTGTTCTCAAGATGGTAACGGCCTAAAGCTGTACACGATGGCAGGGACGCTGATATTCGATCAGAGGGAGAAGCTAGTAGATGCTGCTCTCAAAGAGGGATGTGATGCGGTTCTGTTTATTGACTCAGATATGCGGTTTCCTAGTGACACGATTGACATTTTGTTAAGTCGTGAGGTTCCGATTGTTGGGGTCAATGCGGTAACGAGACGTAAGCCTACGCTACCGACTGCTTTAAACCTTGAGATTGAGAAGGATGACGAGGGCAAGATTATCCGTCACGCTTGGCACAAGGTTGATTCGATGGGCAAGGAAGGAATAGAGCCTGTCACAGCGGTTGGTTTTGGTGTGGTGATGATTCGCAAGGAAGTGTTTGAGAAAGTGCCTAAGCCTTGGTTTGATGTGGGTTGGGGATCAAAGGGCATTATTGGCGAGGATGTGCATTTCTGCATCAAAGCCTTAGATGCCGGGTTCCAGACTCATGTAGACCACAGCCTTTCCAAACATATCGGTCACATTGGTACGTATGAGTATCGGTGGGAAGATGTAGAAGAAGGCGCTATTGAGGCGCATAACAACGGGAAATAGTCATGGCATTGACGAGCTATAGTGAACTAAAGACTACGATAGCCAGCTACCTAGCTCGTAGTGACCTTGACTCAGTAATCCCTGACTTTATCCGGCTGTCTGAGGAACGGTTGCGTAGAGACCTGAGAATCCGTCAGATGCTGGTGGTGGCTACGGCTTCAACTACGGGTGGGGATTCCACGGTGGGACTACCTGCCGACTTCCTTGAGATGCGGGACATCCACTTTAATACGAATCCGATTAGCTCGGTATCGTATGAATCCCCTAATACTTTCTATCAAAGCACACGGGCTACTGAGTCAGGTATCCCACGTACTTACACTGTCCTGGCTTCAGAGATTCAGTTTGCGCCTATCCCTGATGCGGCTTATCAGGCTCAGATGCTGTACTACGCAAAGCCTCCTCTCTTGAGTGATACCAATTCAAGCAATGTGTTCTTGGCTAACTGCCCTGATGCGCTGCTGTACGGTGCTTTAGGAGAGGCTGAACCGTACCTGATGAACGATGCTAGGTTGCAGGTCTGGGCCGCGCTCTATGACCGTTCTATCGCTTCTATATCTAATGCTGACCAGTCTAGTGAATACAGCGGTCAGCCAATGGCAATGTCTTATAACGTGAGGTAAATCATGGCAGAAATGTCGAATTATCTGGAAAATGCTCTGATTAACGCTACCTTGCGTAATACGAGCTACACAAGCCCTGCAACGGTTTATGTCGGTCTGTATCTAACTGACCCTACTGATGCCAATACCGGCACTGAGGTCTCTGGTGGCTCTTATGCCCGTACTGCGGTGACATTTGGTGCGCCTAGTGATGGTGCTTCCCTGAATGATGCTGCGGTTGAGTTCCCACAGTGTACGGCTTCATGGGGAACGGTAGCGTTTATCGGTATTCTGGATGCTTCAACTGCTGGTAATCTGATGTATCACACTGCTCTGGATACGTCCAAGACGATTGATACGGGTGACATCTTTAAGATTGCTATTGGTTCCTTGTCTGTAACGCTGTCGTAAGGGGTAAATAATGTCCACTATCGTCACACGGGCTGGTAAAGGTAGTGCGTTAACCCATACAGAGGTAGACGCAAACTTTACGAACCTAAACACAGACAAGCTGCAATCAGGGAACACTGCTGCTGCCTTAACGATTACTAGCGCAACGATTAACGGTGGCGCAATTAATAGCACAACGGTGGGTGCAACGACTCCCGCCTCTGGCTCATTTAGCAGCCTCACCGACTCAGGCAACCTGACCTTCACCGGCACAGGCAACCGCATCACTGGTGACTTCAGCAATGCGACGGCAGCTAACCGTGTTTCGTTTCAAAGCAGTACGACAAATGGAAATACGATTGTTCCATTTATCCCAAACGGTGCTGCAACACAGACAAACTTAGCTTTATATAACGGTTCTGACGTAACCACTAATTTTAGTCTTTTTACTATTCGTCATAACACAACTGCATCTTCGTTTGCATCAGCGATTGGTGGAACTGGCGCATACGTTCCTATGACATTTGAAACCAACGGCTCCGAGCGTATGCGGGTTGATACGTCGGGGAATGTGGGGATTGGGACGAGTGCGCCAAGAGCCAGACTTGATCTCGCAAATGGCGTACTTACTGGCGTTGGTAACATTGGTGGTCAAGCAGATACCGGTGCGTACACTATTTGGGGTGGGCACTCAACATTAAATGGGGCATATGTACAGCTTTGGGGCGCGTCATCAGCAAACGCAAACGTGCTTATTTTTGGCAATGCCAGCACCGAACGCGCCCGTATCGACTCCTCCGGCAACGTGGGGATTGGTACTGCTTCGCCGGGTGCAAAGCTGGATGTTCGCGGATCATCAACCTTCTTGGTAAATGCAACCAACCCTACCGCGTGGACTTCTGTTGATTCTGCGCTGACCACAGGGTCAATGTATAACCAGTGGAATACGACATCAAATGTTGGCATCTCTGGAACGTACACAAACCACCCCTATACGTTCGTCACCAACAACACCGAACGCATGCGCATCACCTCCGCAGGCAACGTGGCGATTGGGACGAGTTCGCCGGTTTCTGGAGCGAGGCTTGCTACTGTTGGCGGCCCAGTTCAGTTAAGCGGCGGTACAACTTCGCAAGAGGGCATCCGCATTCAAAGAGTATCTGGGTACGCAAGCATTACCGGCATTAACAATGACAACAATGCCTATAACCCGATAGCATTTTTTACGAGTGGAACCGAAGCAGCCCGTATCGACTCCAGCAATAATTTCTTAATCGGAAAAACTTCTCCGGGATATACAACTTCAGGCGTTTCTCTTAGCAACTCTACAAATCAATTTGCATGGTCTGGCAACAGCGGTTCTGTTGTAGCAAGTTTTGCTACTCCGGTAAACCAAAGTCAAATTGGTTTTTATAGAACCGATACCGGCGGCCTCATGGGAACTATCTCAAATGGCGCGTCAAATACCGTCGCATACAACACAAGTTCCGATTATCGCTTGAAAGACAATGTGAAGCCGATGACTGGTGCGCTTGCAAAAGTTGCTGCGCTTCGACCAGTCACATGGACTTGGAGAGAAGACGGGATTGCTGGCGAAGGTTTTATTGCTCATGAAGTACAAGCAATAGTTCCTGACGCAGTAACCGGAGAAAAGGACGCGGTGGATGACAAAGGTAATCCGCGATTCCAAGGAATCGACACATCGTTCTTGGTTGCAACGTTGACAGCGGCAATCCAAGAGCAACAGCAAATGATCGAAACACTACAGGCCGAAGTAGCGGCACTTAAAGGAGCTTAAATGAACATCACCTACACAATCGACAACCTCGACCGTCAAACCGCCGATGGCCTAGTCACCACTGCCCACTGGCGCGTATCTGCCGTAGATGGCGAACACTCTGCCGGTGCTTACGGCTCTGTCGGCTTTACCCGTGGCGAGGACTTCACGCCGTTTGAGGCGCTGACCGAGGCGCAGGTCATTGCTTGGGTCAAAGAGCAACTGGATGTTGAGCAGATTGAGGCTGCGCTGGCTCAAATCATTGCCGAGCAGAAGCAGCCATCTAAAATTTCTGGAACTCCTTGGTAAATGAGCCTTCAATACGTAGTCTATGACTATTGGGAATACGGCTACGCTGAAGGCGATGCAATCCTTGAATTTGGCAGTGCATCTGTAACTGCTCAGGCAACAGTAACGTCAGACGGGATAAGAATAAGAACAAGCAGCGGAAGCGTTACTGGAAATGCTGCGGTATCTGCTCAGGGAACTAGAATTCAATTTGGTGATGCTAGTGTTAGTTCTTCAGCAATAGTAACGGCAGACGGTATTAGGGTTAGAACCGGCGTTGCTGGCATTACAGGAACAGCTACGGTTACAGCCCTTGGTGGCGTGGTTTACAGCGTTTCTGGGGCGATTAATGGCGTGGCTAGTGTGTCTGCCTCACCTAATGCGATATGGGCTGGAAACGCCGCTATAAACGGTTCTGTGGCCTTTGTAGCTAGAGGCAATATTATCGGGGATGAGTGGGCAGATACTGTACCTAGTACGGACACTTGGACGCAGGTTGCAGAAGTTGCAAATGTCTGGACTCCGGTGGTTGCTGGCCCTAATACTTGGTTCAGTAATAGCTTGTTTGACCCGTATGTAGAGATTGATTATTGGGATGATGGTTATACAGATGATCGTTACGATTACTGGATTAAAACATCTTCTACGCAAGATAACTGGACGAGGCAGTAATGCAAAAGATCATATTCGGGGAGTGGTTGCCAGATCAGCCTGGTGTTACTGGGGCGGTAACGGATGCTAAGAACTGTTACCCGGTTTCTAATGGTTATGCGCCATTTAGGAGCGAGGCTGATTATTCGGACGATGCTGGTACGGCTCTACTGGTTGCGTTTGCTGGCAAGTTTGGCGGTGCTAGTACGCTGTTTGCGGCTAGTGCGACACAGATTTACAAGTTTGACAGCACTGATGCAAGTTTGGATGCAGCTACGACTACGGGTTACTCAGCGGTAGAGGGTTGGGATATAACCCAGTTTGGCCCTCAGATGATTCTGGCTAATGGTCAGGATAAGCTGCAAGCATGGACTTTGAATTCATCTACTGTCTTTGCTGACCTGTCTGCTGATGCGCCTATTGCCAAGTATGTAACGGTTGTCCGTGACTTTGTTGTGGCAGCTAATGACGGGACGGATACAAGCAAGGTTTACTGGTCAGACTTAAATGACGAGACAGACTGGACTCCCGGTGCTGCTTCTCAGGCTGATAGCCAGATTCTCCCTGACGGTGGTGACATTACTGGGATTGCGGGTGGTGAGTACGGTCTGATCTTCTTGGAACGTGCTATCTACCGGATGAGCTATGCTGGCTCCCCGTTCTTCTTTCAGTTTGACGCTATTAGTCGGTCTTTAGGCTGTATTTCCAATGGCTCGATTACTCAGTACGGTAACCTGACCTACTTTCTTGCAGACGATGGCTTCTATGTTTGCGATGGTCAATCGACTAAGAATATCGGCACTGAAAAGGTAAACCGCTGGTTCTTTGATAACGCTATTCCTAGCGAGATTCCTACCGGCATGAGTGCTACGGTTGACCCTGTGGATAAGTTGGTGATCTGGAAGTTCAATGGTTCATTTGGCAATAAGTACATTCTTATCTATTCAATTGACCTGAACAAATGGTCTTACGCTGAGACCACAGCTACATCTATTTCTTATGTGTTAACACCTTCTGCAACACTAGAACAGGTGGATAACTACAATACGAGTATTGATGCGCTTGAGATTCCGCTGGATTCGCGGGTGTTTGCTGGTGGTCAACTACTCTTTGCTGGTGTCAGGGGCGAGAAGATTATCTCTTTCTCTGGTCAGCCTAAGACTGCCAACATATCAACGGGTGATATTGATATAGGCAGGTCTGTTATAACTTTAGCAAGACCTATTGTTGATGGTGGTAGCGGCTCTATTGCTGTTGCCAGCCGTGATTTGCTGTCTGAACAAGTGGAATTTGGCTCAGATGTACCTGCTGACTCAGAAAACCGTGTGAGCTTGCGGTCTGGCGGTGATTATCATCGACTGAGACTGACTCCGACTGGTTCTAACTGGCAGACAGCCGTGGGATTAGAGTTTGACGTTGTTAAACAGGGTAACCGATGACTCAGTTTCGTACCCTTCCCCCATTTGGAGGCGATTCACGGCAGGTTTCTGAGGTTGTCCGTGGGATTATGGACGGAAAGACCAATAATACTGGTCTGATTACCCTAGCCACTGGTAATGCGACTACAACTACCCTCTATGACGAGCGTATAGGCTATGACAGCTTGATATTCTTTGTCCCGGTATCTGATGCTGCTGAGGCTGATGCGGCTCCCTATGGGGCTTTCCAAGACTCTACAGACCAGACTGCTGCTAATACGACAACGGCTTATGCTGTTACATTAAACACAACAGATTACAGTAGTGGCGTATACGTTTCTAGTTCTTCGAGAATAAATGTCAGAAACTACGGTGTTTATAACATCCAGTTCTCTATTCAATTCAAGAACACTACTAACGATGGTCAGGATGTAGATATTTGGTTTATGAAGAATGGAACGAATGTAGATGCTTCAAATAGCAGGTTTCATTTGCCAGCTAGGAAAGGATCTGGCGATCCTTCTCACCTGAGTGCTGCACTTAATTTCTTCTTAGAATTAAATGCTAACGATTATATTGAGATTATGTGGCGCACTACTGATACCGGGGTTTCTATTGAGCATTTTGACACTAGCACAAGCCCTACCAGACCGGAAGTTCCATCGGCTATCGTAACTGCGTCTTATGTTGCTCCTAGTGCAACAACCAATGTATATGTTTCCGCTAAACAGCAGGGTAGTGCTACCCTTACGCACTGGGCAAATGACACGGCAGATAAAACTTATGGCTACATTGTGGTGGGCTAATGGAATTTAGGTACATACCTGTAGAACAACTAAGGAACTGGTGGCCTACAGTACGCCCCGGATTAGAAGAAATCAAAGGGTATAGCCCAGAAAATTGGATAGTTGAGGATGTGTACACAGACTGCTTTAACCAGAAGGCAATGCTGTGGGTAGGACTAGAGAATAACCACTTTAAGTGCTTCTTTATCCTGCAACCTATGGGTGACACGATGCACCTATGGGCGGCTTGGACGTTAGAAAATAATTATCAAATTGTGGAATCTGGATTAAAATACATAAAAGACATCTGTAGTCAAGGAAATGTCAAATACTTAACTTTCTCAAGCCATCGTCGAGGGTGGCAGCGTAGGGCGAAACAACTCGGTTTCCGTCCTAAACAATGGATTTGCGAGGTGTAATATGGGTGGTGGCGGCGGTACTCAAGAGAGTACAACAACAACGAGTATAGATCCTTCGATCCAGCCGTATGTTACCTACGGACTTGAAGAAGGCAAGCGTCTTTACGAGTCTGGCACTCCGACATTCTTCCCCGGTCAGACCTACGTCGATCCTTCTCAGGCTACGCAATCAGCTCTCCAAATGGCTCAGGAACGGGCTATGGCGGGTTCTCCGCTGGTTCGGTCAGCACAGGCAGAGCAACTAGCTACGATTCAAGGACGGGGCGTTAATCCATTCCTAGAGGGTGCTTTGGCGGGTGTTAATCGTCAGGCCCGTGAGCAGTTCACTGAGGGTGTTCAAGGTCTTCAGTCCAAGGCTTCGTCGATGGGTCGTTATGGCTCTGCTGCTTTGGGTGAGCAAGAGGCTAGGGCGCAAGATGTATTCGCTAGGGCATTGGCAGAGCAAGGCGGTCAACTGGCTTACGGATCTGCTGAGGCTGAACGTGCCCGACAGATGCAAGCTGCTCAGATGGCTCCTCAGATGGCTGCTACTGACTACGCTGATATTCAGAAGCTACTGACAACGGGCCAGGCTCAGGAACAATACTCGTCTGCTGAATTGCAAGATGCTATCAATCGCTTTAACTTTGAGCAGAACTTGCCACAGGCAAAACTTAGTCAATTCGCTAACTTGTTCAGCAGTGTCCCGCAAGGTCAGACTACTGTTCAACAAGCTACGCCACAAGGGGGTAAATAATGGCTGATCCAGTAACTATGGCGGTTGTCGGCGGCTCTGTCGGCGCTATGATGAACAAGAAAGATCCACTTAAAGGCGCGTTGCTTGGTGCGGCTGGTGGTTATGGTGGTGGCGCTTTGATGGGCGCTGGTGGCTTGGCTGGGGCTGGTTCTAGTGGTGTCTTGCCTAGCGCATTGTCTGGGTCAACGACAATTAATGCTGCTGCCCTTCCTACTAACGCTGTTCAGGCATTTACAACTGGTGCGCCAATGGCAACCCCGTTAAATGTTGAGGCTATGAAAACTGCTGGTGGAGGTTTGTTTGCTGGCGCACCTACAACTGCTCCATTTGTATCCTCTGGCACAAGTACGGGAATGATTCCATCGTCTTTGTATGAGCCTACTATGATGGACAGATTTGCTAGTGTTGGTCAATACGCACAGCAGAATCCAGTTCTTACTCAAATGGGTATGCAGTCTGCCCAGCAAATGATGCAGCAAGAACAGCCGCAATTTGCTCCCGCTGGACAAGTTAGAAGTGGTGAGATTAAAAGTAATGATTACTCTAGCCTTCTCAATCCACAGCAAGATACGGTTCTTAGGCCGCAACGGATTTCCCTCTTAGGGTGATATATGGCAATTACAGATTACATTCCTAACATCTTCGGTCAAGCGGCTCCTAGTTACATTCAGGGCTTGCTTGGCGCTGAAGAAACTCAGAACTTGCAGAACCGGGCTAATGTTCAGGGCTTGCTAGGTGCAGGTCTTGCGCTGGCTCAGGGTATGAGCCGTACTGGCCCTAGACGCTCTGCTGCTGAGAATGTCTTAGGTGCATTGGCTGGCGGCTTTGGTGCTGCTGGTGGTGCTTACGATCAAGGGATTAAGAACTATGTAACGCAGCAACAGATTGCACAGACTCAATTGGCACAAGCTCAAGCCGCTAATAAGTTGAAAAGCATTGCACAAGCTAAGGTTCAGTATCCTGATCTGGCTCCATTGGCTGACATTGATCCGGGTAAGTTTGCTGAAGAAGTTGCTTTGCGTCAGAGAATTGCTGGTTTTGGTAAGCAACAAGGTCAACAAGGCCCAGAAACGCCTGAATCTTTACGCGCTGAAGCTCAAAGTTATTTGTTGGGTGGAACGCAATTTAAGCCTCTTGCTGATGCGCTTTTTGCAAAAGCAGATCGTCTTGAAATTTCTCCAAGTCTTGTTTCTCAACCTGTTTCTCAACCTGTAGTTCAGCAGCAACAAGCACAAGCAACTCAAGAGCAGCCAGCTCAGGCTACTCAAGAACCTAAGCCCGGAATTGTTGTTACTCAAGCAGGTGAAACAACTTTTGGCGTTCCTAATGTTGCCGCCGGAGAAAAATATAAGTATCCAGAAGCTCCAGTTCAAGTTGACGCTCAAACAGGTGAAAAAGTATTGCCTGTTGTTACTGCTACTGGTCAAAGGCCATCAAGCAAGCTCCCAGCATTAAATGCAAAAGCTGACAATATTCGTGCAGAAATGGATCGACTAAGTGATCCTAGATTGGCTAATAATCCTTTGGTTAAGGATGCCTTTGCTACTCAGGAAAAACGACTTGAGCAAGTAAGAAAACAAATTGCTGAGGCTTCTGTTGCAGAAGTTGATTTGGAAACATTTAGAAAGACTGCACCACCAATGTTTCAAGGTGCAATTGATAACTTGATGCAGTTGCAAATGAATGGGCAAATTACGCCTGATAAACTTGTAACGGAAATGCGTGAAATTAATAAACAAATAACTGATTTCAATCAAAAAGAAATTGACTTTAAAAGAAAGCAAGCCGATTACTCTGTTGAGGCTCGTCGAATTGCTAAGAATAAATTTAAGAAAAATCTTGAAGACCTTACTGATGAAGAAGCGGGTCAACTTGACAAACTTATGTTTGGCAAAGATAAAGAACTCAAAATACTAGGAAGAACTCTAGTAACTCAAAATGTATATGGCGATAAAGAGTTTTTAAAGAGACGTATTGAAGGCGCTGTCAATGCTGAGGAACAAGCAATGGGCGCAATCAATGTGGCAAACGATGTCAGGGCAATCGTTGATGTTCTTAAACCATATCAGGGCGGTAAGCTAGATGAGTTTAAAGCTGCTTTTGGTTCTTATTTGCCTGATACTTCTATGGCTCAAATTGCCACAGCTAATGATCTTGCTGTTGCTATTAGAGCTAGGATTGCACCGACTTTGCGTGTTCCGGGATCTGGTGCTACATCAGACTTTGAAACAAAGCAATTCTTAGCGGCATTGCCTTCTTTGATGCAATACTCAAATGGTCGTGAATTAATTGCCGTATATACTCAAAAACTTGCTGATCGTGCCGTTGCCGCTGCTGACTTGCGTTCTAAAATGATTGAAGATGGCACATATTCAGTTAAGAATTTCCAGCAATCAATGAAAGATCAAGGTCTTGATCGAGTATTTACTGATGCTGAAATAGCTCAGTTAAGAGGCGGTAAAGCCCCTTCTGGTGGAAGCACACTACCAGCAGATGTTAAAAGAAAATACGGCATAAAAGATTAATAGGAAAAATCATGGCAACTATCCCAGATTTGGAGAGAGCGTTATTGGAAGCTGATAAAGCTGGCGATATTACGTCTGCTCGTCTTTTTGCTGCCGAGATAAAGAAGATACAGAAATCAAGGGAACCTGAAACTGGTGGCGTGTTTTCTGGTGCTGGTAAACGTGTATCTCAAATTGGTGAGGGTTTGTATGGCGCTGGCCTTCGTGCTGGTAAAGCTATTGGGGTTGTTAGTCCTGAAACATTAAGCCAATATGAGGCTGGCGTTCAGCAATCTCGTTCTGTAATGTCTCCAACTTATAGAGCCACAGCCCCTACTGGTGGCGCTGAAATTACTGGGTCAACTATTGTTGATATGCTTGGGTCTTTGTTTGGTGGAGCTGGTTTAAAGGCTGCTAGTAAAGCTCCTGTAATTGGTGGTACTTCTGAAGCCATTGGTGGCGCATTACTTCCTACAACAATTCCTCAAGCGGCTGCTGGTGGCGCATTATATTCTTTGACAACCCCAAGTCAATCTACGCGTGAAATGATTTCTAAGGCTGGTTTGGGTGGTGTGACTGGCGGTGCAACTCAATTTGGCTTGCGTCAAGTTGGCCTAGCTCCAAAACTTGAGGCAAATTTAACAGAACAACAAAAACAAGTTGGTCGCAGAGCTATAGAGCAGGGATTTGAGCTTGACCCAACTCAGATTACTGGTCAGCTTGGCGGTCTTAAAGAAGGCTTTAAATCTCGCTTTCCTATCGCTGGAGAGGCATTTACACGCTTTGAGGCAAGCAATCAATCAAAGACTAATGAGATTGCAAAAACTTTAATTAAGATACCTGCTGCCGCCCCGTTAACCAATGAGAATATGCGGTCAGCATATAACCAAGCCCTTAACAACTATAAAGTTTTGAGTAGCTACCCATCTGTCATTGGCGATGCCAACTTTGTAAGTTCAGTAAATGCTGAGATTGCAAAGATTAAATCTTTAAAGCCTTCTCTTGTTACTCCGACTGATAAAGCAGCCTTAAGAATATTGAGAGATTTTGAGTCTTTTGGTTCTCAAGGCATGACTGGAGATCAAGCATTTAGATCACTTAAGGCTATTGGCGATAAGTTATTTGAGGCTAAGAAGGCTGGTTCTAGTACATCTATTGAGACTTTAACCAATCTACGTAACTCTCTTGAAGATTCTATTGAGCGTTATCTTAGTAGCCCAGCCAATCTGATGCGTACTAATGGTCAGCAAGTATTAAATCAGTTCCGCCAAGGTCGTAAAGACTTGTCTAACTGGTTCCTGATTGACAAAGCATTTGATGCTAATACAGGTAATGTTAGTGCTGCGAAACTTTCTAAAGAACTGTCTAAGCGTCCCACTTATGGGACAACTAAAGAGCCGATAGAAACTGCTGCAATGCTTAGTGGTAGTTTTCCTAGAGCATTTCCTTCTAGTGGTACGGCTGAAAGACAGGCTTACAGCGATCCATTTTCATTGTTGCTTCAAGCTCCATTGGCTATTCCTGCTTATCTAGGTACATCTGGCCCAGTTCGCAATGTGATGGCTCAACGGTATTTAGGAGCCAAGCCACAAGGATTAATCGGTAATGTTTACGGTGGTGTTTCTAAGGTTGGTGGTTTTGTGCCTGAGCCAGTTAGATCAACATTAGGTCGTGCTTTAATGTCAGCAGAACAGCAGCAATTACAGCAAAGTTTAAGCCCAACTTATGGGTTATTGGGTCAGTAAGGATTAACTATGGCAAAGAACAAGATTAGCGAGTTTAGCTCTACTCCTGCAAACAACACCGATATAGCCGGGATCAATATTTCGGAAGGGTGTGCCCCAAGCGGGATAAATAACGCTATACGTGAGCTTATGGCGCAGCTTAAAGACCAGCAAGCCGGTACAGACGGGGATAACTTTACGGTAGGCGGTAACTTATCTGTTACTGGCACTACAACGCTGATAGGTGCTGCTACGGCTCCCACTCCTACGTTTGCCGATAGTTCAACTAAGATTGCCACGACTGCCTTTGTGCAAGCCGCACTAGCTGCTGCTTACCCTGTAGGCTCGGTTTATATAAACGCAACAAGTGCAACGAACCCTGCAACATTGCTTGGCTTTGGTACATGGGTGGCATTCGGTGCTGGTCGAGTAATGGTGGGTTTGGACGCCGGCAATGCGCTATTCGACACGGCTGAAGAGACAGGCGGCAGCGCAGATGCGGTTTTGGTTAGCCATACGCATACCGCTTCAGTTACTGATCCGGGTCACTTCCATACATTCCCAACGCGCTCTGACTTTACTGGTGGCGGTAGTGGATTTCAGTCACCCTATAACGGTCTTGGAAACCCAAACAATTCAAACACGACTACCGTTACCACAAGCATAACCGTATCTAATAGCACAGAGGGTTCCTCTGGTACTAATGCTAACCTGCAACCCTATATCGTGGTTCGTATGTGGAAAAGGACTGCCTAAACATGCCAGACAAAGAAATCCCACTTACGGACGATCAAATTGAGGCTATTGCTGAGAAAGCCGCTGAGGTCGCATTTAAGAAGATCTACGAGGAAGTGGGTCGTTCTGTCGTTAAAAGAATACTCTGGATCGTAGGCGCTGGTGCATTGGGCCTAATGTTCTGGATGGCTGGCAACGGGACTTTGCCTAAATGATTGAAGTAGCTACAGCCCTGATGGTAATCAAAGGGGCTAAAGCTGCCTTTGATATAGCCAAAGAAGCGTTTGACGAGATCAGGGAATGTGCTGAGGCTGGTAAGTCTGCCAACGAATCACTAGGTGCGCTTACTAGCTTTTTTTCGTCTGCTGGTAAGGCAGAGGAGGGCATAGCTCAAGCTAAAGCATTACAAGACAATCCTCCCGTAGAAGACAGCAGTAATGACTATGAGATCGTCATTGAGATGATGGTCGCTGAACGTCAGTTAAAGCAGTTCTACAAAGACCTGAAAGAGATGTTTATCTACCAGTTTCAGGAGCCAGGCTTATACGATGAGTTTATGGGCAGACTAGAGAAACTAAGGACTGACCGCAGGCAGAGAGAGACAGATCACAGGCTGCATCTAAAGGCATTGGAGATGGCTGCTAGACGAGCTAAAGCTAAGAAGGTTCAGTTTGTACAGGACTGCATTGCTATGACACTGGGTGTTATAGTTTCCATTTCAATAATCATTGGCATCATTTGGATGTTTACATTAGGAAACTGATATGTTTGGACTAGAAGCGTTACTTGGCATTGGCGGCAAACTAATTGACAAGCTGATACCTGATCCAGAGCAAAAGGCTAAGGCACAATTGGAGTTGGCGAAGATGGCGCAGGACGGTGAGCTAGCTAAGATGGCTAACGACACAGACTTGTACAAGACAGAGCAGAACAACCTGACCCAGCGCCAGCAAGCTGACATGGCTAGTGATAGCTGGCTGTCCAAGAATATCCGTCCGTTGACCCTGATTTACATTTTGGTGGCTTATTTGGCTTTGGCGATCCTTGACGCGGCTGTTGTTGATATTGCTGAGTCGTTTGTTGTCCTGCTTGGGCAGTGGGGCATGTTGGTTATGTCTTTCTACTTTGGTGGCAGAACGCTTGAGAAGATTATTGATATGAAGGCCAAGAAATGATTAATTCCCGAAAGATTGAAGACTTATTGCCGGTAGTTCAGGAGAAGGTTCGCAAGTTCAAAGCCTTGTGCGAAGAAAACGATATTGACCTGCTGATTACTTCTACCTATCGAGATAGTGAGAGCCAGAACGCTTTGTATGCTAAGGGTCGCACTGCACCCGGCAAGAGAGTTACCAATGCCAAGGGCGGTCAGAGTTGGCATAACTGGCGGTGCGCTATTGATGTGGTTCCGCTGATTAACGGTAAGCCTTGCTGGGATACTAAAAACCCTGTCTGGCAGAAGGTAGGCGCATTGGGTAAGGAAGCGGGTCTTGAGTGGGCGTGGGAATGGAAAAAATTTAAAGAAATGGCACACTTCCAGCATACCGGCGGCAAGACATTAGCACAACTTCAAGCAGGTGAAAGCATAGGGTAATTATCATGAAACAACTTGCTGCTATTATATTATCGTTAATAACTTGTTATAGTTTTGCGGAAGAAGCAGCAGGGTTTCAGAATAATGCAGGTGGTTGGACTGTTATAACGACGAGGGATCATTACTGTGGTGTCATGGGTATGCACGACGGTTATGCCTTTGGAACAGAGTCTTACGTCAGGTTTTGCTGGACACGAAGAGGTAACGCAATCCTAGTAGTCTTCGAGTCTGGTGAGAATAGAACTTGGCCCGCTGAGTCTTTTCATTTGTTACCTACTGAACCTGAGTACAAGAGTAACAAAACGAATGGTTAAAAAACTTCCGGCAGACTGTATGCCAGCTTGTCAATCTTGTTCGTTCTTTAAGGCTGATCCCAAAGAAGAACTTGGGTTTTGCTATCGCTACCCGCCTAAAGTAATGCACTTAGGTGAAGGTGACTTTGACTCCCTGTTTCCGGTAGTAGCTCGGGATGAGTGGTGCGGGGAATTTCATCGTTTCTCAAATTAGAGGAAATCATGTCTAAGCCAGCTTGTACAGAGCAAGAATTTATTGCTTTGTGGAATAAACACGGGTCAGCATCAGTAATGGCAAAGATTCTCGGTGTTGCTGAAAGAAACATTAATATGAGAAGGCGAAGCATTGAAAAAAGACAAGGCATTGTTCTAGCTGGCATTGCCAAAAGTAGTCCAGACTTTCAAGTAACCTACGCTCAAAACAATGTTAGAACAAACGTAAAGTTAGAAAACGGAATTATTGTTATAGGGTCAGACTGCCACTACTGGCCTGGCATTATCAGCACAGCACATCGTGCATTCGTAAAGATCATTCAGGATTTAAAGCCTCGGATGGTCGTTATGAATGGGGACGTGTTTGACGGGGCCAGTATCTCTAGACATCCGGTTTCAGGCTGGGGATATACGCCTACCGTAAAACAAGAGCTAGAAGCCTGTCAGGAGCGCCTAGATGAGGTTGAGGAGGCCGCAAAAGGTGCTGCCCTGCATTGGTGTTGGGGAAATCATGACCAAAGATTTAACGCCCGTTTAGCGGCTCAGGTGGGGGATACTTGGCGAGGCGTTGAGGGCATGAATCTGACTGACCATTTCCCGCTATGGAAGTTCTCTACCTCGATTATGGTCAACGATAAAGTGATGATTAAGCATCGTTATCATAATGGTATTCATGCTGTTTACAATAACACTATGAAAGCAGGTCTAACCGTTGTAACAGGTCACCTTCATAGCTTAAAAGTAACCCCGTGGAGTGATTATACAGGCGACCGATATGGTGTAGACACAGGCTCATTGGCTGATGTTAATGGTGACCAGTTTGAATACTCTGAAGACAACCCAAAGAACCATCGGTCAGGCTTTGCAGTTCTGACCTTTGTTGATGGGAAGATGTTGCCTCCAGAGTTATGTCAGGTCTGGGATGATGACCACGTAGTATTTAGAGGCCAGCTGATAAAGGTGTAATTAGGCTGACAGGGTGCGTAATTACTTGCGCTTTCTTACGTGCCCTGCATAACCTTTGACGATCCCTGCCAGACATCTT
>Ga0307377_10001663_pt1 | contig 27516 bp, 26 predicted proteins | sample TR3MG_FD_202535 | JGI IMG/M metagenome (GOLD analysis project Ga0307377, IMG submission 202535) | Soil microbial communities from Risofladan, Vaasa, Finland - TR-3 | ecosystem: Environmental > Terrestrial > Soil > Coastal area > Acid sulfate soil | place: Finland: Risofladan, Vaasa | collected... | reverse complement strand
AAGAATTTTGCAAAATAATCAATATCGTTATCCAAAGCTGTTTTGAAAAGTAAATGAGATAAACTACTGATTAGCAATCTTGTTTATAAGTATGCTTTGGATAACGATTTACTTTGGATAAGAGAATCTATCAATAAGTTTATATACTTTTGATAAAGACGTCCCTCCCTTAAATACGACATTATCTAAATATTCTGAATTTGACAATCTCCATAGGATATAAGTCACCCAGTAATCTTTCTCAACAAAAACATCTCTGATTCCAAGGTGATCACTCGCAGCCCTAATAGCATTCTCAAAAGCTTCCTTATTTTCGTGTAGTTTCATTTTATTCTCCATTTCAATTTTTGTGGCAGTAACTTATCAGGTATCATAAATTCAAATACTGTTGCTGGTTTGAGTGATATAAACAATGATTGAGTAATCTCCAAATCAGAGACATGATCAAGAATCGCACCTGTCAATGCCCTTGTCCCTGGATTATATTTTAGAGCATATTTCGCAATAGAGTTTCTATCACTCTCATCAAGGGGTTCTATCAGAGAAATAAGTCTTAAACAGGATTTTGCAGTATCTGAGTCCGGGATTCTTTTAATGAACCTTATTGAGTCAAGTATCTGCAATAAGTATATATTGTCCTTGGTAATATTATTTCTCTGACGAATAAACCGAATGCTATATTTTCCTCTTTTTTTAGGTTTTCTCTCAAGATTAGTTCCAATCAGAATGGTATTAGAAACCTGGGTTGTTAAACCAAGCTTATTATATATACTAACCCCTGTCAGATATCCAATAATTCTGCTATTATCCTCGAGCAGATCCTTTACAACCTGATATTCTGGAGGACGTAAAGCACCAAATTCAGTAATCTCAGGTTTATAATACTGTCCTTTAGAAAGACGGTCAATCTTTCCGGCATTAACCAAACGAGTCAGTGCCATTTTAAGAGCACTTAAATTTTTCACCGGGACATCAAAATCATCATAGGTGAAAACATAACCTGCTTTAAAACGGTTAATCTTATTTAATACGATATCAGATACTTTCATTATATCTCTATTTATAAGCAAATATATAAAATGTGACGTTTCTGCCGGTAAAAACGTCACATTTATTTACTAATTATTCAACAATTACCTCTAATTTTAATACTAATATGTTCGTTAGAAGAATCTAACTAGTGATAATCACCACTAATAATAGGTCTAAATCAAGAACCATTCCTTCTAAAATGGTCTAATGTTAATGCAGGAAGTGGAATACCAGGAATGACCTGATCATTGCCTAAATCTTAAAGGGTTCCCTAAAATACACCCCCGGTATCTATCCCCTCGACCTGCCCCGGTGTACGGTTCAAATTAAAATCATTCATTAACCAAAAATGAGAAATCATGAGTAAAGAGAATTCAAAAGTAAGAAGGTATCCTCCTGAAGGTATCAAAGCATTAAAGAACATCGGTTTTGCTTCACCGGATAGCAACATAATTGATGCTCCGTTTGAGGTTCTGGTGGTTTTCACAAAGAAAGACAGGTATGGTAACCAAAGGACATGGGTTCCGATTGTCATCCATGATAAGGAGAAGGATCTGTCGGCGATGTTTGAAGGTTGCGTGCTTGCCGGATTTGAAAAGAGTCCGGTACGGGATGATATGGGAATAGATGAGAGCCTGCTTGGTACCTGGAACACCGGTTCCATGGAACCTTTTTTCCAGGAACCGGCTTAACTAAAAGGGCTCCGGCCCATTTTTTTGAAGATTTGACGGCGGACATGTTAGTGGCAGAAAGTTGTAAAATTTCGTGTTTACCAGGGAAAAACATAAAATTCTTTTACGTTTTAAAACCAATTTTTTTCGATTATTATCTTTCCTGCTTGTAATAAGCCGCAGTCAATTCTCTTCTGTATCCCACTAGTTATATCTTATCAAAATTATTAAAAAATAAAGATAGGGTGCGTCTTCGCAGAGTAGGTTTCATCAGTAGAACGGTCTTATTATACTGATATTTGTAAATGCAGAATATTGAGAATAAAATAGTCATAGAGACAAGAAGGGATATTACACGGATGTTTTTTACATGCTTTAGGGAATTCCTGTAATTCCTGGCTGACTTTAGTATTTCTTTTGGGTAGCCATTTTCATCTCATTCAGGCAAAATTATCCTGATTTAAAAGGACTTAGCCGGGTCACCAAAAGACTACGGCATAACCCTTAGAGTCGCCCACCAGCCCCTTATTCCGTTTCCTTTTGGTGATCCTTTTAAACCATGAGATCAGGTGCATAACTGAGATGAATGAACAACTCAATTCACATTTTAAACCATCAAATTATATTTATATGAATGGTTTCGATATCAATAATATTGCCGAGGTGAAGCTTATTTACCTGTCAAAGGTCAAGGCATCAGACCGACCAAAGATAAAATGCTCAAAAGATGCTTATGACCTTCTCTTATCTACCTGAGACCAGGCAACAATAGAATATTTTGAGGAGTTCAAAGTACTGCTATTAAACAGATCAAATTCGGTATTAGGGCTATTGGCTATATCCAAAGGTGGCATAAGTGGAACTGTTACCGATGTAAGGATAGTCCTCCAGGCAGCAATAAAATCAAATGCCTCCGGATTTATTATTGCTCATAACCATCCATCAGGGAATCTGAATCCAAGTGAATCGGATACGAGGATTACCCAGAAGATCAAGGAAGCCGGTAATGTGATGGATATCCAGCTATTGGATCATCTTATTATTACACCTGGGGAAGATTATTACAGTTTTGCGGATAATGAACTTTTTTAGAAATAATATAAGTTACAAAAAAAAATTGTAAATTGAAAACAATATAGACTATCTGTTTTATTTCAGTCAATTCTATCATTAAATTTTGAAGGTTATTAGAATCAAATAATCGCATTGAGTGCTACTATGATTACTATATTTAGTCAAAAACTTGTATTTAACGAAGCATCAAAATTCATTATGAATTAATATTTTCACAATGTATTTGTTGTTATTTTATATATTATTTCAATATTTTACTAGTATTCTTTGTGTAATTAAAAATATTATTTTATTTTTACATCATTAATGTTGTTATGATACCAAATTTTAATACGGAGGGCAACCTCCCTCCTGGCGTATACAAAGCTAAATGGAGCGAGATAAAAAAAAGATACGGCTTTACTTTCCACAGAGAAAATTTGCTGTTTGGTTTAGAGGAGGGAATATCAGTGTTAAGAAAAAGTTGGTGTAAAAAGATTTATCTAGATGGAAGTTTTATTACTACTAAGCCCAGACCTAATGATTTTGATGTTTGCTATGAGCCGCCACCTGATTTGAACAAGTTTAAAATTGGCTATCCCGAGTTTTTTGATTTTAGCAACAACAGATCCAAGCAGAAAAAAAAATATAAAGGTGAATTTTGGCCAACAACTGCAAATCTTGATTTAAACTATACCATACTTGAGGGCTTCCAGCACGATAAATATACTGGTAAAGAGAAAGGAATAATTGAAATTGATTTAGAAAATGATTAAGAATAACAAGCAATTAAAAAACGTGCAAGAGCGAATTGATGCAATTAATGAAGCAATCAAAAACCTTGACAAGACTAAAAGAATTGGTGATGATAATCTTTTTGAACTTAATAAATCAGCATTATTAAGTCAGCTCGAAGATATTTCCAATGAAGTTGAGTTTTATACCTCTATCAAAGACAACAAATTGAACAAACTTCAAATCGGATCAGTTGAGAATCTTCACAAAGCATTGATTGCCTATAGGATTTCTATTAGATGGTCTCAGAAAGATTTGGCTGAAAAACTAGGTCTAAAGGAGCAACAAATCCAACGTTATGAAGCTAACGATTATCAATCAGCAAGTTGGCATAGAATACTTGATATAGTATCAGCACTAGGCATAGAAATTGAAATCAAAGAAATTCTTATTCATAAAGTTGAATTTAATTTACCAAAGGGAATCAATATTAAAATGCTCGAATTATTGGTTAGTAAAGTACAAGAGAAAGGGTCTCTACTTAATATAGGAGTCAATTAGTCATATGAAAACAATTACATTTTATTCTTATAAGGGAGGAGTAGGAAGAACTCTTGCTTTAGCTAATATAGCTAAAAGACTTTCTGATTTTGATAAATCTGTCTGTATTCTTGACTTCGATCTTGAAGCACCAGGAGTACCATTCAAGTTTAAAGAATTTATGGATATATCAAAAATAAAGCGGGGCATCGTAGATTATATCTCTTTATTTCAAGAAACCAATATTCCAGCAAAAAGCTTGTTAGATTATACACAAAAAATTAATCTAGGAGTAAGGTCCAAAGGTCCTATTACAATTATTCCTTCAGGGAATTCAAGTTATCAAGAATATTGGAATAAACTCTCGAAAATAAACTGGTCAAATTTGTTGTATCAGGAAAACAGCCAAGGCATAGCATTTTTCCTTGATCTTAAAAGTAAGATTGAGAACGAAATTAAACCTGACGTATTGTTAATTGATTCAAGGACAGGCATATCTGAGATATCAGGTATCCCATTATCCATTTTAGCCGATGAAGTAGTTTTGGTCGCATCTAATAATGAAGAAAACATCTATGGAACGATTCAAATAATTCGTTCACTTACCAATCCCAATTTAAGATTATTAGATGTACAGCCCAAAATTACAATAGTTTTAAGTAGAATCCCATATTCTATCGAACCTCAACTAAAAGCTGAGGAAGCAGTGCTTTTAAATACAATTATTGGAAGAATAAATGATTCTCTTGAAAAGAATAATTATTCAATAAAAGCTGAGGACGTCATAGTACTTCACTCAGATCGAGATCTTGAGATCAAGGAATTCTTTAAAATTGGATATGAAGAAAAGGAAGATAACACTATTAGTACAGGTTATTTATCACTATTCTCAACCCTCACTAAAGATATATTAACTAAAGAAGAAATCCTAAAATTTAACAACGTTCGAGCTGGTGAGAGATACTATAGGCAGTCCTCTCAGGAAAAGTCTATTGACAAAAAATTGGAATATTTGAAAATGGCAATTAAGTATGATAATACAAGAGCTCATTATTATTCAAGTTTGTCTACAATATACATAGATATGAAAATCTATGACAAAGCAATAAATGAAATAAACCAAGCCATTAAGCTTGCTCCAAATTCAATCAATTATTTAAATCAAAGGGCAAATATCAAATTTCATTTTATGCAGGATATTGAGGCCATTTTCGTTGATTATACCAAAATCTTGGAATTAGATCCAAATAGTCCACTCGGGTACTTTGGTTATGGATTATATTACAACTTAATTGAAAAATTCGAAGAGTCGATAGAATGGTATACTAAATCCATTGAAATAAATCCAAATGATTCTGTAGTATACAATAATAGAGCATGCACATATACTGCTTTTAAAAAATATGATGAAGCTTTTAATGATATCTATAAGGCACTATCAATAAATCCTGAACATGGAATATTCTATACTACACTAGCTGAAATATACTATAATTTAAATAATGAGAATGAGTTTTTTAGGAACCTTGAACTTGCTTTAATTTTTGATGCTAACATAGAGTTGGTTCTAAGTCATGAACCCCTATATAATGAATTGATTAAAAATCAAAGATTTATAAAACTTATTGAAAAGTATAACAAGCAAGAGGCTATTGAAGAATTGATGACCAAACAAAAAGGTAGTAACATCAACTTAAATAGTTAAATTATTACTATAGAATCGCTACTTATCCGGATACCAATAAATTGAATATAAATGTAACAAGCTAAATATTAATATATTTATACACATAGTTCGACTCCCGCCAACTCCACGAACAAGCAGAAAACAACCACCCCGAAAGGGGTTTTTGTTTTTCTAATTCCTATGATGTTTTATACTTTTACGAAGTCATCTACAAAACAATCATGTCAGATCATAATTATCATACATCCGAACAAATTCCAGCTATTACAGAAAAGAGACGCATTAGGATAGCAGTGGTCATCGATGTACTTTTGCACGGGACTTTGCTTCGCTTCATGGGCCAGCCGGATCCCGGATATAAAAACTGCATTGAATCTGAATGATGCCATGCTTGGCAGCATTCTGTTTGCATTACCCGTAGGACAGTTCACTATGATGCCATTTTCAGGTAGGCTGGTCACCCGATTTGGCAGTCATAAAATATTGCTTTTTGCTATTCCCTCTTATGCCCTTTGCCTCAATAGCATCGGACCGGTGCAGGAAGGCTGGCAGCTCGCTATAGCGTTGTATTTCTTCGGACTGGCAGGTAATCTGGTTAATATTTCTATAAACACACAGGGAGTTGCTGCTGAGTATCTTTATGAACGACCTGTAATGGCCTCATTCCATGGAGTTTAGAGCCTTGCCGGATTTGCCGGAGCACTCATTGGACTACTGATGATCAACCTGAAAGTTCTGCCTGGCTGGCATTTTGTAATAGTTACCATTCTTGTTCTGGTAATATTCCTGATCAATCATCCTTATCTGGCAAGTGGGAGAACTGGTGTAGGAAGTGATGAACCCAGACGAAGATTTTTCACAAAACCTGATGGTGTTCTTCTTCAACTTGGAATAATCGGGTTTTGCAGTATGGCAAGTGAAGGAGCCATGTTCGACTGGAGCGGGGTATATTTTAAAGATGTGGTAAAAGCCCCGGCATCGCTTGTAATAGTAGGCTATACTTCATTCATGATCATGATGGCTACAGGACGCTTTACTGCCGATAGTATGATCACTAAAATAGGACGGCAGAAGCTGCTTCAGATTAGCGGTATAATGATCTCCTCAGGGTTATTTATTTCAGTCCTGTTTCCCTATGTGGTACCCTGCACTATCGCTTTTATGCTGGTAGGGCTAGGCGTTTCCAGCATTGTTCCAACTGTTTATAGTACGGTAGGCAGGAACGGAAGAGTACCGCCTGGCATTGCACTGGTGACAGTCTCAAGTGTAAGTTTCCTGGAATTCCTGATGGGGCCGCCTCTCATAGGATACATCTCGGAGATAGCAGGACTTCGCTACTCTTTTGCTGTGATCGGCATTTTTGGTATAGGCATCACCCTGCTGGTTTCCAGAATTAAAGCATTTCAGGTTGTACCACAAATCCCTCTGAAACAGGAGCCGGATCAACAACCACCTTTCCCAGTATTATAATAAGGACGCAAGGAGCAGGGCACAGGGCGCAAGTTGACGAGTGAAACGAGGGAATCCCGCTTTGGCGGGAGCGCGAGGCATTTGACATTGAAACATACAGACATTCAGACAACCAAAAATCATGTATCAGATGCTTGTTGTTTTGCCATGTAACTAATTCTAATCTGACAAGAAGTGTTAGCTCCGGAATTGAAAAGTGAGAGAATGAAATTTATCACCTGATTTTTATTAGGGATAGCTAAAACAAATATAATTTCTATATTTAGGGCTTCTTAAAAAAAACAATTACTTATAATAACTTGATAATCTGAATTAATATGAAAATTAAAGGAATGATAAAAATAGCAGGTATCCTTATCTTCTCTGCTATTTTAGGCAAAAACCTCAATGCCCAGGAACGAAATGATGTGATAAAATATTATAATGAAGGTGCAAAGGCAATGCAAACTGATCTGCCGGTTGCCATTGAGGCATTTGAGAATGTAATAACCCTGTCAGATCAGGTTGGTGAGACTGCCGATGATCTCAGGGAAAAAGCTGTAAAAGTATTACCAGGATTATATTTTAAGGTTGCATATAAATTATTGAATGAGAAAAAACCGGCTACTGAAATAATTCAGGCCGCAAAAAAAGCCGCTGCTGCAGCAGAAAAATATGGTAGCTCATCAAATAAAACAAATTCCGAGAAGGTACTGGTACAGGCTTATAATTCGGTGGCTTCAGAATATTTTTCCAAAAATGATTATGCAAATGCACTGATAACATTTGACAGCCTTTTAGCAATCAATCCCAGCTATCTTAATGCAATTTACAATAAGGCTATGATATACGTGAAACAGGATAGCGCTGACGCTTTTGAGGAAACGATTGATTTATTTATTGATAAAGTAAAAAGCGCAAATGATGAAGAAAAAGTTCAAATGTCTTCAAAAATGGCACTTGAATATTTCCGCGGAGCCGGATCCAGGGCAGTCCAGGCAGATAATCTTGATGAAGCGCTTGCCCTGCTTACCAAAGCCGCTAAATACGGCGACGATAAGGACCTTTACTACTACTTTGCCGATGTGTACAACAAACAGAAAAATTTCGAACTGGGAGCAGAAAATGGTCAAAAAGGTCTTGACCTGGAGACGGGTGATGCCGAAGCCAAAGCGAAATTTTACTTTCAGCTTGGCCTTGCTCAGGAAGGTAAAGGACAAATTTCTGAAGCTTGCGCTTCATTTAAAAATTCATCGTATGGCGCCTTTGCTGAACCATCAAAAATTCAGAGATCAAATCTTAAATGTGATTAAGTTGCTATGAAAATCATTGGTATAGATAAGGTTGAAAAGAGAAAAGTACAGATGGAAGGAGCCTCTGGTGCATGGAAACAACTCCCTTTGGGAAGTAAGGATGGTGCACCGGTTTATTCTTACAGGGTATTCACTGTGGACCCTGGCGGAAATACACCTTTCCATAGCCATCCATATGAACATATGAATTTCATAATTGAAGGTCACGGAATTCTTGTAAATGAGGCTGGAGAAGAACAACCAATAAAAGTTGGAGATTTTGTTTTGGTAAATCCTAACGAAAAACATCAATACAGAAACAATTCATCTGATAAGGTATTCAGGATGATTTGTGGAGTACCGAAAGAATTTGAGTAAGAGATTGTAATCGCATTGATTACATATTATTGATTTATATGACGCTAAGGATTTTAGTCTTGATAGAACAGAGTCATCAACTCCTGATCTGCTTACAGATATAATAGCTCCTTTGTTAGTGGTAATAGAATAGAATTAGGTTTAGATAATGGGTAGGGTTAAGTCTTATAAGATCAACGAAAAAGAGGATTAATGACCAAAGCTTTCTATTCAATATCGCCAAGGAACACTTCCCATATTCTGAGCTCTTCTTTATCAAAATATTTTACCTTCTTCAGCGTATAAATGTCAATTACCAGCATTTTATTTATGCTATCTGCAGGAATCTGGTTATCAAAAGGGATCCTTCTTTGATAGAATGAAAGAGTGCCTGCTAAAGTAGAATCATTCTGTCTGGTTAAAGGTGTCTTGACATTGATTTGGACAGGCTGAACCCAGAAGGTCATTCCCTGCGAAAGACTATTTTCAAGCAATTGTTCAAAAGTATTAAAACCAGGTCTGGAATAGATCTTGTCCCAATTACGTATGTTAATCCCTCTGGAAATAAATAATTTAGAAACCATGTCAACAGCCTGCTGCCTGAACTTTATATCGAGTGAAGTATCTGAAACTATTTTCATGTAGTCAGCAAAATCAATAAGCTTTTGCCGCGCGGTTTCCTCATATGCCCGCATAAACTGATCACTTACTGAATCGGTTTCAAATACACTCCTTACACTGTCTTTCAATGCCACAATAAGTTTTTCTTCCCTCAGCTCCTTCATATTTTCATCTTCCGTGCAGCCTTTTGCAGAACAGATAAGATAAATCAGAATCAGGAAAAATATGTAGGCTATCCGCTTCATTTTAAATTCATCTTTAATCCGTTTTAATTCTGAACCGGAGGATAGCTATCTGACCATTTGAATACCGGCAATCCAGGATATCAATCTGCCTCAGGCTTGAAGATGGCATGGTCAGCTTATCTATAAACTCCTGTTTGTTATAAAGTTCCATCCCGGGAACACCCTTCTTATCCGGGATCTGATAAAACATTGCATCCTCGCTGATCATTCTGTTAAGTTGATCACGTCTTTTCTGCCATGCCATTACATCGGTTTGTGAAAAATAATGAATCATAAGCGCATATGGATCAGCACTTAAGCTGAGCTGTTCAGCATGGTTAAATTTTTTTAATACCCGTGTTATAGTATCGGTAATATAATAAGGTGTTTTTATAACCATCCTTATTTTGCTTTGATTGGTCCTTATGACAATACCCCCTTCCTCATCCGATGTGTAAGTCACCGGTGATTCATTTTCCAACAACAGATCCACCCTGATATTACTGCTTAGAATAGGATCCCCCGTATCGGCATCAATAAAAGTTAACCGGTAATTCTGCGTATTAATTATCTTAATAAGCATGAATATCAGGATCATGACAGTCAGAAACAGTAAAGGAATACGGATTAAAATATTATTCGTCTTTTCTAATCTCTTTGCCGATGAGATTTGTCCCTGATTTTTGAATCTGAAATCATCCCGGTTTTTGTAACCGGCATATTGACTTAATATGTTCAATACATCAATACGGGGCAGTGATGGATTTGATACTTTCATGTGTGTATAAAACCATTTTTCACTAAGCTGTCCGTTTACCTTGATCAATAAATCTTCCTGAAAATCAGTGATATCCTGACCTTTCCAGTCTGATATTTCAGGATTCATTCCAGGATAGGATTGCATCACAGTAGCAGCTATTTCCTTTTTAAGAAGGCTGAAGAATATATTATCCTCTTTAGACAAAATTAGATATGAATAGACAACTATGTTTGCTAAATACTTGTAAAATATTTTACAGCTAATTTACAAAAGAATTACAATTTGAAAGGATGGATAGCAGGTAATTTTATATCAATGATTTATTGATGGATCATGCCAGGTTTTAAAAGAATACAATAACCAATATTTTATGAGGATATTTCGTACACCGGATTCTTGTTTCACTGATTTGAAGGACTATCCCTTTCAATCTCATTTCGTCAAAATAAATAACATTCAATTACACTATCTGGATGAAGGCCCTGTAAGTGCCAGACCTGTTTTACTTCTCCATGGAGTGCCAACATGGTCTTACCTGTATCGTCACCTGATTAAAAAAATTGCAGAAGCCGGGAACCGGGTTATAGCTCCTGACCTGATTGGATTTGGGAAATCTGACAAACCCGGGAATATTAAAAATCACTCATATCAGTCACATGTTGAGTGGATCACCACCTTTTTAAAAATACTTAATCTGAAGGATATTACCTTATTCGGTCATGACTGGGGCTCTATGATAGGACTGCGAATTGCTGCTAATAACCCGGATTTGTTTTCCGGAATTATTATAAGCAATGGAATGCTTCCAACAGGCGAGCAAAAAATTCATATTACATTTAAACTTTGGAGGATTTTTGCACGATACAGTCCGTTTCTGCCCGTTGATCGAGTACTTGAATCAGGTATATTAAGAAAATTGGATAAGGAGGAAAGAAGGGCTTATCGCGCTCCTTTCCCATCATCAAAGTATAAAGCAGGTATTCGTGCTCTCCCCAGCCTGGTTCCAACTTCACCAGATAATCCGGAATCAGCAGGTAATAAAATAGCATGGGAATCACTTAGCAAATGGGAAAAACCATTCTTGACAGTATTTAGTAACACTGATCCGATAACCCGTGGTGGCGATGATTATCTGCAGAATAGGATTCCCGGTGCATTCGGGCAGAATCATGTCAGGTTAGATGCCAAACACTTTATTCAGGAAGACAGGAGTATAGAACTTGCAGATATCATTATCAGATTTAAAGAAAAAGTAATTACAGAAATTTCTCAATAAACTATCTAACAATGAATTGGAAATGTCAATTTGAAAGTATTGGAGTGAAAATTCCGGAGAAGATATTAACCACCCTGGAATTAGTGGAAAAAATTAAAATTCCGTGTATAAAAAAGTTAGGACTGCTGACAGGAATAAGTGAGAGAAAGATATGTTCATCAGGAGAAGATTCATTTTCATTAGCCGTAGATGCCGCAAAAGATTGCTTGTCATTTTCAAAATACAGGGCCGATGAACTTGATATGATAATCAGTTGCTCAATTACTAAATACAAAAATGGATTATCCCATCATTATGAACCAACATTTTCGGCAATTATTAAAAATATAATCGGAGCTAAGAAAGCAATCACATTTGATATTTCAAATGCCTGTGCCGGGATGCTGACTGGGGTTTATTTAGCTGAGAATTTTATCAGACAGGGAACTGTAAAAACTTGTCTCATAGTGAGCGGGGAGTATATTTCAAATATCTCTGATCATGCAATAAAAAACATTAAGACATCTCTAAATTCGGAATTATCTTCGCTGACAGTGGGTGATTGCGGGGCCGCAGTAATAATTGATAGAACTGTCAATGATAAAGAAGGCCTGATGGTTTCAGGTTTCACTACTTTGAGTAAATACAGTAATTTATGTTCAGGGAGACAAAACCGAAAAACACCGGGAGGACAAATGAAGACAAAAGCGAAAAAGATCCATCAGGCAGCAATATCTGAATCAATCCCTATTGTTAAAAAGGCTCTTGAAAAAAGTGGTTTATCTTTCAACCAGATTTCCTGGCTGATTCCACATCAGACATCAAGGAGTTCAATTATTTCCGGAGCAAATTATTATAAGGATTATTTCGGGCAACAACCAGGTCAGGTAGTGATTAGTCTGAAAGATACAGGTAACACTGCATCAACTACACACTTTCTGGCACTATATCGATACTTAAACGAAAAACGATTTAAGGAAGACGACAATATCATGCTGCTCTGTTTTGCCTCAGGATTGATATTAGGTGTTATAATCTTTAAAATGAACGAAATAGTTAACCGATATGGGAACAAAAATTGAAATGGTTTCAGTTTCACGACCCTGGTTTAGCTTCCTTCCCGGAAATTCAATTAAATTAACAGCCAGGGCGGCATGCCAATGCCTTGATGATACAGAAATTGATCCCTGTGATCTGGGTCTTCTGATCAACACAGGGATATATCGTTTCAAAAATTTTGGAGAATCGGCAATAGCTGCGTTAATTCAAAAAAAAATCGGTGCAAATACTACTCCTGAAAGTGATTCTGCCGGTTCCAGAAGTACTTTCTCATTTGATTTAAATAATGGCGGTTGTGGCTGGTTGACAGGGATACAAATTGTACATGAGTCTATGAATACTAACAAGATTTCTTATGGCATGGTTGTTACAGGTGACTCTGAGCCATTTTATGGATTATCTGAAGAGTTCCATTATAAATCAGCTGCTGCTGCAATAATTCTTTCCAAATCGAAAAATCCCAGCGGTTTTACTCTTTTCAGGTCATATTCCTATCCTGACCATAGCGAAGAATTAATAAGTAGTACTATCTACAAACATTTAAAGTGGAGATGGGGAAGGAAAAACATTCTTTATGTCAGACAAAAAGAGACCTTTCTGGATTTATGTGTTGATTGTGCGGTAGAATCATTATTTAATTTCCTGGATGAATCAGGCATAGCACTTAAAGAGATAGACCTTATAATACCCTCACAAAGCCCTGCTGGATTTATTTCCAAAATGAAAAATCGCATTGGGATGAATAACAATTTTATTGAAATACCAGGAACCGGGAATAAGGTATTACATACTGCCGGGCCGGCATTTGCATTAAAGAAAGCCTGGGATGATAATCGCTTTAACACTTCAAAGAATGTAATTTTCCTTACAATTGGTTCTGGTATAAATGTGTCTGTGGCCCTTTATATAAATCAAAATTAGAATCCTTGCAAACTATTGATCAAATTCCTGTTACTGATAATATCCTCAATATTTCAGACTATCTGAGACTTAATGCAGAAAAGTTTCCTGAAAAACCTGCACTTCTTTATCCTGAAAAGATTACTTATAAGGAGTTGGAAAGTGAAGTAAACAGATATTCATATGGACTTGAACAAGCAGGTATAAAAGCCGGAACGATAACTATGTTAATGGTACCGGCAGAGGCTGAATTTTTTATATTGACATTTGCCCTTTTAAGAATTGGTGCCATCCTGGTTATGATAGATCCGGGAATGGGAATTAAGGCTATGTCAAAAGCTCTGACCGATTTACAGCCACAAGCATTTATAGGCATCCCAAAGTCTCATTTATTACGATTATTATATAAGCATGTTTTTAAAACGATAAAAATCAGTATAACTACTGGGACACAATTCTTTTATGGAAAGAAGAGGCTGAAAAATTATCTGAATGATCAATCCACACTATACCCCTCACGTCCGGTCGAATCAAATAATATTGCTGCAATATTTTTTACTAGCGGAAGTACTGGTCCGGCAAAAGGAGTAGTATATACAACAGGAATGCTTAAAAACCAGATTCAGGTAACCAAATCACATTTTAATATTGGTACTGATGAAATAGACCTTTGTACTTTCCCTTTGCTGGGGCTATTCGCTATCTGTCATGGAAATTCTTCTGTAATAGCAGATATGAACATGATTCATCCGGCAACATTAAATCCGTCTAAAATTATCAAGAATATTCAGGAATATGGGTGTACTCAGATGTTCGGTTCGCCCATGATACTTAACAAGCTTTCGCAATATGGTTCAGCAACTGGTATTAAGCTTCTCTCTCTCAGGCATATTATTTCTGCAGGAGCACCTGTTCATCGTGTCATTCTGGAATCATTCAGCAAGATGATATCAAAGGAAGCAAAAATACATACCACGTATGGTGCAACTGAAGCATTGCCGATCACTGATATTATAGCTTCAGAACTTTTTGTGTTCAACTCGAATGAGACTGAAAATGAAAATGAAATTGGAATCTGCATCGGTTATCCAGTTGAAGGCTTAGATGTCAAAGTTATTGAAATGACTGACAGTCAAATTATTTCATGGAATGATGTAAATCAGATGTCTGTCGGTGAGATCGGAGAAATCGTTGTAAAAGGACCATGGGTCACTACTGAATATTTCAATAATCAAGATGCAAACAGGTTTTCAAAGATCCCCGACCTGGAGACACATGAAATATGGCATCGAATGGGAGATTTGGGAAAGATTGATCAGCATGGAAGATTATGGTTTTATGGACGAAAATCACAAAGAGTTATTACATCTGTTGGTACTCTTTTTACAATCCCATGTGAAGCTGTCTATAACCGTCATCCTTTTGTTGCCCGTTCTGCATTGGTTGGAATACCTGCAAATGAATCCGGAACCAAAAAGTCAGTGATTTGTATCGAACTTAAAACCGGATTTCATCCAACGAAGAAATTGATACAGGAATTGATTGAATTAGGGAACTCAAGCAGGTTGACAGAAGGAATATCAGATATCTTATTCTATAAAAAGTTCCCGGTCGATCCAAGACATAATGCCAAGATTTTTCGTGAAAAACTTGCTAAATGGACAATAAAGAAAATCAAATGAAAGCGTTAGTTACCGGAGGAGGAGGATTTATCGGTTCTGCCCTGGTGCATGCACTTATTAAAAGAAGTTTCAGAGTAACAAGCTTTTCCAGAGCTGATTATCCTGAACTTAAAAAAATTGGCGCTGAAGTTAAAAGAGGAGATTTGTCTGATATGAATGCAGTTTTAAACGCATGTGAAGGTATGGATATTGTATTTCACGTGGCTGCTAAAGCAGGGACAGCAGGTGATTATAAGAATTATTATATGACAAATGTAACAGGTACTGAAAATATTATTCATGCTTGTAATGTTAACAATATCAAGCGGTTAATATATACCAGCTCAGCAAGTGTCGTTTTTGATGGAAAAAGCATAGAAGGATCGAACGAATCACTTCCTTACCCTTCACGGCCATTATCTTACTATACTGCAACCAAAGCGATAGCAGAACAGCTTATTTTAAAAGCAAATTCTTCTTCACTGAAAACACTCGCATTGAGACCTCATATAGTTTATGGGCCAGGGGACAATCACCTGTTTCCGAGAATTATTCAACAGGCTAAAACCGGGAAATTACGGCAAATAGGAGACGGCAAAAATTTAATAGATGTTTCATATATTGATAATGTGGTAGCAGCACATCTAAATGCTGCTCAGGCAATTAAAGAAAACCCTGAAGTCGCTGGGAAAGCCTATTTCATTACAAACGGCGAACCTGTTTTATTATGGGATTTTCTCAATAGGATACTTGCGATATCAGATCTTGAACCATTAAAAAAATCTTTTCCTACCTGGGCTGCATTATTATTTTCAGCATTGACAGAGGCACTCCACAAGACAATTTTAATAAACCGGGAACCAATGTTAACGCGTTTTTTAGTGCGCGAATTATCACGGTCCCATTGGTTTGACATAAGTAGTGCACGAAGGCTTTTAAACTACAATCCTGTAGTATCAAATATTGAAGGGTTAAAAAAATTAACTAATAAACAATCAAAACTTCAAAAAATGAGGGACTAAAGTCCCAGAAAATTTAATCTACATTCTTTTGGCTTTTTTCCTTAAATGAAAAGTTATATAGAGTATCCCGTGAATGAGAATTGTTATGCCAATGAGTGCATATGGTCCCCTGTGAAGAATCTCAATATATTTGAATGAGCTGAATAACAATAAACAGTACCAGACAATAAAGAAAAAACCTGCAGGTAGTTCATAATTCCAGGATAATATAAAACCCATAATAAACAGACCTAAGAGAATTGGAAGAATAATTCCCGGGATACTAAGAAAATTTATTGCATCGCTGTAGATAATATCTGCAACTATGTAGATAACATATAAAATCCCATAATTGATAAGGAAGACCCTGAGGATAAATTTCTTTCGTTGTTGCTTTGAGGGTAAGAGTGTACCGGTTGTTCTATACCAACCCAGAAGTAAAAAAGCACCTATAACCAGCAGAGGAAGAGCCAATATAATATCCATCTTTGAAGATCTGTTGATAAAAAGACAGTTTATCCAGATACCCAGATTCATAATCATCAATATAATTCCTGTATTGAATATTAGGATTTTAATAAATTTTGATTTCATTTTCAAAGAATTAATATCTTCATCATTTTATCAAAGGAGCAATCTGTTCTGTTGTGATTATTCCAGCAGGTAGCTCCACAATATTAATATTACGAAAGTGAATCGCTGCCCCCTCCGACTCAAGACATAAATATCCTTTCTTTTGTGAAGACTGTGATATCCCATTTACAAATTTACCATTAACAGAGAGCTTAATCACACCGTCGACACATACAACATCGTAAGTATTCCATTCTCCTTTCCCTTTGCAACGGTTTTCTATTGACTTACTCCTTGTGCCACGCGGATTGTCTGGTATAGTCTTAACTCCCCCAACACCAAAGAGTTCACCATGAACATAAGCAACAGGAGGTGTTTCGCCATCGTGTTTATTCAGATTGACCCAGTCAAGCTCGAGCATTTGCACTTCCACCCCATTGGGAAGTCGTGTTGCTTCAGGTGGATCAGCGTTGCTCCACACGAAAACTCCTGAATTACCTCCCGGTTCAATATGTTTCCATTCAATATGAAGGATGAAGTTTTCATATTGCTTTTCGGATCGCATCACTCCGATTGGTTGTCCCGAGCAAACCAGAATATCTTTCTGTAAATGCCAGGTATCGGATAAAGTATTAACATTAATCCACTTTATCGGCTTTTCGCTTTCCCCGGTTTTTGAAATAAAATCTTGCCGGGTTATTGATTTGCCAAAAATTATATTAGCATCCTGTGCACAACTGTTTATTCCGACACCGGTAAAAATTATCACACACAGTGTCGTGACCGCTATTTTATAAAAGTATTTCATCTACACATTTTTAAGTTAACTATTGTATTATCTGATATTGGGGCTTTTTATTCGTATCTCTATTTACAACACTTTAGAATATATTTTATAATGGATACCTCTTTCGTAAAGATAATTCATTATATAGTTGTAACACACTTCATCCTTTCCAATCAATTCCGGGGGGAATACTCCCTTATTTGTAAACAGGCCTTCCAGAAACATATTTGCCACAGCAGTTGCGGTATAGCCGGTTGTTCTTGCCATTGAAGATGTTTGGGTACCAATACTATATTCATCATAAAGATTACAAACCACCTCCTCAACTTTCCCTTTTTCGTTTTCACCCCTAAGGGTGATGCGCATAACAGTAATTTCCTCCTCCTCTTCACCCAATCTCCACTCATCAAAAAGAATTTTGCTGGTAACATTAAATGGAGAGACCTCAACACCATCTACCTCTATCATATTCTTATCAAAGAATCCGCTTTTTTTCAGTATTCTCACAATATCTGTATGCCCTGGATATCTGAGTGTTTTCTCCTTCATATACTTGATATGAGGCATGGTATATAAAATTGACCTTAACCCATCTGTTAAAAAAGATTCCAGGGTACCAACTTTATCAAATTCCACGAACTCGGAGTCTGTTAAGGGCTCGCATGTAATTAATTCTCCATTTTCAACATACCTGGCAGGACGTGTATATTCCTCAATAACATCAGCCGGAGAGAAAGGAGCTTTATAATAAAAAGGCCATTGTTTAACTTTCGGTAGCCCTCCTACCAGACATTCAAAGTGAGTTAATTTCAATTTTCCATTATAATACCCTAATATGATGTTATCCATACCCGGAGCGACACCACAATCGACAATAGCTGTTACACTCTTTTCTTTTGCAAGCTTATCAAGGTCATTAGAGTTTTCAGGAAAAAAGGAGATGTCCACCACATCTTTTCCGGTATCAATAATCCGCTTCAGGGTTTCAAAACCAAGAAATCCGGGTACCGCACAAATAACAAGATCAAAATTTTTAATAGTTGATTGAAACCTGTTCTTTTCACATACATCTAATTGCAATATATTCAGTGTCGGGCATTTTGCTTTTACCTGTTCCAATCGTTGAATATTCAGGTCTGTCAATGTTACTATATGCTTCTTTGCTAAGTCAATAGCTATTGCACTACCGACCATACCTGCACCCAAAACAATTATTTTTCTCATTTCTTATACTTATTGAAAATTGATTGTAGCTGTAAGTTTTTTCAATTTAACTTAATAGACTAAAACAAACCAGACAAAGGCAAATCTCATGAGGGTAATGATCTAAAGCCTAAACCTTAGTCCTGTAATAACAAATCATTTTTATCACTTATTCAGGTATTTACCTAATATATTAAGGAATCGCTTTCTATCTAATGGTTTGGTAATGTAATCATTGCATCCGGCTTCGATTGATTTTTCATGGTCTCCTTCCATAGCATATGCTGTAAGGGCAATTATCGGAATTTCATTATCGATCTTCCGTATTCGACGAGTAACTTCATAACCATCGATACCCGGCAGTTTGATATCCATTATGATGATGTCTGCTTTTGTGCCGGTGGAAAACTTTTCCACAGCTTCAAAGCCATCCTCCGCACTAATAATACTAGCCCCTGATGGTTTAAGAATTTCGCGTATCAGCATAAAATTAGAAATCTCATCCTCAATAACAAATATAGTCATAGCCGACCACGAGGTGTTTTCATTGTTGTTATCTGCCTGAATAGAAATGTGTTCTGTGGCAATAACAGCATTTTGAATTGGCAGAGAGAAGTAGAACCGTGATCCTTTATCAACTTCTGATTCTACCTTTATTTCACCTCCCATAAGTTTTACCAGATTCTGCGAGAGGGAAAGTCCTAATCCGGTACCTCTGTATAATCGCAGTTTATTATCTTCAACTTCCCTGAATAATTCGAATATGATCTCCTTTTTATCTTCTGACAAACCAATACCGGAATCTTCAACGAAAAAGATAACATTATCAGCTGTTTTTTTGTATCCCAATGTGATACTACCTGAATCAGTAAATTTTATTGCATTATCAAGAAGTTTGCTGAGAACCTGTTTGAGGCGTATCCCATCAGTCTCAATTGTAATATCCTTATCTGCCATCTCCATAGAAAAACGAAACTCTATATGAGATTTTTCTCTGGCAATTATCTCCTCAGAAAATCTTTTATGCAGATCCTCAAGAAGTGTATAGACCACACAACTCTTTAAGTTAACTTTTAACTGGTTTGATTCAATTTTTGAAATATCAAGAATGTCATCAATAAGTGATATGAGGCTATTTGAATTGGTTAAGATCATTTCCACAAATTCCGTTCTTTCTTCCTCAGAATATCCCGGCATTTTGAGAAGCTCTGATAATCCTACTATTGCATTCATAGGAGTCCTTATCTCGTGCGACATATTCGTAAGAAATGAGCTTTTTAGTTTATCTGATAATTCAGCTTTCTCTTTTGCTTCAATCAACACCTTTTCAACCTTTTTTCTCTCCTTAATGATTTCCTCTTTTACGATTATTTCTTTCGTCTTTTCATCAAGATTCTTGATCAGCATCTCCTGGGTTGTCCGCATATGTCTTTCACGCCTCCTTATATAAAGGTAAATAGTGGTAACAAGTACAATTAAGATTGCCAGATAGAACCAGATTGAGGCATAGAACGGTTTCTTAATCCTTAATTTAAAGGTTACAGGTTCCTTAGTTGGTATATCATTTTCATTGAATGCCCTGACCATGAAAGTATATTCACCATGGCCAACTTTTTCATAGGCTACCATTCTGCTATTCGACAATCCTGACCATTTTGTGTTGTACTCCTCAAGAAATGTCTGGTAATTAACCAGTTCAGGATTGCTGAAATTTATCCCGGTATATTCTACCTCAATCTCATAATATCCGGGGGAGAGTGAAATAATATCATCGAAGTTGATCTTCTCTTTGTTAACATAAACTGCATCAATATGAAGGACAGGAGGAGTCAGTCCTTTCGTGGTAAGTTGCGGCAGGAATTTAACAACACCTTCGGATGTACCAAACCATATGTTCTTTTGGTTGTCAACTAATACAGCATTGGGATAAAATTCAGATGAACTCTTAATTCCTTCATAACGTGCATAGCTTTTTAACCGGTTAGCTTCAGTATCAATTTGGGAAAAGCCACCCCTGTGACCCACCAGTATTTTATTTCTGCCATCAAATGCAAGACTATAACAGTAATCTGAGAGTAACCCGGAAGCACGGGTATAATTCCAGTTGTTACGTTCATCCTTGAACTTGTAAACACCATTGCCCTGAGTTGCTACCCAAAGTGATCCGCTATTATCTTCTGTTAATGAGATCACCGAGTTGAGTCCCAAAGAATTTGTGATTTCAAGTGGAACAACATTGTCGTTCTCATCTATGAAGAAGATGTTCCTGCATATTGTTCCAATTAATACCCTGTCTTTTGAATCAATGTAAAGTATTTGAATATTATTATGTGGCAAGCCATTATCAGTGTTGAACCACTTCCTGCTACCTGTCAGGGGATTTAGCTTGCAGACCCCTTTTTGGGTGCCGATCCAGATTGTATTTCCCTTACCGGTTATTTTATTAACCGAATTTTCAAGATCATCCTTTGATAAGTTTATCTGCACAAACCTCCCATTAATCGGATTAAGAGTGAAAAGTCCCTTTTTTTCAAAACCAAGATAAATCAGCCCACTGTGGGAGTAATAGATTGAATTAAGCTTTACACCTGTCAAACTTACTGGAAATGGATAGGATTTTCTGACCACACCTCCATCAGGATCAACCCGGGTAATGGATTTTTCCCCCGCCAGCCAGATATAATTACTATCGCTTGATAATGAGAAGATCCGATTAGATCCTATGTTTAGATAGGAATAGAATTTCAGATTATCATCAACAAGTCTGAGAAGTCCCTCCCCGAACATACCAAGCCAGACGTTGCCCTCCAGATCTTCAAAAAGGCATTTCACATTGTTCGAGATCAATCCGTTTGTATTATTTATATTGCCTGAGTATAAATACTCTCCTGATTCATTATCTCTGTAATACTTTGTAATTCCATTTCCTGCTGTATAAACCCAAAGCTCATTCATATTTACTTTCCGGGCTCCCTGTACATTGTCAAGATCACCATTCTGGTTATTGCTGATCTCATTAAGATCGCAGGAAAGGTCGTCAATGTCAATTGATAACCGGAAGATCCCTTCATCCTGAGATGCTATTAAATATTCACCCTCCTTCTCCTTAATAATATCAACCACCTTTGAAGGTGGATAGTCACTTACCCTTAGTTGTTCTGACATTGCTCCGGAATCCTTCAGATACTCCATGACGTAAAGGTTTTCCTGGGTGCCAACAAGGAAAATATTTTCTGAAATATGGCGAATAACGAAGATCGGATCATTTTCCAGATTGGTTGAGATCTGGGCAGCATTATGGTCTGAATACAAAACCATAAGCCCCTCATTTTGGGTTGAAAACCAGATTGTACCGGAATCCGCTTCGGTAATTGATGTAATAGCAGAGTTAAAAGCAGATGCTTCTATTATTATCCTGAATCGATTATTTGAAACCTGTGTAATTCCGCCACTCTTATGGCCCAGCCACAAACTTCCGGAAAGATCTCTGTAGATAGTTGTTATGAAATTCTCTGCCAAGCTGTCCTGGTCAGTAAAGTGTTGAAATTCAAATCCGTTAAAACGGTAAAGCCCCTCTCCGGTTCCTACCCATAAATAGCCCTCTTTGTCCTGGTTTATAGCATATAGAAATGAGTTATTCAGACCATCGGCCGTGCCATAATGCCTGAAGTAATGATCCTGGGCACTGAGGCGGAAAAAACCCAGTGCCAGTAATAGTATGATGGTTAATCTTAATTTCATAATTGACAGTATTTACTTTTTTTCTACTGCTCTCATTCTTAAAGCTGGATTATAAACTGGGATACCTCCTATAGGAATGACATAAAACGGAAGAGACTCTCCATACTGGTTCTGAACAATAACTACAACATTATTATTTCTGACAAGCTTAGCCCGGTTTTTGATAAACTGGATCTCCATAGAGGTATTTCTCTCTTCACTGACAACAAGAAGCTCATCATTCGACCATTTATTATCTTCAGATATTGTGCAGAGTACTCCTCTTTTTGCAACAGAAACGACTCTGATAAAACCGTCGTCATCCCAATCATAATTCATAATTTTTACAGAGGTCACTTTATCATCAAGGTAGGGATAGATTTGCGATACATTGTTCTGATTATTAGAAAGCCTGAATGTATATTCATAAGTAAAAACGTTACCCCCTTCTATACTTTTATTTTCCCGCCTGTCGGTACTAAGGAAGTAACGGTAAAGATTCCCGTCGTCTCCACTGATACCTTTGGCAATAACTTTAAATATATACCCGTTCAGTTCTTCAGCCAATTCACCTTCAAGGGCATTGAAGGGTCCGAAAGTGAACCACTCCTGGTCATACCTATCATTATCATCAAACGTTCTGGAGTCCAATAAATTACCACTTTCGAAATTGCCTGTAGGATCAACCGATTTTGCATCATCTTCGCTCCATACTCCCTTGCCCCCATATACTGAGAACCGGATGGTGGTATTGAATTCGCCTTTTTGCTCATCTAATTCGCCACCGGTGTAAGGGTCAAAAACCCTGATATAGAAGGGTTCATTATGAGTAGTGGGTATCGTAAAAAAGAAGATCTGGCAGAAGTCATCATCGCCCCATGAGGTATCAGAGTTGGCTCCAAAGGTTACAAGGTATGGAATATTTTCATCCTCAGCAGGTGCAGACTGTGATATCCCGACAAGATATAGAAAGCAACCCAGGATAGTAGGTATGATATTAATCCATTTTCTTTTCTTCATATAGCAAATATATCAAAACCTTCTTGGAGAAAGTGTTTTTTGTTTAGTAAAGGAAAAATTATACCCAAGATATATTTCGTGAGTGCCTGATTGTACCCCCCCCTAACATACTGGTTGTGAACTCATATGCATAACCAATTCTTATGTCAGCACCTATAGAAGCATTTTTGTCCCTGAGCGAAAAATGGGCAGCCAGAAGGTATGAGGTTGGGGCTCCTTCAAAACCTGTCCATTGTTGCCTGGTTATAATCATAAGATCATTCAGGTCGCTATTTCCGGTATAAGCCGGATTATTCCTGAATGACACAAAATCCTCTAACAAGTAATGATTATATTGTTGCGACCACGCTTTTATTCCTAGTAAGTGTAAAGCATATTAGCGAACTCAGTGCTAGTCTGTATATGAAGTTCCTCGCCATATTATTCCTTTATCAAATATACATATCCTTTCACAAACTGATCATTACTCAGTTTAAGTATGTAGAAGTATGTGGCTGAAGGAAGTTTTTGTCCTGTTGAAACTCCTGAAGAAGCGATACCATCCCAGCTGTTATCATATCCATCTTTATAATATACCTCCTTACCCCAAACATTATAGACATACAACTCATTATCGGGATATGACCCGATCCCTATGATTTCAAATGTATCATTAAGACCATCGTTATTCGGTGAGAAACCCTGTGGGATAACCAGGCCATTTGGTACATCCTCTCCTAACCGGATTGTCACCTGCCGACTGCATTGTGAGGTATTACCACTTTGATCAGTTACTGTATAAGTTACCGTAGTTGTACCAACAGGATAAATTCCACTTGCATCGGCTGCACCACTGAAATCATTTGATGGTTGAGCCCACATCCTATTACTACCTAACAAAGTAATTAGGACTATCAGTAACAGCAAGTATGTTGGAACCCTACTCATATTAGATGATTATGTTATCTTTCACTTTTCAAAATTAAGGATTAAAAATTCAACTCTTCTGTTTTTCATTCTCCCATCCTCCGTACTATTTGCTGATATAGGCCGCGATTCACCATATCCCTTGCCAACCAACCTGTTTTTTTCAATTCCCTTTGAAACAAGATAGTCAACTATTGACTGAGCTCTCGATTGTGACAATTCCATATTATATTCAAATGAACCAATATTATCTGTATGGGCTGCGATCTCCATAGCAAGATCCGGATTATCTTCCAGTATCTTCACTATCTTATCGAGCAAAGGAGATGAAGACTCCGATACCATAGATTGATTAAACTCAAAATTAGCATCTGACAGTTCGGCAAAATCGCGGTTGATCCTGGCAACAATCTCAGTTGGTAATTCAGCCAGCATAAATGTTTTCACCTTTGCTGAGGTATATCCTCTGTCTACAACATCACTATAAACTTCATAAGTAGAGAGAAGGGAACTATATTCACCAACTGTATAGGAATAAAGAGAGTCATTTACCAGGTAGTACTCTTTTATTTCATAAACCCCACGCAATGGATCAAAGATCGAATCGATAAACATAATTCTTTCCTCAGAAGATAATACTTCAACCCTGAATGCTTCCTCCTCCGGATTTACATCGAACAGAGAAAAGTCCTGCCTGATCTTGTTTGTATCACTCTTTCCAACCACAAGTTCATCAGTTACTAATGATTTAATACCGGAAAGGTGCATTGCCAGTGCCTGATTGTCCGAAACGATTGCTACAGGTTTAATAACACACCTTGTCTCCTTTGTAACGTTTGCTTCATTATATCCTGTAACTCCCAGCTTCACACCGTAAACTCCTGATTTTGAAAACGTATGACTTACCGTTGATCCTGAAGTAAAATCGCCATCCCCAAAATCCCAGATATACTCTTCAATTGAAAATCCGGGGAGGTTTGATGTCAATCCACTGAATTCCATCTCCTCATCTTTAAGAAAGGCATCTCTGGATGAAATAAACGGCTGTTCAAAATCAGTTATCTCAAACTCCATCGAGGATTGTGTAAAAAATGTATTGCTCGTAGAGTTATCAATAATATTAAGTTTAGCAGTGTAATTACCCGCTCCCGGGAAACAATGTTCAACCTCTAGACCTCTGATCTTTATCCCGTCACTGAACTCCCACTCATAAATAACCGGTAAAGAATCTAATCCCGGATACTTTTCGTCCCAGAACATGAAGCAGTACTGATTCTCCTTTAACGTATCACAGTTATATAGTTGTGGTACGCGTGTTTCGAACCTGAAAATATCATCAGACCTGTTACGGTTAGATGCAAAATATCCTGATGTAAAAAACAGTTCTCCTGCAGAATTTATAGAAGGATATACTTCATTCCCTTTTGTATTAATAACTTCCCCGAGATTTTCTGGTTCTGACCAATTGGCATCCAGATACTCACATCGGTACAAATCAGAACCTCCAAATCCACCAGGCATGTCCGATGCGAAATAAAGATACTTTCCATCCGGACTCAAAAATGGGGTAGTATTAGAATACTGATCATTGTTATACTTGAAGGGTTCAATATTTGTCCATTCCCCATCAACCAATGTGGCAAGATACAAACCAAGATTATTATTAAGATCAAAGATGTCTTTTGTTTTCGACTTGATATCTATGTTCCTGGAATATATTATCATGCTGCCTGTTGTATCAAATGTTGCAGGACCATCGTTATACGGAGAGATAAGATTTCGACTGAAGACAGCAGGCCTGGAACTCTCAGTTGAATCATTAAGTGGAATTGAAAAAATATTGAATAATCCTTTTTTATCCTTGTTTGTATAGGTTAGAAAAAGCTCATTCTCCTGGTTTGAACAGAAGACTATTTTATCCCTGTCTATCACTGGTGAAAACTCATCATACCTGTCAGTACTGAAATGAACTCTTTTTGCAGTGTAACGATCCTGCCCCTGCAACACCAAACTGCTGAACAGTATTATAATGGTCAATGTGTATTTATATTTATTCATCTGTCTGATTATTAAAAGTACCTGGGACTAATTACATCAAGAATGTATCTGAAATTATATATAAGCATTACCTCATGGGAACCTTTCTGAAAATTACTTAACTCAGAAAATTCGTATCCGTACGAATAGGCAACTCTAAGCTGACTGTTGGCCTGATATTGAAATAGAAGAGTCATATTTCGGTTTGTACGCATACTGGTCCCGAACCACACTTTCTCTTTAAAAATAACATTACAGTTGATATCGAGCTGACTTCTGTTGGCTGGATTTGTTTTAAATAGCAGAGAAGGAAGCAGCTCAAAGTTGTCTGAAAGGGTGAACAGATAACCTGTTACAAACAAATAATTCATCGATGAAGGGTCAAAACCAATCTTATATTTACTGGTTACCTCGTTAAACGGATGTTGTGAAAAAAATGGCATTGAAAGACCTGAAACCGAGAATTTGGGATCATATAAATTAAAAATAGTTGCGGTACCATCAATTATATTCCATATCCCCTGACCAGCGGAAGGTAAATCTGCTTCAAGGGAAGTCTCAAACCGGTAATCGAGGATTTGATCAGGACCGGCATAGGCAGAAGGCTGCTCCCGGAATATAACAGTTATTGTTGAAGATCCTGAACAGCTTCCATTGGACTCAGTCCAGGTAAAATCATATGTACCATAATCATTTACAGTGACTTTTGCTTTCGGGTCATTAGCTGAAGGAGTGAATATGACATTACCAAAAGTAGCAGCAGATGACCAATACCCGTTTCCCGGACCCGGAACTGCCTGAAGTTCAAAACTCAGTCCACAGACTTCTCCGCCGACACCAGAATTTATTACAACTTGTTCATAAAAAGTAATTAGTGTCAGAAAGAAAACGCATCATTTTTCAAAAATTTCATATATACGACTTCATTTGCCAGGGATAGTTCCGTTTAAGACCTTCTCAAATTAATGTTTTT
>Ga0307377_10001662_pt1 | contig 27521 bp, 35 predicted proteins | sample TR3MG_FD_202535 | JGI IMG/M metagenome (GOLD analysis project Ga0307377, IMG submission 202535) | Soil microbial communities from Risofladan, Vaasa, Finland - TR-3 | ecosystem: Environmental > Terrestrial > Soil > Coastal area > Acid sulfate soil | place: Finland: Risofladan, Vaasa | collected... | reverse complement strand
CCTGCTGAAGATTTCGGAGATAAAGAATTTAGAGATTTAATGCACAATTATAATTATTATCATCCTGCAGAAGTTGATAATACAGAAAAGAATGAAGAAATTGAAGCAAAAATCAAAAAATTAGAAAAACAAAAAGAAGAAAGACAAAATACAATAGATAAATTAGAAACCAAGGTATACAATTTAGAAAATTATTAATAAAATGCCATTTTTAAGAGAAGGAGCAGTAAAAGATTTAATTCTTAGGGGTCCAAAATTAAGAAAATTAATTGATTGGGCAGAAGAGAATGTTTTTGGTTCTGAAGAAGACTCAGCTCAAAAAATTATAAATTATGCAAGACAGCATGGTATGACTGTTTCTGAATTGGAGACATTTACAAATATTCAATTAACCTCTCTTGGACAAGGAAAATCCGATGAAAAAGATATTCTGCAAAATCTTCTTGCTAGTATTGAAGAAGCAAGAGAATATGGAAAAATAAATGAACACCAAAATAAAAATATAAATATGAAAGATTCAATTTTAATGCCTAGATTAGGAAGAAGACTAAATGAAGACCATCATAAAGAAGCCTCTGATGAAAGCCAAATGGCTAGAATTCAATTAAAGAGTATAATGGCTGATGCAGCTGCTATTCTCCAAGGACTAGATAATGCTGAACAACTCGATGCTTGGGTCCAAAGCAAACTAACTATTGCAGAGGATTATTTATCTACGGTTAAGAAGTATCTTCAATATGAAGAAGAACAACCACCTCAGGAACTTCCTTTAATCCCCCAGGAAGGTGAAGAAACCGAAGTTATTGCAGCTGAAGAACCTCTTATGCCTCCAATGGCAGGAAATATGCTATCAAAAGATGAATTACCCGAATATGATGAGGATGATGAATTAGATGCCGCGGATCTTGCCGTATTTTCAAAAGAACCTGATGAAGAAGAAGATTTTGAAGAAGATTTTGAAGATTAAAAAATAAAAAAAAGGGAGCTAATTGAATTGGCTCCCTTTGTTGTGTGTATGTGTGTGGATTATTTTTTTCCAGAAGAAGATCTAGAGGCTCCTGAACTTCTTGATACTGAACCGCTACTTGAACTTCTTGATACTGAACCGCTACTTGAACTTCTTGATACTGAACCGCTACTTGAACTTCTTGATGGGGTGGAATAGCTTCTAGAAGGAGTTGAATAACTTCTACTTTGAGTGCTTGAAGAAGGTCTTGAATAAGTACTTGAACTTCTTGATGGCGTTGTATAACTTCTGCTTTGAGTATTTGCAGGAGGTCTTACAGTGGTAGAACTCCTTGTTCCAGATTGAGAATTGTTATATTGAGGTCTAGTTCTCATTTCAGGTTTTGTATAAGAAGGGGTATAAGTTCTAGTTTGTGTTTGAGTTCTAGTTTGTGTTTGAGTTCTACTATTGGGTAAAACTCTTGAATATGGACTTTTATCCTGAGGCCTAACTGTTTGATTTCTCTGATTCGCTGCAGTTGCAGGTCTTGTAGTGGAACGAACAACATTATTAGTATTTCTATCTACTGTAACAGTTCTATTCATTGAAACCGGAGCTTTTTTAGCTGCCGTCATGGGATTACTTACATATCCCGAACTATAAGTTTTATAGGATGGATTATAATAATTTCTATGTGTTCCTAAAGCCCCAGAAGTTGCATATCTATTTCCTCTGTTATAATTATATGAATAATAATTTCTATAGTAATTATGTCCATAGTAAGGAGAGTAGTAATTATGTCCATACCAATAATTATATGAATAGTAGGGGCTGTAATAAGGATAGTTCCATCCCCAATAATCATAATAGAAGGGATCATAGTATGAATATGAATAATAGTAAGGTCTGTATCCGAAATACAAACGATATCTCATGTCAGGTTGATTGTCAATATAGTAATTATTAACAATAGCTTGTTCAGCTTCAACCTCTATATAAACTGTATCTGTTTTATAAATTGTATCTTGAGAAGCAAGTTCTTTTCTTTCTTTTTCAAGAACATATTTTTCATAATTGGAAAGTTCTCTTTCAGGTTCCTGAGCAAATACCGATAGGCAGAAAAAAACTGAGGTTAGTAATAAAAAAATGAATTTTTTCATGATTTAGTGATTTTAGTTTCAATATATATGATATAGGGTTAGTTATTATAGTATGTGAGAATACTATGCCGAAAATCATTTTTTCTCCAAAACCATAATAAAAGAGAGAACTATAAAACTTTAAGGAAAATAAATAGATATATAAAATAAAATTCTTCTTATTATGAGAAAATTCAATGCTGTCTTCAAAGAAAAGCAAGCTATATCGGAACAGGTTTTGGAAGAGAGACTGTTAAACGAATTTAAAGATGTTTATTCAAGTCTTTTAGAACAATATAATATTGCTGAATTTCACGATTTAGATGAAAACACTCAGGTTGCTTTCTTACGTGAATTGAATGAATACTGGACTGAAGAAGAAGGTCTTTCCAAAAAAGGAGTCAACTTCCTAAAGACCAAATCTGCTCTTCTTACCGAGGATTCTACCCCATTACAAAAACAGTCATATTTAAGAAATAAAGCTACAATTGTAATTGCTGAAACCTTAAGACAATCAGATCTTAAAGGAAAAATATATGATATTCTTGATGAGATGTTCAAGAATACTAAATCATCTGATATTACTGATGTATTATCAGCAGATGCCATTACTGGAACCATTCTAGAATCATTTGGCGTCTCTTTACAGGACTTACTAACTGAAATGGTTTATGAACTAACTCCTGAATCAGAAGAACTAAACGAAGAAAAAAAAACTGAAGTCCTAAACGAAAGAACTTTTTCTGACGAGCAAAGAGAAAAACTAGCTAAAGGCGGAGAAGCTATGAAGGATGGATCTTTTCCTATAGTAAATAAGAAAGATCTTAAGAATGCAATTCATGCAATAGGAAGATCTAAAAATCCAGAAGCAGCTAAAGCTCATATTAAGAAAAGAGCAAAAGCACTAGGAGCTACAGACTTACTACCAGAAGATTGGAAATAATCTAAAAAGACTTAAGATAAAAGGAGGCTTCAGGCCTCCTTTTTTTGTGATATATAAGCTATACTAACTTAAATATTAAATACTATGTTGAACACGCTTGCAATGACTTTAGAAAAAAGAGGGTCGGAGTATGTAAATCAATTTCTAAGTGAAAAAGTTATAATCACCGAAAAACTAGATACCTACAGAATCCTTTTTGAAAATGTTAACGGAGAACTTAAATTCTTCAAAAAAGACAATACTGAGTTAACCTTAGTAGAAAGAATTCTCACCAATATCTGGGAAGATGCAATTATAGAATTATCAATAATTCTTGCTGAATCCGAACTCCCTGAAGGTATTAGTTTTGGAGTAGCATATACTCCAGTTAATAAACCCATTAGACTTTTATATAAAGATTTACCAAAATATGTTCTGACGGATGTATCTAAGCGTCAGGGCCCTGGGAAAAAAGTTTTGGAGTCCTTTGATTATGAAGAAGTTTCTAAATGGGCTGAAATTTTAAGATTAGGCAGACCTCCTATTATTTTTGAAGGAAATCTTAGTGAGAAAGAAATACAAAAATTAATTGATTATGGGACCTTTCAATATGAGGATGGAACTAAATTAGAGGATATTTTTGAAAATGGGTCCTATTCAAAAGCAGAAATAATAGAAGGAATTATTATAAAAGGAAGAGATCAACTCATTCAGATTGAATCTTATGAATTTGGTCTTTTAAACGAGACATATCAAAGATCCGAAAATCCTAGAGATTTCTATGATCTAACTCTATTAAGAATAAATTCATTTATGGATAAGTATCATTTCCCAATGTTAGAACAAAATGATTCAGAAGAATCATATCTAGCTATTGTCTGTGATATTTTCAATAAGTATTGTAAAGATGGAAATATTTCAGAAGATATCGATCCTTCTCATTTAACTCCTCCTAGTTATGGATATTCAGGAAATCTAAATCTATTACTCCTTAAAAATAAGGATACAATCAAGATTTTAGAAAAAGGAAGCAAAATTCACGAGGCAGTATTCAAAATAATGATTTCTTCTTTTAGAAAGTATAAAAAGCCTTTTGGCTTATTAAGAGAATCTGATGTTCAAAAATTCAATACTTATGTTTATTTTATAAATGAAAAAACAAAAGGAACAGATCTTGGAAGAGTCCCTTCTTTAGAACCCCAGATTCTTAATGAATCCAGATCATCAAATATTGTGGTAGGGGAAATGGAAAAAAGAATTAAAACAGATGTAGATAATATGAAAGTTATATCCTCTGTTCAGAAAGCATTTCATCCTGTTGCTCCAAAACTCCCAAAAGGAAAAGAACAATGTGTTGTTTATATAACGGATCCTCAACCCTTTACAGCTAGCCAAATGGAAAATATCGAGAGTCTTTCTAATATGTGGAAAGTTCCTGTGATAGTAGCCTTTGTCCAAAGTGAGAAAAGGCTGGAGGGAAAACAATTCCATATTTCTGATAATTTAAAAGCATCTCAATTAAAATCATTAGCTGATGATAATAAAGATATGGTCCCTGCTTTTTTTGCTCTGGAATCATGGGATATTATCGAGGTATTTCAATATTGCCGACCAAAATATGAGCCCATAGCAATTATAACAGATTCTGATAAAAAATCAGAAATGGTAATTCAACTTTATTTCGAAGAAGAAGTAATGGGTGGAAGAATTGGTGTCGAAACAAATTTCAATATTGGGGAAATGGAAAATAAAGATCAATTAGAAGCTTTTAGATCCATAGAGGACGGAAATGCAGTAGGATTTAAAGCTGTAACCCCTCAATCTATATGGGGGTTATTTAATTCTATGACATCTGAATATAATGAATGGAGTGGAAGTGTGCCTTTACAGTTTCAAACTAATAAATTTGAATAAATAAAATAAAATATTGATATGTCTATAAAATTTAAAGGATTAAAACTCAATGAAGAGGTAACAATCCCGCCAGAATTAGCTAACGCATATCTTTCTGTTAAGAAACAAATTGTTGATAAACAGACCAAAAAAGATAATTTAATGAAATCTGTAAACCAGGTGGATAATGAGATTAATATCCTTACCAAAAATCTGATTGCTATTGAAACAAAAGCTGCTACTGCTCAAGGGGAACAAGAACAACAAGATCAGAAAGTAGCTCAGCAACAAAAGGATCTTCAAGCTGCTGCTGTAACAGGCGGTGTTGCTAATGAATCCTTAGACGAACAATGGGCAAAATTAATTGAGTCTATGGCCGAAGAAGAAACAGATTTGGATGTATTTGCAGATGATGTTGATGATGAAGCTATGCTAATAGATGAGCCATTGGAAGTTGAACCTGGAGAATCTTTAGAAGGTGATTATGTTTTTACCCTTCTAATTGAAGATGAAAATGGTGAAGAAGATATAATTGCAAAATTCTATAAAAATGAAGATGATGATTATTGGAGAGTTAGAGTTGTTCAGGGGGATGAAGAGCCATTAGAAAGTATGCAATTTGATCCAGAATTAGAAATGGTAGATATAATTGAAAAGATCGCTGAAATTCCAGGATATACTGCTGTAGAGGAAATGGAAACTCAAGAATATGAAGATTTATTGGACGATAAAGAAATTATCGACAATGCATTTTATGATGATATAATTAAAGAAGAATAATGAAAAAAGTATTATTAATTTTAGGATTCCTATTAGTATCTTTGATTTGTATGAGCCAACAACAAGTTCAAAAAATTCAGCAAAAAGCAAATCACTCATATAATTTTAATCAAAGAGAACTTTATTATGTTCCATTACCAGATACAATACCTCTGGTTAATATAACACCAAATCAGATAGAAGCCTTAAATGGTTGGGCAATTGAAGGAGTTCCTTGTCAGGGATGTGCTAGTTATTATTATAAAATTTTAAGGTCTAAAACTACCCATAAAGCATATGACGGTGTATCTTATTATTATTTCTATTTTTACTTTTATACTAATTCATATACAAATGATGGAAAACTTGCCACAACTGCTTTAAAAGATATTACTTTTTTTGCAGAGGATAATAAAAATACTTTTAATGTTCCATATTTATTAATAGAACCCAAAGAAATAGTCTATGGAGCTTGGATGAGATCAATAGATCCATTAACTCCAATAGGCTATCACGCAACTAATGTAACCGTTTTTTAAGATGCCAAAAGATCTTGCAGATAAAACAGTAGATATTAATGGTAAACAGGTAGGGCCTAGTAGTACCATTAAAATGACAGTCAAAACCGCCATATGGATAATTGGTACTGTCTTTTCCTTAGTTATGGGAATTTTAACCTATAGCTATTTTGATTTAAAAGGAAAATATGGAGATTTTGTAAACTCTGTAGATGAAAAAGTTGAAACAATGCAAGATGATGTTTCAAATATTAGGATTGGCCAAGAAGGAATTAGGGGAGATATTAAATTGATTTTATATCGATTAGATAAAGAAACAGCTAATCCCTCAAATAGGCCTGTTCAAAATCCTGTTCTTCCCCCAGTCATTGAAAATGTTGTAGCTGAATCAGATACAATTAATTAGAATGATGTTATAAAAAAGTCCCAAAAGTATTAATTTCGAGCTTGATATATAAGATATAAACTAAAAATTAATGTTATATCATGAAGAATTATGTACCGACAACGTTGGATCAGTATATTAATGAATCCAAATCGATTACGCTTAAAAGAGGATATAGAGGACAGAATCCGGTGGTAGTAGGAGCTAATGCCCCTGTTAGAAATCAGATACTTTCTTATGTCGCGGAAAGCAAAAGAGTAGGAGTAGCTGATCTAAAAAGATTTATCGCTGGTTTAAATGAAACCAATGAAAATCCAAATGCAGCCGCTAATATGTGGCTAAGGAGAAATGGCAAGTATTTTGTTACAGAAAGTAAAGCAGGAAGAACATTCTATAAGCTTTCAACTTTAGGACAAAGACTTGTTAATAGTTTTGGCCCTCCAGCAAATGTAAATGAACAAAAGAAGCAAGAACCCAAGGTAAATTTAGTTTCTAAATTACTTGAAATGGTTGAAGAAAATCCAGAATTAGAGCCAGAAGCTGCAGAAGCAATTGATGGTTATAGGGAGCAATATGCTGACTTTGATGAAGAATTAGGAGAGGTCGATGGTAAAGATAAGTATGTTCCAATACTAAAACAACTTATTCTTGATCTTGGCGGAAGTTTATCAGATGAAGAAGCTGAAATGGAAGAGCTTCCAGCAGAAGAACTTTCAGCAGAGGAAGATGTTTATGAAGCAAAGAAATATGACTTCAAAGATCCTAAAACTGATAAGCCAGGTATTGTTGATGATGAAGATGAAGAAGTGGATGAATGTTCAACTAATGAAGCCGTAGAAGTTAACCCTAAAAAAGCTAAAGCTAGATTAGGTGGAAAACTAGATCCTAAACTTCATAATCTTTTAGATAAGGATGAAGATAAGGATGAAGGAGAAATCGATGGTTTCACAAAAGAAATTTCTGAAGAAGCAGAAGGCTTATCTGCTGAAAGAAAAGCTAGAATCGAAGCTATTATCGAAAACATCAAATCAAGAAAAACTGTCGTTTTAAACGAAGAAGAAGATGAAGACAAAGAAGAAGAGAAAGAAGAGGGTGAAGAATCATCTGATGAACTTTCTTTTGATGATTTAGATCTTTCTGGAGAAGGTGGCGAAGGCGGAGAAGAAAAAGAGGAAGAAGGAGAAGAAAAAGAGGAAGAAGGAGAAGAAGAGGAAGCTGAAGGAGAAGAAGAGGAAGCTGAAGGCGAAGAGGAAGAAGGAGAAGGTGACGAAGAAAAAGTCGAAATTACTGAATTCATTCTTACTGTTGATGATGTTGATTCCGCAATTTCTGAATTAGAGGAATTAGGAGTTGAGGCTTCTAAAGTTGTTGATCCAGATGCAGAACCAGAAGAAGGCGAAGAAGAAGCTTACAAAGCAGATGAAATTTCTGTAGAAGCTGATAATTGGGATGCTCTTAAAGGATGGCTCGAAGAAAAAGGAGTTGATGTTGAAGAAATGTTCGGCGGAGAAATCGAAGTTGAAGATGTTGATGATGAAGATTTAGATGCTGAAGAAGGTGGAGAGGATCTTGATCTTGAAGATATTGATCTTGAAGGTGGAGAAGAAGGCGGAGAAGAAGACGTAGAAATGGATCTTGATCTCGAAGGCGGTGATGATTCAGAAGAACTTGAATTAGATGCTGAAGAAGAACCTGAAGTAGAAGAATCTCTTACTGGAATGGAAAAACACGAAGACGAACTTAATAATCTTATTAAAGGCGCAAAACAGGTAGTTATTAATTATAAATAATTATCTTATAATCAATATTAAAAAGGAAGTCATAACGGCTTCCTTTTTTTGTGAATATATAAAACAAAATGTTTTCATATGAGAGCTAAAACTGTAAATGAAGATCAACACTTTGAGAGAGGAAAAAATCCTAAAACTGCTTTAGGGTTAGGTGGTGTTACTTTAGAAAAAGAATTAGGAGCCAAAATGGATGAACTCGAATATGAAATTGCTATGAGTATTAAAGCCGTTGATGACGAATGGAAAGAATGGTTAAGAAAAACTTTCACAGGAAAGACTATAACAGCTAGAATGAGTCATCATCCCTCTATTAATAAAAAAACTAATCAAACTAATCCAGGGAAAGGAACAAAAGATTTTACTATAAAGGTTCAGGATGTATTGCCAAGTGATGATATTGGAAAGATGATGGATTCCAAATTATACACCAATCCTATAGAAAATCAATCTATAATTGTGGCAGATATGGAAAATAATATTTACAGTATTAAAGTATCTGAAAAAATTTATATTGAAGAATGAGAGCTAGATTAATAGAAGAACAAAATTTTGAAAGAGGAATTAGCGAACCTTCTGATTTAGGTTTAGGAAAATGGAAAATTTGGGAAGATGATTCATTTGCTGATCAGGAAAAAGGTACTAAAGTTTCTTTAGAAGAATTTTCACAAAATGGAGGTATTTTAAAACCGGGAAGAGAAATATGGAAAATGGATGATTCAAATAAGTGGCCGGTAGGGGAATATTTGGGATATGATGAAAACCAGCATATTCACTTAGCTAAAAATGATAGATTCAAATCATTCCCGGTTGGATGGAATGATCATGGGGTTAGAGTAAAAACAAAAGTACTATATCAATAATGAGAGCTAAATTTATAAATGAAGTTCAGAATTTTGAGAAAGGAGTTCACCCAAAGCAAGCTCTTGGAATAGGAGGGATAGCTCTTGGTATCGAGAGACACAAGATGAAGAAAAAATTTGAGGAAGATTGGAATTTCTTTTTAATGACCATATTAGATGGCAAAACTATTTCAGGTCAGATGAATAAGGTTAGAGATAAAGGAGTTGAAAAAGATCCTCTTGAAAATGGGTGGGGAAATTATACAGTAAAAGTGGATGAATGGGATATGGAAGAAGGATTTAATGGTCGTTCAATTTTTATATCAACCGCAGATGATGATAGGTATGTTTTACCATTAGATGATAAAAAAATTTACATAGAAAATGCGCGCTAAATTTGTACCCGCAAAAGCTTACATATTTGATTTTGATGATACATTAGTAAAAACAGATGCTAAAGTTCATATTGTGATGAATGGAAAAAGAGTTAAATCCATCACACCAACGGAATTCAATAATTATTCTCTTGAACCTGGAGAATCCTATGATGTTTCGGATTTTGGAGATCCTCGTATTATATTAAATGCTAAAAAGTTTAAAATGTGGCCAGCTTTAGAAAATATTTCTAATGCTAGAAAAATGGGAAGAAGCAATTCTGATATTTATATTCTTACAGCTAGATCCCAAAAAGCTCAGGCTCCAATTCATACTTTTTTAGAAAGAAATGGAATAGATATTCCATTAGATCAGGTTATCACGGTTGGATTGGATAGTGCAGAAGAACAAGATATTGCAGGAGATAAGGAAAAAGTTCTTAGAGAATTAAAAAAGAAATATGCAGATATCACTTTTTTTGACGATAGCGAGGAAAATATCGATTTAGCTTCCAAAGTTGGGGGAATTAAAACTCGACTAGTAGATTGGAATAAATAAAATAAAGAATTATATGAAAGCTTGTCCTTTTTGTAATTATATGGAGTATAGAACTATCGAGGTTCAAGATTCATGGACAGATGAAAAAAATTACAGAGTAGTTTGTGAAGTTTGTGATGCAATGGGGCCTATAGCTAAAACTCCAGAACTTGCTGAGAAAAAATGGGAAGGTATTTTACTTAAAATAGACCCAGTCAAAAATCCTAAATATTTTGACCAGATTTTAAAAGAAGAGAGATTTGAGAGGGGGAGAAATCCTAAAAGAGCTATGAATATAGGATTATGTAAAAAAGTTTTTGGCAAATGCGGAAAACATTATTCTGAAGGAGGCGGATATTCATTTGATGCTTATGGACCTGAAAATTGGATGGATATAATAAGCTGGCTTTTAGATCAAGGATATAATGAAGAGGAAACAGAACAAGTTATGAGAAGTAAATTGATGAGATGGGCTTCTGATAGAAATGAAGGCGAATATGGAACAGCTAATTTAGAAACATTCCTTCAATTCAATAATGAGTTTCATAGGGGAAAAACTCAGGTAGATGATTTTTTAGATGAATATATGCCTGATCCAAATAGAAAAGATAGACTTATGAGAGCAAAAACAGTACAAGAAGATGCAATGGGCGGAGTATCCGGACCTATGTCAACACTTAATAATACTCCAGGAATGGGAAATGCAGCTCCAGCTGCTAAAGCATCAACAGGAGCACTTGATGGAGCGCCAAAGGGATCTGGAGATAGTTGGGATTCTTCGACCGGAATTAAACCTGCCGTTCAAGAAGGATTAAATGAACAAAATATAAATCCTCATGACAAACTTGGAGTAGCAATGGCTCAAAAAATGGGTATCGATATACCATTTAAGAAAGGAAAAGGAGATAAGGATGTTGAACAAAAAGAGATTGATGAAGATATAGATCTTAGCACAAAATTAGTCACTTTCGAAGAGTGGGCTAAAAAATTCGTAAATGAATAAGAATATGAAACTCGTGAAAGAAAATTTAACTGAAAAATCTAAAACTTTTGAAGGTCTAAAGATAAATGGCCATCAGTTTGATCAAATTAAAACCTCGGGAGGATCTATTTATGCTGGGTCCGATGGAATATTGGGTCCTCATGAGAAACTAATTCCATGGGATGTTGTCAAATCTCTTCTTGCTAAATATGTAAAAAAATAATCATTTTTTAAAACTCCCGAATCCTATCATGATATAAGTAAAGAAAATAAACTTATATCGATGGCAAAATCAATTATTAAATTTACAAAAACAAGGGAAGTTCAGCTTCCATCACGTGGTCATGCTCATGACGCAGGTATTGATTTCTATGTACCTAAATTCGATAAATCATTTCTTGTAGCTTTAGAGGAAAAGAATGAAACAATGTTTCAAAAGCCTTGTCAATGTAATAATGGCTCTTTATACATTTCATCAGGAACATTAACTTTGTCTGGTGGATCCAGTCCTAATTCCGATGTTAAATTTGATCTCCATGATGAAAATTCTGGTATTATTAAATTTGATGAAGAGAAAGGATTGCCTTATTTTTTATTAGCTCCTTTATCTCGGGTAAATATTCCTTCAGGAATATATTGTCAGATGGCTGAACCCGGAAGAGCTCTTATTGCAGCTAATAAATCAGGAGTAGCTTCAAAAGAAGGACTAATTTATGGAGCTCAAGTAGTTGATTTTGAATATCAAGGAGAAATTCATATCAATGTTATAAATACATCATCAAAAGTTGTTCGTATTTATGAAGGACAAAAATTAATTCAATTTCTCGAAACTCCTATATTTACTTCTGATATAGAGGAAGTAGACTCATTACAAAATCTTTATAAGGGGGCAACTTCTCGTGCAGATGGCGGATTCGGATCTACAGATAAAAAAGATGTTAAACAATTAAACTCATAAGAAATGCCTAAACCAATACTGGTTGTTAATTATCATGCTGAAAATCTTCCTACCGAAGCTGTTGTTCAAAATATCAAACAGTTAAGGAGAGTTCTTGAACAATCTGGAGCCACAGAGGAATATTATGCATTTGTTCTTCCGGTATCTGGTGATTCTAATATTCAGGTTTTTTATGATAAAGATTTTGACGAAACTTCATACGAAGAATTAAAACAAATAATACAAGATAAATTAGACACATTAAATTTACAGAGATGAAAGAAAAAGTAAGAGTTTACATCGCGTCCCCATATACAAACGGGAACAAAGATAAATTAGCAGAATTGCAGATGGATGCTGCTGCTATTTTATTGAAAACGGGGTTCAATCCTTATGCTCCTTTATATAATCATTATATTCAGGAGGACCATCATGAATTAGATCATAACTTTCCATGGCTTGATATTGATAAATCCTGGCTATCCCTTTGCGACATAATGGTTAGAATATTTCCAAAGGATGAAAATGGATATAGAATCGAAAGCCCCGGAGCAGATGAAGAGGAAGATTTCTCAAAGAAAAATGGAATTCCAATCTACTATTTTGATGATTTATCTGAACTTGAAGATTGGGCTAGAACTTTTGAGAAAGATAATTTCTTTAAAGATTGGCAACCATTAGCTGCTTTTAAATATGCAGAACATAATTGTATGGTTTATAGCAGATGTAATATACCTGTTATGCCAAGATTCCAAGTAAAAGCAGAAATAAAGTCTCTTGAAGAAATTAAAGAGGCTTTAGAGAATGAAACATTTTATTTTACAAGAATTTTGCCAAGCTAAAATAATATGAGTGACGGGATATCAGAAGCAAGATCAGGAACTTATTTTTCAGATCGTTCAAGCCCAGAAATGACGGATCTGGAAAAACTTAAAAAAGAAATGAATCATCTTATCAATTGGCATTCGGATTTAGGTAAAGCTATTAATATGCTTGCGAATAAAATTGATTCATTTGATGATTCTAAAGAAATTACCTAAGAAGGTAATATTTCCATGCATACAGTAGAAGGTTTACTCTTCCCGAGTAAACCTTCATTTTCCCTCGACATATAAAACATAAAGATAAGATGATAATTAATATTGAACAGAGGCAGGGAAAACTAATAGTTTCTCATATTAACAAGGAAGGAAAAGTTGCTTATATGCAGCTTAATGTTCCTCCTGCTCACCAATTTTCCTATATTTACGCCAAAAGTCCATCTGGAGCTGTCCAAGGATTAAAATCATGGGATGGTAAACCTGTTAGAAAGGTTCCATCTGGTTTTCTCACTAAACATCGTATTCAAGAATTTTTTATTGATGCAGGGGAAGAATTAACTGCTCCTCTTTTTGAAATGAATTCACCAGATCTATATTCATGCGATATAGAAGTAGATGTTACCGATGAAGGATTTGCGGAACCATCTGATGCACCTCAACGAATTAATTCTATTGCTTGGTCTCATTTTCCTGATGTACATGTTTTTGGATTAAAACCATTATCTTCCGAAGAATGTCAAGATATAGAGAATAAAATAAACGAACACTTAAAACCATTAGGCCGAGAATGGAAATTCTATTATCATCAGCATAATAGCGAATCCGATCTTTTATATGATTTTCTTTATAATTATGCAAGACATGCTCCTCTTATTACAGGATGGCACTTTTGGAATTATGACTGGCGTTATATCTATAATAGGTGCAAGAGGGTGAGTTTAGATATTTCCTGGATGTCACCAACAAAACAGTGGTATAAGCATCGTATAATGGATAAGAATAAGAAGGCCGATGTGTTTTTACCCCAGCACAAGTTGATTGTGGATTATATGGAGATTTATAAGAAATGGGATAGGGTTTTAAGCACAAAGGAAAATAACTCTCTTGATTGGGCAGCAGAAGCAGCTTTGGGCATAAAGAAAGTTAAATATTCTGGTACATTCCAGGATTTATATAAGGATTTTCCCAAACATATATTTTATAATGCAATTGACTCCATTCTTGTGGAAGAAATTCATAATAAACTTAAGACAATGGGAATATTCTTAGGACTTGCAAATATTAATAGAGTAGAAGCTATGAATGCTTTTTCTCCTATTTCTATGTTGGAAGCTACAACAACAAGATATGCTTATAAGAAAGGCTTAGTTTTTCCTAAATCCAATTATGATAGATCTAGGGAAGATTATGAGGGAGCTTTTGTATTTAAGCCAATTCCCGATATGTATGGATGGGTAGCTTCTTTTGACTATGCTTCTCTATATCCATCAATCATGAGACAATTTAAGATTTCAATGGAAAATTTTGTTGTAAAAGATAAAAATTATGCCCCTAAACCTCATGAAATAAAGTGTTCAAGTGGGGCAGTTTTTGATGCTTCTGAAGATCCTCTTTTATCTGTTATTTTAACTGATTATTATGCTCAAAGAAAAGATGCACAGAAGATAGCCAAGAAAGCTGAAATAGAAGCTAACGAGTTGAAAACCATATTGGAAGCTCGCTTATCTAATGTTAGCGAATCTTTAGGTTAAAGATTGTTAAGGAAATATTAAAGCTTGTTAAAGAAGGATAAATACTCAAATCAAATAAAATAATAGAAAATAAGTATGGGAGAAATATACACTGAGGCCCAATTGAGAGAAGAAGGCCTCATTTATTTTGACGGCGATATACTAGCGACAAATGTATGGATTAATAAATACGCATTAAAAACCAAAAAAGGAGATTACTTAGAAAAAACACCAGATGACACCATAAGAAGGATAGCAAAAGAAATAGAAAGAGCAGAAAACAAATACCCAAATCCTCTCTCCCATAAAAAAATTTACGATTCATTAAAAGGCTTCAAAAACTTCATTTTTGGAGGATCTATCCTGTTTGGTCTTGGTAATAATGAACAAATATCTTCTTTAGGTAATTGTTTTTTTATTGATAATGCTTCAGATTCCTATGGAGGCATAATGAATACTGAGGAGTCAATGATTCAATTAATGAAGCGTCGTGGTGGCGTGGGTATTACTCTTGAACATCTTAGACCGGAAACCTCTATTGTTAATAATGCAGCTCAGTCATCGACGGGTGCTGTTTCTTTTATGGACCGATTTTCTCATGGAACTCGTGAAGTAGCTCAAGATGGAAGACGTGGGGCTCTTATGATTACAATGCATGTAGCCCATCCTGATATTTTAGCTTTTATAATGAAAAAAGATGATCTTTCCAAGGTCACAGGGGCGAATGTTTCTGTAAAAGTCACCGATGAATTTATGGGCGCAGTTGAGAGAAATGAAGATTATTATTTAGCTTGGCCTATCCAAAAGAAACAACCAGAAATTCCTGTCCAATTACCATATAATTCTCTTCATATTTTAGAGAATGGGGTTCATGTTAGAAGAATCAAAGCAAGAGATCTTTGGAATACAATAATCAATCAAGCTCACAAAAATGCTGAACCTGGAGTTCTATTTTGGGATAGCGTTATTAAGGAATCTCCAGCAGATATGTATGCTGATCAAGGATTTACAACTCTTGGAACAAATCCTTGTGGTGAAGTTCCATTAAGTCCTTATGATTCATGTCGTTTAGGCTCTATAAATATTTTCCCGTTAATTGATGATCCATTTACTAATGATGCTCAATTAAACTGGACAAAATTGGCAAAGCATGCTCGTCTTGCTCAAAGATTTATGGATGATATTGTTGAATTAGAAGAAGAAAAAATAACAAAGATCATCAAAAAAATTGAAAAGGATCCAGAAGATACAGAAATCAAAAGAACTGAATTAAATACTTGGAAAAAAGTTCTTAAGGTTTTAAAAAATGGTAGAAGAACTGGAGTAGGTATGCTTGGTATTGGAGATGCTCTTGCAGCTCTTGGAATTCGTTTTGGAACTCTTGAAGCTACTAAATTAGTAGGCGATATTCAAAAATGTATAGCTATAAACTCCTATAAGGAAACTATTAATCTTGCAAAAGAAAGAGGAGCATTTCCCATATGGAATGCTGATAAAGAAGCTCCAAGTCCATTTATTAGAAGAATCATAAGTGATAATTTTGATAATAAACAATATCAAGAATATTTAAATAATGGTCGTAGAAATATTGCTACTATGTCAATTGCTCCTACCGGATCTTTAGCTATTTTAGCTCAAACAACTTCAGGTATCGAACCTGTTTTCAAAATTTATTATCGAAGAAGAAGAAAAGTTAATCCAGGAGAGGACAATGTTAAGGTATCTTTTATAGACGATAGTGGAGATTCATGGGAAGAATATAATGTAATTCATTATCCATTTATCAGATGGTATTGTAGTCAAGTTAATGGAGACCTTGATGGAGATTTTCAAGCATGTCATACTAGATTAAAAGGAATGACTGAAGAAGCTTTAGATGGATTAGTAGCTCAATCCCCTTGGGCAGGTTCAGAATCTCATTCTATTGATTATTTAGAAAAAGTTCGTATGCAGGGAGCTATTCAGAAATGGGTGGATCATTCTATTTCTGTTACCCATAACTTACCTGAAAAAATCACTGTTTCTGAAGTAAACGAAATATATTTTCAGGCATGGAAAGCCGGATGCAAGGGCTTAACAATCTATAGAGAAGGATCCAGAACGGGCGTTTTATTATCTAAGAAAGATAAACCAGCAGAATTTAAAGAAAATCATGCTCCAAAAAGGCCTAAAGAATTAGAAGCAGATTATTATGTGGCAAAAGCTCAAGGAAAAGAATTTGCCGTAATTATTGGATTATATGATGGAAAACCTTATGAAGTATTTGCCTTTGAAAATCCTCCAACGTCTAAGAATACTAAAGGCAAAACTATTAAAATTAAAAAGGGTCATTATAAATTCGTTAATGGAGAATTTGAAATTGAAAATCTTCAATTAGCTGCTGAAAGAGTAGAGGAAAGAACTTTAACTCTAACTGCTTCAATGCTTTTGAGGCATGGGGCGCCAGCTAAACATGTAATTTCGGTTATAAAGAAAATTGACGAAAATATATCTTCATTTTCATCGGTTGTAAGAAGATATTTAACAAGATATATTCCCGAGGAAGTTTCAGCTGATGCTTGTCCAGTTTGCGGAGATAAGCTTATAATGCAAGATGGATGTGTTAAGTGTGTAAATCCGGAATGCGGCTATTCACGTTGCGGATAAGGAATATATAATATATGAAAGAGATAACCATTAAAAATATCTTATCCGAAGAGCTTTTTGGAAATCGTATTTGTGAATCCATAGAGGATCAAGAAATTGTAGACTTTTTCTATAAAGAATTCTTACTTGAGAAGTTTTTATGGGGGGAGCCTATTTCTGTTCCCGAATTACGTAAACTTCTTAGAAAAAAGATCGTAAACTTTGAATTCATCAAATTAGATGGACATATTAGACCAGCTAAAGGAACTACAATGATGAAGTATATTCCGCCGGAAGATCATCCAAAAGGAATTAGACCATCTTCAGATGCTGTAGCAACATTTTTTGATTTAGATAAAGATGCTTGGAGATCAGTTTCTAAAAAATCCAAAGAAATTGTATTAAAGAAGGATGAGGAGACTGAAAAACCAATAGTGGTTGTAAGAGATAAAGGAGAAGAACTTAAAAAGACTGGTAAAGAAATTGATAAGCTTGGCCCAGAGCCAACTGATGAACTAAGTGTTGGAGATATCAGAAATTATCTTAATAGAAATGGTAAAAATATTCTTATAAAGATAACTAGAGTAGATGATGATGGCTCAGTATTTGCTCAGACATTTAGAGAAGGAACTCCATTTAAGATTCCAGGACCAAGAGTTCAGAATATAGGAGAAATAGCAACAGCAGAAGAAATTCAAGCAGCTCAACTTAGAAGACCTAAACCAAGGCCTCCTATTAGACCGGCACCTGCTCCAACTCCGCCTACTACACCTCCTGTTCAACCAGGCGGAGAAGAAGAACCTGAAATGAAACCAGTTACTCCAGAAACTCCAGAAGGAGATCAGGATCAAGAAGTAATTCAATTAATACCTCAGGAAGATATTCCAGCTAAGGAACCGCCAGAAGAAGTAGATGATCGGGAAGATGCTGAAGAACTAATCAAGTAATTCCAAAAAGCTCCTAAAACTTTAGGAGCTTTTGTTTTTATAAAGAGTATGAAAGAGATAGACAAAAAATTTGATTTGGACGATATAGCTATCGTTCCCGCTATAATTAGCGAAATATCAAGCAGATCACAATGTGAGACTCAATCTGTATTTAAAACTATGGAACAAGGGGGATTGCAAATAACATACCCTTTAATAGCTTCTCCAATGGATACAGTTGTATGTAAAGAAAATTTGGATAGGTATATTAAAGAAGGAATTATTCCTTGTATGCCAAGAGGCCAAAAAGCCAATTCACACACTTCAAGAAAACATTATTTCCAATCATTTGGATTAGCAGAGGTAGAATCTCAATTATATTCCGATGATACAAATAAAGATTATTTTTATAAATATCCAAATATTCTTATTGATATAGCAAATGGACACATGCAACGATTGGTTGAAGTGGTTCAGGCTATTAAACAAAGATTTCCTAATATTACTTTAATGGTAGGAAATGTGGCTCACCCGCTTACTTATAAAAATCTTGCAATGTCCGGAGCTGATTATGTAAGGTGCTCTATTGGAACAGGAGCAGGATGTACAACTGCTGCAAACGTAGCTATAAATTATCCAATGGGATCACTTATATCTGAATGTAGAGCTATAAAAGAAGAATGTGGCTTAAAAACGAAAATTGTAGCAGATGGGGGAACTAGAGATTATTCTGATATTATAAAAGCACTCGCACTGGGCGCGGATTATGTGATGATTGGATCTCTTTTTAATAAATCTATGGAAAGTTCTGGATTTAATTATTTAAAAACTTTTTTTGGAAGGATCAGAATTAAAAATTATGATTTAGCCCGTTTAATGTGGAAGTGGGGATTTCCGATATATAAGAAGTACAGAGGAATGAGTACAAAGGCAGTTCAAAGAAGCTGGGGTAGAACTAGTTTAGTAACCGCTGAAGGAATAACTAAATATCAAAAGGTTGGATATACGATTCATCAATGGGTAGAAAATTTTGATGATTATTTAAGTTCTAATATGTCTTATTCAGGGGAAAAAGATATAGAAAATTTTATAGGAAAAGCAGATTGGGTTTTTATCACAGACAAAGCAAGAAAAAGATTTGAGAAATAAGCTATGGCAATATTATTATATGCAAACGGATTAACAGAGGAGTATAAAGCTAAGCAATTAGTTTTTACAGATCAGGAATTATTAGAAATTTTTCCAGAATTTGAAAAAACTAGATCTTTTCGTTTATATGAAGTACCAAATACCTGGTGCGTGTGGGGAGAACATGTCCCTATGGATAAAGTTCCAGATGAATTTAATAAGATAGGAACAGATATTATGGATATTCCTTGCTATTCTCCTGTTCTCTTTTTGCATGATTCCGAAGTAGATCCAGACTGGAGATTAACTGATAATCCAATCTATACAGGATATCTTGATTTCAAAGCTGAATTACTTAAATTTTTCGATGATATTGCTCATGATATTTTACAAGAAAGAGATAAGATGCGTCAGGATAAAGGCATTGATAAAAATCAATTACTTTTATTAGAGCAAGTAGCTATTTCAAAAGATAAAAGAGTCATCTGGAAATTTGATTTAGAAAAGCAAACTCAAGAATTTTTCATTGAAGAAAATTTGATTGAATTTGCAAACAAAGTTCACGATTTCCTAAAATTCCATTATCAAGATGGAGATATTTTTGCTATCCAAGCTGATAAGAATATTATCATTGTCATGGATGATAATCAAGTAAAGCCTTTCATAGATAAACTTATTGCTTTATTTAAAAATATTGAAAGATATGAAGCTTGTTCGGTTTTAAGAAATACTTATGATAAGTGGAAAAAATATAAAGCTAAGATAGCTAAAGAAAGAAAAAAAGAGCAAGAATCTCCGCCAGAAACAGATCAAGAACCAGGTAATGAATCCAATTAATGAAAATATTCTCTTTCATCAAATTAAAAAAGATGGAGAAAAGTTTTCTTTTCTGGAAGTTGTTCCTTCTTTTGTAGATGGCCTTCCAGAAAAAATACTTTCCTTAGATTCAAGCGGAAATTTATCTTGGAATAATTTACCCCCATTTCCGGAAACTCAAAAAATCCCAGAATTTGAAGTAATTGTAGATGGAAGAATTAAATCGACCAATATCTTCTATGAAGATGGACGTATTGGTATTTCACGTCCACCCCTGCATACTTATAAATTTGATATTGCCGTTCCAGAAAACACTTTAATGACGGCATTCCATGTTGGAGATGGATCTTATGGATTCTCAATGGGTAATGGAACATCCCAAGGATTCATTCCCGAGATTATAGGAATGGGATCTGATGAAAATGATGCAGGACTTTATTTTCTAGGAAGAGCCGGAAATGATATAGAGTCAACTATACCTTTAATAGTTATTGATGGCCGAAATAGCCAAAATTCATCCCTTAAAAATAGGCCAATTTTAGGTATTACAAGTGGTGATTATAACCAGTATAAATTACTTGTAGATCAGGAAGGAAAAGTTGGTATTGGCAAAATCCCTGAAATATATAAGTTAGAGATCAATGGATCTATTCAAGCTGATGATGTAGTTATAGAGGGCCTAAGTATTAGAGCTCTCATAGATGTAATCAAGGATCATCAGGAAGAGATAGATAAGTTGAATAACAAAATAGAACTACTCTTACAACAAAAATAAGACACTAAATAAAAATTAAAGGGATGAATGATACAAAGTCTATTATTAGCTGCTCTAATCACATTGTGCGTTCTTCTTATAATATCTCTTATAAGAAAACCATTCGATCACAGAGTAAAAAATCCTTGCAGATTTAAAATACTCCCCCCAAAATACAGAGTTGAAGGAAATAGAAAGTATGCTTCCTTTAATATCATCGTCGAAAAAAAACACCGATATTTTATTAACTTTCCTTTATTATTTAGATTTTTTTCAGATTCAAAATTCCGAACTTATGTCAAGATTTTTTATTCTACTCCGGATGAAGAAAGGCAATTGTTATTGGATAAAGAAATCGAATTTATTGCTCAGACTAAGGAATATACAGTTTATCTTACCGATATCATAATGGGAAAGATTTCAATAGATGTAGAACTTGAGATTTCTAATGGAAGTCCTCATATGGAATTTGAAATAATGGAAAATTCCACTTGTACTCTCATGAAGGAGCATAAATTATCTCTTAATTTCCCTGAAAATTAATCAAAAAAAGTTGCAAATATATTTTTTTACTATGGAAGTAATTCGTATATTTGTGTCATGGAAACACAGACAAAATTTCAAACATTATCGACAGATGAATTACATCAGCTTTCTACAGAAGAGTTGGAAGCTTATGTTAGTCGAATGAGAGCCGAAACTAAAAGGCTCAAGAAAGAAACTGCTGCCTTTAGAAAACAGGCAAAAGAGGATCGTCTTAGAACCCTTGAGATGAAAGCAGAATTAAAAGTTTGGAAAGAACTAAATCAGCGAGAACTTAAGAGATTGGGATGGGAGGATCTTACCGAAGAAGAATTGGATTGGTTAATGAAAGATGATAATTTTCATAAAGAATGGCCAATGTTTAAGCCTTCTGGGGCAAGAGCTATAAAAGAAAGATATGCTCTGAGGATGCAAAAACCAGTAGATGATGTCCTTGACAAAAAATTCGCACCGGATCCAAGAATGGAAGTTTCCAGCGGATGGGTTGATAGATCCGGAAATTATTTTGGAGTGGGAGTAGCAGAGCATGATAAATTTGCATGGGAATATCTTACTAAAACTTACGGAGCTGTTGAAACTGGAGTAAAAGTTGGGAATGGAGCAGCTTATGAAGTTTTAGAAAGAGCTGGTTGGGTTAGAGTAATGAAATGGCCCGGTTTGGAAGTTAAATTTGTACTTCCGAGAGTTCTTTCTCATGCTCAGAAACAGTCTTTAGATAAGTACTGCACAATATACAATGTGAAACTTCCTTTTGAAGACGACTTATTTTAACGTTTTTTTAACACCCGGATTTTTTTATCTGGGTGTTTTTTTGTACATTTACGAAGTAATCAAACTCAAATTATGAATATCAGACTATTAGAAGACAAATACCTCAAAGCAAAAATAGCTTATTATGAGGGAGAGCCCTTTCTTACCGATGCAGAATTCGATGCTCTCGAGGCACTATTAAAGAAAGAAGGGTCCAAAGTTATAGAGCAAATCGGTTCCAAAAGAAAGGATTTTGACTTTCGCCATCCTACCAATATGCTCTCCCTCTCTAAGATACAAACCGAAGCCAAAGAAGATGGAACTACTAATTATGTAGAGGAACTCTTCCAAAAATGGTATCAGAAAAATCGGTTAATCACGGGCGGTATTAAATTAATTGCATCCCCAAAATTTGATGGTAATGCTATTAATATAATTTACCAGGGAAGAAATTTGATAAATGTTTTAACTCGTGGTGATGGGCAAACCGGAAAAAACATTACCAAAAGATTTTTGAATCATATTCCTTCTCATTTAGGAATGGTAAATTTGGAAATTTCTGATGATGATGTTATAGAGATTCGCGCGGAAGTAGTTATAGATATAAATCTTTTCAATTCTAAATATGCAGAAGAATTTGCAAATGCTCGTAATTATGTAGCTGGAGTAATTGGAAAAGATGATTATGATGAAACAAAGGTTTCTGAATTGCATATCATTCCGCTTCATTATCTTCTAAATGGAAAACATATTAATTGCGAATATTTTCAACATAATTCTTTCTTTGAAGATTGGGAAGAAACTTTTAATGCTTCTGATTATGTTGATATTGTTAAGAAACATGAAGAATTAAGAAAAAATATCAATTATCAATTGGATGGCGTAGTTATTTCATTTCCAACTACGGTAAGAGAAGCTCTCGGAGAGAATGATCACGATCCTGAATGGGCTTTAGCTGTTAAGTTTGTTCCAGTCGAAACTATAACTGAAGTGGAAGGAATAGAATGGAATATATCCAAAAGGGGAGAAATGGTTCCTACCTTACTTTTGAAACCTGTATTTTTGGATGGATCAACAGTCAGAAGAGCTTCCGGATATAATGCAAGCTATGTTCTTAATAATAAGATTGGATCTGGAGCAATAGTTTCAATTGCAAAAGCAGGAGATATAATTCCCGAAATTCAAAAGGTAATTACACCTTCTCTTTCTAATGTATGGAAATCCTTCCCTTCAACTTGTCCTCACTGCGGATCAGTAATAGAGTATGATACAGTTCATCTTTCCTGCCCAAATGAGGAATGTACAGGTAGAATTGCAAAACAACTTACTGGGGCTTTAAAGACCCTGGATATCAAAAGAGTTGGAGAGAAAACTATCGAACCATTTGCGAAAGATTTTCCCAACATGTATGAATTACTTTTATGGGTATGGTTAGAGGGTGAAACATCCAAACTCATTGAAAAATATGGCATCGAATTTGGATCTCGTTCACATGAGATCTTTGTTCAAGCCTTCAAAAATATAAGATCCCTTACTTATGAGCAGGTAATTCAAATGCTCGGATATGATAACGTAGGCAAGAAACTTTCCACCCAACTGGCCCGCGAACACGCAGGATTAGATTATGATTATGCTCATCTTGAAAGAGCATTGGTTGAAAAACTTCGTTCTCCTGATGTTAGTAATTATATCAAATATGTGGTAAGTGGGTTAGAAAACCTGGGAATTACAATTGATCGTCCAAAAGCGGAGATAAAAGACGAAGGAGCTACTGGAGTTTGTATGACAGGATCTCCTAAAGCTTTTGGGTTTGCAACTAAAGCAGAATTTCTAGCTAAACACCCAAATCTTTACGAAGTGGATTTAAAGGATGCTTCATTTTTGGTAACAGATGATTTAAGTTCAACATCCAGCAAAATGAAAACAGCGGAGAAAAAAGGAATAGGAATTAAAACATATGGAGATTTTTAAAATGAAAAATTTTATTAAACAAATCAACTGGAAAAAATTTTGGAAATATGAATTAATATCATTTCTTATTGTTGGATTGCTATATTTAAATTCAGTGGTTCAGGGAAGAAATGACTTTCCTCAAAATTTTTATATTGTCTTTTTAATCCCGGCAATATTTGCTTTTATGATGTTATTGAAAACTCATACTTGTATAATCGAACAAAAAATCATAAAAAAATGACAATAGGTCTTTTTGGCACTTGTGGTAATTCTACTTGGAGAAAGGGTTTCATGCAAAGCTATGATAACCATGGAATTGAATATTTTAATCCGCAAGTAGATGATTGGAATCCTGATCTTGCAGAAATCGAAGCAGATCATCTGGCTAACGATGAAATTATTTTATTTCCGGTTTTAGCAGAAACTTCGGGTCTTGGATCCCTTGGGGAGGTTGGATTTTCGATTCTACAGGCAATTAAATTGGATTCATCAAGAAATGTTATTGTGATGATTGATAGAAATTGTGATATCGAGGATGAAGCAGTCAAAAAAGAATCAGTTAGAGCTAGAGCATTAGTAATGGCTCATCTTAAAAAACTGAAATATCCTAATGTTTATTTGGTTGAGAATTTACAAGATATGCTTTTACTAAGTTTGGAATTGCATGCTATTGAAGTATTAAGAGGCGGACTTGAGAGATTTAGACTTTAAAATATGAAAATAGGAAATGAAATAAGAGAATGTAAGATCCATGGAAAAACTAACCATGGAATTTACGTTTATGGAAAATCCAGATCTTCGAGATGTTTAGAATGTGTAAAAGAAAAGAAAGCTCAAAGATCTTCTGACCCTGAGAAACGAGCTCATGATCAAAAATATACAAAGGTATGGATTTCTGAAAATAAGGATCATGTTAAAAACCTCCATCAAAAACTTTTGCTTAAAAAGAAAAGAGAAAAATTAGATCGAGTAGTTATTTTTTTGGCAAAGAATACAGATGAAATTAGCTTATTCCTTGAAAAACTTGAATCACCTTTAACCTTTGAAGATATAAAAAATCATTGTTTTCACTTTGGAACTTCTTCAATGGAGGAGGTAAAGGAATTTATTGAGGGTAATAAATTAAGTCATTTACGCGATGCCGAAGCTTGGAAACAATCTACTATTGTTAAATATCATCATGGAGTGTTAGAAAATTATTCAGAAATTCCAGAAGCTTACAAGGAAAAAATAAGGGCTGAATATAAGACTAAAGCTTTTCAGATTGCTAAAGAAAAAATAAGGAAACTGCTAAAATGAATAAAACAAATATATTATTTCTTGATTTTGATGGGGTTCTTAATTCCCATAGATCTCTTTGGAAGAAATTTGCCGAATGGTTTGGTGTTGAATGGAAGGAAGATGACTTTGATATTGAAAAATGGTATGACAAAGGACATACTGAGGATATGAATCCTGATTTATGGGATAGAATTGATGAAGCAGAAGTTTCCAAAAAACCAGAAATTGGAATGCCAGATTTAAATATGGATAAATGGCCTCCAGATGAATATGCTATTTTAGCCTTGAATAAAATTGTTGAAGAAAACAATGCTAAAGTAGTTATTTGCTCTACTTGGAGAAAGGGAAGAACTATATCTCAATTACAAAAAATTCTTGATGGATGGGGTGCTAAATGTGAAGTTATTGGAATAACGCCATATAAAAACAAACTAAGCTATGATGCAACAAGGGCATCTGAAATTCTAGAATGGCTTGTGGAAAATAATTCCATGGTAAATAGAATTTGTATTTTGGACGATGAAGCTGCCTATGATATTAATTTCATTTTTGAGAAATGGTGTGTTCAAGAAATTAGTGGAAGAACTCATGGATTAAGAGAAGATCATATTCCTCTAGCTAAAAAATGCTTTGAGATCCCCATTGATCCATTATATGATTTTGAAAAATTTTATCCAATGCCGGCATTGCAGAAATATAGACATAAAGCTCAAAAGAAATGATAATAGACTGGATTGATAAGATGTTTGAGTATTCTCTTAAGAAAGAGTGGTATGAAACCTATTGGGCATTTGATGTTCATGGCGTTATTTTGAAGCCTAATTATCGTAAAGATGATTTCCACGCAGATTTCTATCCATATGCTAAAGAAACTTTGCAACTTATTTCTAAGAGGAAAGATATTATTATGATAATGTTTACGTCTTCATATCCAGCCGAGATTGAATATTATTATAAGGTTTTTAAGGATAATAAAATTCATTTTAATTATATCAATGACAATCCAGAAATTGATTCATTAAAAGGAAATTTTGGCTATTATGAAAAGAAATTCTACTTCAATGTTCTTTTTGAAGATAAAGCAGGATTTAATCCAGAAACTGAATGGAAAATGGTTTATGATCTTTTAAAGTCTTATGAAAAATCTGGGTATTTACCAGATCCAAAATGGTCAACAAAATATTAAAAATGGGAGTATCATCATATCATAGAGGCCATAGAATTCATGCATTACAGGATTCTAAGGGAGTTTATTCTGATTGGAGATATTCAGATGGATCTAAAATTAAAGAACAAGAAAGAGCTTGTACAAGATGTGGAACTCCAGCAATTAAGGAAGGACATGATCATTGTATTGCAAATTTGCCGAATGTAGCTTTTGCATGTTGCGGTCATGGAGTAGAAGATGGATATGTAAAATTGAATAATGGAAAATCTATAAGGTTTAATACGAATTATACTCGAGAACAAATTATAGAAATAATAAACCAAAATTTATAAAAATGACAAGAGCAGAACATTTACAATGGTGTAAAGACAGAGCTATCCAAGAAATGGAATACACAAATGAACCAGCCCAAGGTATGGCATCATTTATGAGCGACATGAAAAAACACCCCGAAACTAAAGATCATTCAGCATTGGAATTGGGGCTAATGATGATGTTTGGAGGACATCTTAATAATAAAGAAGAAGTGAAAAAATTTATAGAAGGATTTAATTAAAAAGAATATGACACTTTATAGAGTTTGGCAAGTTCATACCGGGATTAGTGGCAGCCCCATGAGAGATCCTGAATATGCAAAGAAACATCACGGAGGAACAGGAATTGACGAAAAATGTTTCATGACTGATAAAGGCCATTATATTGGGGTCGAATCAGGAAAATTCTATGAAAAGAAATATCATTATCATAGTGAAAATTTCAAAGCCCGAATTGTGAATGTAGATGATGAAAATCTTACAGGAATGTATCATCTCAGTGAAGGAGATCTTTTTCCAGATGCAGAGGAAAATGAAGCAACCTGGAAGAGAAAATATCTCGGAGCCATTATAACGGTTAATAAAGCTCATTGGGCTGGAGAACATCAAATTTACCGCTGCATTGAACTTGATGAATTTTTCTCTGATAAAGAATTAGAAATACTTGAATCATGAAAACTTTTATCCACA
>Ga0307377_10001660_pt1 | contig 27567 bp, 24 predicted proteins | sample TR3MG_FD_202535 | JGI IMG/M metagenome (GOLD analysis project Ga0307377, IMG submission 202535) | Soil microbial communities from Risofladan, Vaasa, Finland - TR-3 | ecosystem: Environmental > Terrestrial > Soil > Coastal area > Acid sulfate soil | place: Finland: Risofladan, Vaasa | collected... | reverse complement strand
CTTTTCAGTAGCCCAAGGCATTGAGGGGGGTGAAAAGCCAGGTGAGACAACGTCTTGATCGGGGAACTTTAATCATGATGAACAGAAAGTCTTTGTGGCCCAGTGGGTCGGTCGCAGCTGTTTTTTTATTGCTCACCGTCTTCAGCATGCTGGCTATCGGCCAGCAAGTTCCAGCAGTTCGCGTTGGCTCCGTACACATCACGGGCCTCCCGGAAGGTTGGAGCCAGCGTCATGTGGTGTTCTCCAACCCCGGCACCGAGCAACAGGCGATCAGCGCCGGCCGCCACCGGCAATGGCAGAACGTTGTCAATAGCCCGCGCTACGTCGTGCAGCAGTTGAGAAAGAATCTTCCCGTCCAGGGGCCAGCGGCCGTAGACGCCGATTACCGCGAGAGGTGGATCGCAGAAGCCTATGGCAATGATGGCACCGAATATGACAGGCGCGACGATGGTGGGCATGGCTCACGCTTCCGGGGGCCGCGGCGCATCCATCACTGGCAGCGGGAAATCACCCCCCCGCCGGACATCCACAGAGATTGGAGCATGCCGCTCGGCGGGCCTGGCCTGGCCTTGGGCCAGTATCCCGCAAAATATTCTTTCTCCGACACCAATCCGAGCTGCAGTGACTACTTTGTCTACCCAACAGGAGCGGCTGGCACTGCTTCAAATGCCACCATCGTCGCTTTCACCAACATCTACGTAGGTAGTACAGGAAATGCCTGCGCAAGCGCCAACCCTACCGTCTATTGGGCCTTCAACACCCCCCCGGGCGGGATACTCGCAGACTCGGCTACAGCAAATACCTCGCCGGTCCTTTCTTCTGACGGATCGCAGGTTGCATTTGTCGAAACATACAGCGGCACCGGGTATCTTGTACTCCTGAACATCGCAAATTCCGGCGGTACGGTTACCAGCCCGGCGACGATCTCCTATGTATCAAATGCCAACTACCGCGGCTGCGTTGGCGTTACGGGCGGCGCGCCGTGCTACACCACAATCTCTCTGGGAGCCGCCGACACCAGTTCCGCGCCCTTCTACGACTACAGCGGCAAGGACACTCTCTACGTCGGCGATAACGCCGGAAAGGTGCACGAAGTTACCGGCGTCTTTTCAGGAACGCCGGCCTTCGATACTCTCTCCGGCTGGCCGGTGACCGCGAGCACAACCGGTTCACCGGCCCTGAGCTCTCCCATCTACGATGCGGGAGGTTCAAACCGGATATTTGTGACGGATATCGCCGGCTATCTCCATTCTTTCACCCTCGCCGCCCCCGGAACGGTCACTACCTCCGGCCAGCTGGAGCACAACGGCATAAGTTTTGATCCGCCCATCGTTGACTCGTCCACGGAAATGGTTTACACGTTCATCGGCTACAGCGGTGATCCTGGCCATACTCAACCCAGCTACATCAATCGGCTCCCGGCCGCGGCCCTCGGCCAGGCCGGCACCGGCACTGGCGGCACCGACTGGGGCACCGGCGTGCACTTTCCAAACGGCGGTACCGCACCCACCTCCATCATGCGCGACGGCGCCTTCGACTATCAGTACTACATCGGAAATGGGACAACGGGAAACATCTACAGTTGCGTAAACGGAACCGTATATCAGATTCCCCTGGCAACCATTGCCAGTTCGGTTGTGAACACCTTCAGCACCCCCGTCAGTGCCGTGGGCACAGCATCTGCCTGCTCCCCTGTTACCGAATTTCAGGGGGTGAAGGCCAGCTCAACGCTCAGCGCGGCGGCTTCCTCAACGACAACGACAACCACGTTGAGCGCAGCTATCAAGCATGCCACCAACCCTGCAACGACGATCCTTAGCATGACTGCTACTTCCACGCAAGACTACATTTGCGTCGCCAGCAGAGCCAACATCAGTGTCGGCGATTACGTCGGGGTCGATTCGGAGATCATGTACGCCACTCGAACGGGAGGCCGCAGTTGTTCGAGCGGTTCCGAGGTGCGAGTCGATCGCGGAGTGGCTGGCACAAGCGCCGCAGCTCACAATACAAAGGGCGTAACGGTCACCATTTCCTCGTCCTATACCCTGGTGCCAATCGGCGCGAATGTCGTAACAGGGAACTACATCCAGGTTGATTCAGAAGACATGTTGGTGTCTGCGACGTATACACATGCAGGCATCCCTGGCTTGACGCTTCTGGTGTCGAGGGGGCAACTGGGCACCACCGCCGCCACGCACGCCAGCGGCGCAACGGTTACAGTTCTTTCCCAAATCGGTGTCGCATTCAGCACTGGCATTTCTGCGGGAGACTACCTCCAAATCGACTCGGAGATCATGAGTGTCACCAGTGTATTGAGCAGCACCTCGCTGCTGGTGGCGCGAGCTCAACTGGGAACCTCAGCAGCGGCCCACTTTAACGGTGCGCCTGTCCAGGACATCCGCGATGGGCTCTTCATGAGCGTGGCAGCCAACGGAAATGCTGCCGGATGCACTGCCGCTTGCGTATACGCCTACAACGTCATCTCCGGCGACGCCACCGGCACTCCGACTGCCGGCCTTCCCGAGACCGGTGCCACCAGCGGCATCGTCATCGATAACCTGTCGACAACCCAGATCGGCGCACAGCAGATATACTTCAGCACCCTTACGGGCAACACAGCCGTACAGGCATCGCAGGCTGCGTTGCAGTAATCGGCGCCCTGGCGGACTCTCAAAGCGGCTTGATGATGGCGAATAGAGCCGTCCATCAAGCCGCCTTCGGATTTTGCCTGGGAATAATCGCCAGCAGATCTCGGGTGAGAGGGGTCGCCCGCCCGCTCAACAACCGCTGCCTGATTGATTGTGTTTGGTGGCGGGAGGCAGGATCGAACTGCCGACCTACGGGTTATGAATCCGTCGCTCTAACCATCTGAGCTACCCCGCCGGATTGATGCGCCTGGAGATGCCGGAAAGGCGCAGGCCAACATGGCCAGCCAGGGGGAGGCGCAAACCGCACGCGGCGCACAACTCCCAACCTTGATGATACGGGTGCCTCGGAAGCAGGTCAAACTCTGCCGGGAGGAAAAAGTGCTCGGGGCAAGGATCCTCGATCTGCGCAGAGAGATTTGCGCACCAGAACGCACAAATTCCGCCTGCCCGCTCCTGTAAACTCGTCTGCATGAGCACGTTCCGTATCGCCGCGGTCATACCCGCCCGGCTCAGTTCCACGCGGCTTACCCGCAAGGTGCTGCGCACCATCGCCGGCCGCCCCATGGTCGAGTGGGTTTGGCGCGCGGCGCAATCCAGCGGCCTCATGGACCCGGTCGTGGTCGCCACAGACTCCGATGAAGTGGCCGCGGTCTGCCGCGAACGCGCGATCCCCGTCGTCATGACCTCGCCCACCTGCCCCAGCGGCTCCGACCGGGTGAGGGAAGTGGCCCGCCAGATCGACGCCGACATCTACGTCAACATCCAGGGCGACGAGCCCACATTGACGGCCGATTTCTTCCCGCCGCTGCTCGCCCTTTTCGAGCGGCCCGAGGTCGAGGTCACCACGCTCGCCGTCCCCTGCCCACCCGCGGAATTCGAAAATCCCAACGCCGTCAAAGTCGTCACCGCCCTCGACGGCCGCGCGCTCTATTTTTCCCGCGCCACCATCCCCTGCGACCGCGACCAAACCGGCTTCGCCGGCTACCGCAAACATCTCGGCATCTACGCCTACCGCAAAGCCGCGCTGGAGCGTTTTGCGTCGCTTTCGCCCTCCCCTCTGGAAAAATTGGAACGCCTCGAGCAACTGCGCCTGCTCGAAAATGGAATCGCCGTCTACGTAGCCGCCGCTCCACGCGACACCATCGGCGTGGATACAGAAGAGGACTTGGTCCGCGCCGAATCGGTGCTCAAGGGCACGGCGTAGCAGCCAACACCCCGCGCCTTTTAGAAATTCCGAATTACGCGCAAGAAGCGGATAGCGCGCCGTTCGTCAAATAAGCGACCATGGATTCCATGAGCAGCAAGCTCCAACTCGCCGTCAGGCCCGGCTCAAGCGAAGTAATCGATCCCGACACAGCCTGGCGTCAGCTTCTTGCCCGCGACCCCGCAGCGAATTTCTTCTACGCCGTCTCGACCACCGGTGTGTTTTGCCGGCCGAGTTGCACCAGCCGCCGCCCGCTCCGAGCCAACGTACGCTTTTTCCGCTCAATCGCTGAAGCCGAGGCCGCCGGCTTCCGCCCCTGCAAGCGCTGCACTTCTGCAGAGGGCGGACCGTCGGACAAGATGAAGGCGGCTCTCCACAAAATTCGCACCCACATCGAAGCCAATCTCGACCGCCCCGTGCGCCTTGAAGAACTCGGCCGCGTTGCCGGCCTCAGCCCCTTCACCGTGCAGCGGCTTTTCAAGCGCGAAATGGGCGCAAGCCCACTCGCCTATCAACGCGCGCTTCGTGCCCGCTCGCTGCGCACTGCGCTCAAACAGGGAGACACCGTGACCAACGCAATTTATTCCGCGGGCTTCGGCTCATCCAGCCGCGCCTACGAGGGTGCGCAACTCGGCATGACGCCCGAGCGCTTCGCGAAAGGCGGCAAGGGCGAAACCATCGCCTACACCACCGCTCGCTCGCCCTTCGGTTGGATCATTGTGGGATCGACCGCCCGCGGCCTGTGCTGGCTCGCGCTCGCAGGCTCGTCGAAGGAGGCCGAAGCCAGCCTCCGCGATGAGTTTCCCCTCGCCAATCTGCGCCGCGATCCATCGCTCGCAAAGCTCGTGGACACAGCTGTCGCTGCCGTCGCCGGCAACGGCAAAAAATCACTCCAAAATCAGACCCCAGCGGAGCTGGATCTGCGGGGGACAGCGTTTCAACTCCGCGTCTGGCAAGCGCTCCGCACCATTCCGCGCGGCCAAACCCGCACCTACAGCCAATTAGCCGCTGCACTCGGCAACCCCAACGCAACCCGCGCCGTGGCCCGTGCCTGCGCGCTCAACCGCGTCTCCGTGCTGGTCCCCTGTCATCGCGTTGTCGGCGCCAGCGGCGCCCTCACCGGATACCGCTGGGGTATCGACCGCAAGCGCCAACTCCTCGAATCAGAACAAGCCTGACCTGATTCATGCGGGCGCTTCTTCCGCCTCTCAACGAATCAACCGGCAGACATGTTAATGCGCAAACAGCGCAAGCGGAATGGCGTCCCCCATTGCTTTGTAGCCCGCGGGCGAGGGGTGCAAGTGGTCGCCACAGTCGAAGGCAGGCAGCAACCGGTCGGGATGCTGCGGGTCGCGCACCACAGCGTCGAAATCGATCACCGCATCGAAGTGACCCGCGGCGCGGATCCATTTGTTCACGGCCTCACGGTCGGCCTCGCTCAATGGCCCGGGGTGGTAGTAGCCTGAGCCGGTGTATGGCGTGATCGTTGCTCCGTAAACACGCAACCCGTGTGCATGCGCGCGGGCGACAATCTGCTGATACGCCGCAATCACGCGTTCGACCAGAGCAGCGTGTTCGGCCTCGGGCACTTCACCGTTGCGCGCCAGTCCGCCCAGATCGTTCACGCCCTCAAAAACAATCACCCATTGCACGCCGGCCGGCGCGAGAACATCGCGATTGAAGCGCGCCAGAGCATTCGGTCCGAGACCATCAATGAGAAGGTGATTCCCGCCGATCCCCTGGTTCGACACGCCAATATCTCGCGTCCTCGGCGACGACTGAAGCTCTGCTGCCAGCACATCGGTCCAGCGATCGTTCCCGTTCGTGGTGGCGCCGTGGCCGTCGGTAATCGAGTCGCCAAGGGCGACAACGGCTGCCGCGCCTGCATGGGCTTCAACATCGATCTCCGTCACCTGGTACCAGTGGTCCAAGTGCTGCGCATCGGCAAGGTTAGCCGCGCCGACAAAATCTCCATGGACAAAATATGTTGTCGCGCGCGATCCCGGATGCCCCGTCTCCCGCGTCGGCGTCGCGTCCAGATGATAGGTCACCGCAACGTCCGACAACGGCGCTACTGAAAATTCAATCGGGTCTGAGACGAACTCCGCGCCTGGCGGAATCGTCACCTCAGCGCTGCCCGCGAACGTAAGCGGTCGATCGGTTGCCGTATCAATCGCCGAAGAAGCCGGCGAGACCGGCCGCGCAATGTGGACGGACGTAAAGTGAAGTGCCTCAGTTCCGAAAGCATTCGAGAGGTGCACGCGCAACGCCACGCCGCCAACTGACAAGTGAAAAATCTGCCGCACCGTCGCGTCCTGCAGATCGTCGGCTGGCAGCGCATTCTGCGGTTCGGGAATTTGTTGCGATGCTCCCCAACTCGTGACCCAGACCTTTGCCTCGTTGCCATGCCGAGGAGCGGCCTGTGCCGAGAAGCAGCCTGCAACAACAACCAAACCAAGAATTGCCGAGAATTTCAGTGCCTGTCTCATAGAAGAAGGTTTACCATGGGTGCCCTCAGTAAATCGCTTTTTGAAAGCGCAGCGAGAATATCATCCAGGAGCGTCCCCATGCATCTCCGTGCCGGTTCGGCTTTTCTTTTTGTATCCCTGTTGGCGGCATTCCCAGTGCGCGCGCAGCAGCCTGCGCAAAACTCCGCAACGCCGCCTCCGCTCACTTTCACTGCCGATCAGGACCACCAGAACATGATGGACCAACTTGGGATCAAGGCGCTGCGGCCAGGGCCGAGCGGAAACGAGAACGCGCCCAACCACGCCAACTACGACGAGTCCAAGGCCAATCCCTATCCCAACATTCCCGATCCGCTCACCATGAACGACGGACAGAAAGTGACAACGGCCAAGATGTGGTGGGACGAGCGCAGGCCTCAGCTTGTCGAGATGTTTTCAAAGTACGTCTACGGCCGCGTGCCCGCCGATGTGCCCACCGTCAAGTGGACCGTCACCGCCGTCGATCATGAGAGGATCGGATTCACGCCGGTCATTGCCAAGGACCTGATTGGCGAGGTCGACAACTCCGCATATCCCGCCATCAGCGTACATATCCACATGGTGCTGGTCACGCCGGCTCAGGCCAAGGGGCCCGTGCTCGTGCTCATCATGTTTGGCCGCGCCGCGTTTCCTGCCCCGAACGAGCCGGTTGGCGCCGATATGGATCGCATCAACGCAGCGATGAAGGCCGTCCTCGCACAACAAGATCCCTCGCTCAAGGAAGTGTTTGCGCAGCACCCTGCATGGGAGCCGGTGAAGAATACGCCATTTCAGTTTCCGCAGATGAATGCCGACGGCGACCTGCCGAATACCTGGCAGTTGGTCGCGGCCGGCTGGGGATTCGCGCTTCTCGATCCGGCCAGCGTGCAGGCCGACAACGGCGAAGGAATTACGCGCGGCATCATAGGCCTCGTCAACAAAGGACAGACGCGCAAGCCGGAAGACTGGGGCGCATTGCGCGCCTGGGCCTGGGGCGCGGGCCGTGCGCTCGATTACCTTGAGACCGATCCCGCCGTGGATGCGAAGCACGTCGGCATTGAAGGCGTGTCCCGCTACGGAAAAGCTGCGCTCGTCACCATGGCCTTCGATCAGCGATTTGCGATGGTGCTGGTCGGCTCCTCGGGCAAGGGCGGCGCCACGCTGCTGCGCCGCAACTGGGGCGAGGCCGTTGAGAGCCTCACCGGTGGCGAGTACTACTGGATGGCCGGCAACTTCATGAAGTATGGCGCCTCAGAAGCCACGTTTGGCAGCATGAATCCCGGCGATATTCCTGTTGACTCAAACGAACTCATCGCCCTCTGCGCTCCGCGTCTCACATTCATCAGCTACGGTGTGCCGGCCAAGGGAGACGCCAAATGGCTCGATCACCAGGGCAGCTTCATGGCCACCATCGACGCGAATCGCGTGTTCATTCTGCTCGGCGCAAAGGGCCTCGATCTCGGCATCGATTATCGCACCGCAAAAATGCCGCCCGTGAACGAGGGGCATCTCGACGGAGCGCTCGCCTGGCGACAGCATGACGGCGGCCACACCGATGCCCCGAACATGAAGTGGTTCATTCAGTGGGCAGACAAGTTTATCGGCCACAAACCGCCGCAGTAGCGTTGGCGCCTAGAGCCTGTTATGAACTTTCCCGCGGGAAAGTTCATAACAGGCTCTAAGCCGCAGCGGGCTTGTGGCCCACGGCCAGCAGCGTTTGAAACTGCGGCGTCTCCGGCTCTTTGTGCACTACCGAAGTCTGCAGATCGCTGAACCCGGCCTTCTCCAGCATCGCCTCAAGCTCCGCTTCGCTGAAGCCAAGCCACTCGTCGGCGTAGAGTTCGCGCGCCTCTTCAAACCGATGCTTTGCCAGGTCCAGAACCACAATGCGCCCGCCCGGGCGCAAAATCCTCGCAGCCTCTTCCAGAGCGCGCCCCGGATGCAGCGCATGGTGCAGCGATTGCGAAAAAAACACCAGATCGACCTCCGCTTCGCCGATCGGAATCTCTTCCATATCTCCCAGCCGGAACTCGACATTCTCCACGCCGTGGCGCTGCGCCTGGTCGCGGCCCACCTCGATCATCTTCGCCGAAGAATCAACCGCAATCACCTTCTTCGCCCGCTGCGCCAGCAGCAGCGCAAAGGCCCCCTCGCCTGTGCCCAAATCCGCAATCGTCATCGGTGGCATCAGCCGCAGCAGCGCCTCGGCCACTCCCTTCCACGACTGGCCCGGCACGTAGTCTTTGCCGAGCCGCCCGGCCACCGAATCAAAAAAGCTCCGCATCTTGTCCTGGCGCTTCTTCAGTACCCGCATCATCGCCACCCGGTCCGCAGCGGCCTCCGTGATCTCCCTTTCGGCGTCGGCAAGGATCTCGTCCAGAACCCCACCCCGCGCTGCCGCGTTCAAACGGTAGAGGTTGCTCTTGCCCGTCCGCCGGTCTTCCACCAGCCCCGCCTGCTTCAATTGCGACAAATGCGTCGAGATGGTGCTCTGCCCCATCGCCAGAATCTCCTGCAACTCCGCCACGGAAAGCTCCTCGCTTTTCAGCAGCAGCAAGATGCGGAGCCGGTTCGGATCGGCCACAACACGCAGAATTTTTATGATCGAGGCCATAGTTTGCAATTGACGCGACACTGGAAAATCTGATACATATCAACATATCACGATAGGACGATATAAAGGAGAACCGAATGGCAAGTTCCACGCTCGAAGTGACCGATTTGAAGTACAAAGTGGCCGACATGGCCCTGGCTGATTGGGGCCGCAAGGAAATCACCATCGCCGAGCATGAGATGCCGGGCCTGGTCTCGATCCGCAACAAATACGCCGCCGCCAAGCCGCTGGCTGGCGTTCGCATCACCGGCTCGCTGCACATGACCATTCAGACCGCTGTCCTGATTGAGACGCTCGTCAGCCTCGGCGCGGAAGTTCGCTGGGCAAGCTGCAACATCTTCTCCACGCAGGATCACGCAGCGGCGGCCATCGCGGCCACCGGCGTTCCGGTCTTCGCCTGGAAGGGTGAGTCGCTCGAAGAATACTGGTGGTGCACCTACCAGGCGCTCGCGCACACGGGCGGTAAGGGTCCGCAACTCGTCGTCGACGACGGCGGCGACGTCACGCTGCTCATCCACAAAGGCTACGAGCTTGAAAACGGCGACAAGTGGGTTGATTCGCCCTCCGGTAGCCACGAAGAGCAGGTCATCAAGGATCTGTTGAAGAAGGTTTACGCCGAAGACAAGCAGCACTGGCATAACGTTGCCAAGGAATGGCGCGGCGTCTCGGAAGAGACCACGACCGGCGTCCATCGCCTTTACAAAATGATGGAGCAGGGCAAGCTGCTCGTGCCCGCCATCAACGTCAACGACTCGGTCACCAAGTCCAAGTTCGACAACCTCTACGGCTGCCGTGAGTCGCTGGCCGACGGCATCAAGCGCGCTACCGACGTGATGGTAGCCGGCAAAGTCGCCGTCATCTGCGGCTATGGCGACGTGGGCAAGGGCTGCGCACACTCGCTCCGCGGCATGGGCGCGCGCTGCATCATCACTGAGGTCGATCCCATCAACGCCTTGCAGGCAGCCATGGAAGGCTTCGAAGTCACCACGGTCGAAGACACGCTCGGCCGCGGCGACATCTACGTCACTACCACCGGCAACGTGGACATCATCACCCTCGCGCACATGAAGAAGATGAAGGACCAGGCCATCGTTTGCAACATCGGCCACTTCGACAACGAAATCCAGATGGACCTGCTCAACGCCGAGAAGGGCGTAAGCAAGCTCAACATCAAGCCGCAGGTGGACTTCTACACCTTCCCCGACGGCCACGGAATCTTCGTCCTCGCTGAAGGCCGCCTCGTCAACCTCGGTTGCGCGACGGGCCATCCCAGCTTCGTCATGTCGAACAGCTTCGCCAACCAGACCCTCGCGCAGCTCGATCTCTGGGCCAACAAGGACACCTACAAGGTTGGCGTCTACGTCCTCCCCAAGAAGCTGGACGAAGAAGTGGCGCGGCTCCATCTCGAGAAGATCGGCGTCAAGCTGACCACCCTGAGCGCCAAGCAGGCCGAATACCTTGGCGTGCCGGTGGAAGGGCCTTACAAGGCGGAGAACTACCGCTACTAAGTCGGGTTTAGGCTGCAAGCACGAGCTGCCGGTTGTTCTGGAACGAGGACAACCGGCAATTTTCGTAATTCCAATCATTGCAAGAGAACGAATTTATGGCCTCGCCGCAGAGTTTTTCCTTCGAGCTGTTCCCCCCGCGCACGCCGGAAGCCGTGGCCAAACTGCCGGCTGTCATCGCACAGCTCGCCGCGGTGCGTCCGAATTATTTTTCAGTAACTTACGGCGCTGGCGGCTCAGATCAGGACGGCACCTATCAGACACTCGTCGCCGTAGTCGAGCTCGCAGGCGCAGAGGCCGCACCGCACCTTACCTGCGTCGGCTCCACGCGCGCCCACGTCGCCGAACTGCTCGACCGCTACCGCCAAATGGGCGTCAAGCGCATCGTCGCCCTGCGCGGCGACCTGCCGGCCACGGCCATGAGCCCGTCGGCTCCCGGCGACTTCCACTACGCCAACGAACTTGTCACCTTCATCCGCCAGACCCACGGCGATCACTTCCACATCGAGGTGGCCGCCTACCCGGAGATGCATCCGCAGGCGCCCAACCCCACCACAGACTTTGAGAACTTCAAGCGCAAGGTTGAAGCCGGCGCGGACTCGGCCCTCACGCAGCTGTTCTTCAACGCCGACGCCTATTTCCATTTCGTCGACCGCTGCGTCAAGGCCGGCATCACCATTCCCATCGTGCCCGGCATCATGCCCATCACCGGCTTCGCCAACACCGTGCGCTTCTGCGCCGGCTGCGGTGCGGACCTGCCGCGCTGGGTGCGCCTGCGCCTGGAAGAACTGGAAGACGACAAGCCCGCCCTGCTCGATTTCGGCGCAGAGGTCGTCACGCGTTTGTGCGAGACCCTGCTGCGCAATGGAGCCCCCGGGCTGCACTTCTACACCATCAACCAGGCCGCCCCCACCCTGCGCCTCTGGAAGAATCTCGCCCTGCCCCTGCCCGCATAGTCCTGCGCCTTCGCATGATTCGGGACGCGCAGCAGTGAAATATGCCCCATCTAAAGCCCGCCTCCCCCTGAAACGGGCAATCGACCACTTCATTACGAGAAACTAATTTCCGCCGTAGTACTCTGGAACTCCCCGAAGACTCAGTTGGATTCCGTAAAAGACCAACTTTGGAGAAGCCACAGATGCTGATCGATATCGTTGCCAGGATTTCCCCCTACGCGGACGTAATCACGTTTATGATCGGCCTGCCGACCGTACTCGGCACCTACTATCAATCGTTCAAAACCCGCCAGGAAGCACGGCGCGAGCGCGAGGGAAGGCTGCACAGCCAGGACTGTCTGGAGTTTGTCGCCCTTGATGGGGACTGCATCAATCTGGTCCCGCTCGAGACCTTGCACTCACTGCCCAGGGCCGGCGACGTGATCCTTCTGCCCGGCAGCGGGATCGGCGGACAGGAGACCTATCTTCCCGGCTCGTACCTGATCGAGTCGGTCGAGCACTATTACACGTCGATGGATTACAAAGGATGCCGCCCTGGGGAGGCGCGTCTCACCAAGGCTGTCGCCAGGGTCACCTCGCTGAATCCGGCGCTGCCCATCTTCTGAACAGAGCAGCCAAACCGCAGCCTCACTCGCCAGCCAGTCAGACGCAATTTACTTTTTCTTACCCAATAGGAGCCGGCGAAAGACCGTCCGGGTCAGGCCGTGCAGCAGCAGGGTTTGCTCTGCCTTCAGCGTGGCGTAGGAGCGCTCCACATAGCGATCGAACGCCGGTGGCCAGCCGATGATCGACCGGCGCTCGGCATAGTTTCCATCCGCCCACTTGGCCAGCACCGCCTTATAGCCCACCACATGCGTCACAAACTCCAGCAGGCACAGCGGCATCTCCTCTTCCACAATCAGATGCGCCTTCTCGATAATGATCTTCTCCCGAATATCGTTCAGTGGCATGAAGATGGTCGTCATCCACAGCATCCACTCCTTCATGTCCTCGTCGCGGATGGGATGGCACTGGGACTTACCCTGCTTGGCCAGCAGCGCCCGGTAGGCGATGTTGCCCGTTTGCGACGCCACATAGAGCGGCCCGTAGAACTCATTCAGTCGCTGGTCTACCAGGCGCAAACGGTCGCTCCGCCGCGCCATGATCCTTGTGAACAGAAACGTCACCAGGTATCCGGTGAAGGCCAGAACGATGGTAAGCACTGCCGCATTTTGCAGTTCACTCGGAAGAGTGATCGCGATCGGTTCCATGGGTTGCCTTGGCCAGCAGTATACGCGGCCTGAGGCGCGCCGCGCCGTGATCCGGATGCCGGGCAAAGCAGGCCGTCCCGAATCGCTACTGAAGGCGGCTTATGGGAAGAGCACCTAATCCACGTCGTTGGCGATAAAGGCCTCGACCGGCGGATTGGACGTCAACTGGGCGTCGATCAGCAGCACCGTCCGCACCTCCCCACCCCTCAGCGCCATCGCCGTGGACGTATACATCGGAGTAATAGTCCCGGTCGGCGTAATCACCATGGTCACGGTCTGCGAGGGAAAGCTGATGTAGCCGGCCGTCGAACCCACCGGCAGCGCCGTCGCAATCGGGATGGTGTCGGCCAGCTTCGCGCCGGTAGGAATCATGTACACATCCACCGCTCCGGTCTTCGTCGCCTGGTTGAGAAACCGGAACGCAGAGTGACCGCTCGCGGCAGGAATCTGTTGATCCGTCAGCAGCGAAACGGTATAGCCCGAGGGAGTCGTGCTGTTGTCGCTGAGGAACACCGAGTACTGATGGCCAGCAAGAATCGCTGCGCTTGTCGTCGTGAGCGACGCGCCTCCGTTCGCAGCGGCAATCTTGATGGCAGCCGCCGTGTTGGCCGTAAGCGTTCCGTAAGGCGTAATGTTTCCCTGGCCAACGTTTCCGGCCAGCAGGGTGCCTTCCACAATCACGTTGATCGCCGGGGCTACATAGGAAGCGTCAATGACGCGCACCAGCGTCGGCTGCGTGTAGGTGGCCACGTTCTCGCACCCGGAGAGCGAAAACGCCAGCGCCAATGCCAGCACAGCCGTCATCGCCAGGCCGGGCAGAGTCAACTGCCGTACTCTCTTCATCCAAAAGTTGCCGTTCGTCTTGATGGTGCGCATCGTTGAAAGGGCCACAGGCCTCCAACCCATAGTACAGCGAAGCAATGAGATGAGTTTACGACGTTTCCCCCATCCAGCAAGAACGCCGTTTCCCAAGGCGGTCTTGCTGCCCTCAACTCCGAAATCCGCCGTGGAAGCGTCCGAACCAGCGCGCCATATTGAGCGACAGCACAAGCATTCCAGCGCCGGCTGCCAGAACGTGCAGCCAGTTGTGCAGGTCGAAGCTGCCTACGCGGCACAGAAGCAAGTAGGCGACCGCGAGATTCACGTAACCCCAAACCACGTTGACAGTGGACGAAGACAAGCCCTCTCCCGGCGGCTTGGCGAAAGGGCTCTGGAACGGGCGTCCCGAGATTCCGTTGACAGTATGCGGAATCGAGTTGGCGAGAAACGCTCCTCCGAAGAAATAGGAAAGATAATCGTACCAGTGCATAGGATTCCTCTCGCTTCAGCGCAATTCTAGCTTGCGCCCAGATAAATAAACCGGAAAAGAAACAGCGCGGCCAGCAGATACAGCAGCCAATCCTGTCTTTTGAACTTGCCCGCCGTCAGGTGCAGCACCGCCCACGCAATAATGCCGAAGCCCAGTCCATTTGCAATCGAAAAAGTCAGCGGAATCAGCACCAGCGTAAGAAAAGCAGGAACCGCCACCAGCGGATCCTTCCACGGAATCTCGGTAATGGTGGCCAGCATAAGCGACCCCACCAGGATGAGCGCCGGAGCCGTAGCGGCCGCCGGCACAATCCCCACAAACGGCGCAGCGCCAATCGCGCCCAGAAAAAGCAGCCCTGTCACAATGGCCGTAACGCCGCTCCGCCCGCCCGCCATCACGCCGGCCGTCGACTCCACATAGCTGGTCACCGTCGACGTTCCTGTGAGCGAGCCAAAGATTGTCGCCGTCGCATCCGTCATCAGAATGCGATTCAGACGCGGAATCGAGTGATCGGGTTCAATCAGCCCGGCACGCTTGGCCACCGCCACCAGAGTGCCCAGGTTGTCGAACAGGTCCACAAAAAAGAAGACGAAGACGATTTCCAGCAGGCCCTTGTTCATCGCGCCGCGAATATCGAGCTTCATCGTTGTCTGTGTCAGCGCGGAAAAGCCTCCCGGCGCAGGCGTCCAGTGAAACAGATTCTGCGCCCAAGCCACAGCCGGGCTCACTGCGGCGCCGCCCGGCGCACTCCCCGAATGCAGAATCACAAAAGCCAATGCCCATGCCATCGCTGTTGTCGAAAGCACCCCGATCAAAATCGCCCCGCGCACTTTTCTGATCTCGAGCGCAACCATCAGAATCAGCCCCACCAGCGCCAGCGCCGTGGTCGGATTGCGCAGGTTCCCCATTCCCACCAGCGTCTCCGGGTCCGCAATCACCAGGCCGGCATTGCGGAAGCCGATGAACGCAATGAAAAGCCCGATGCCGCTCGCCACTGCTGCATACAGCTCGTGAGGAATCGAGTGCAGAATCATCTGCCGGATGCCCCCGGCCGTCAGAGCAAGAAAAATCACGCCAGAGAGAAACACCGCGCCCAGAGCTGTCTGCCAAGGGATGTGCATCTTCAGGCACACCGTGTACGTGAAGTACGCATTCAGCCCCATCCCAGGGGCCAGCGCAATCGGATAGCGCGCAACAATCCCCATCAGGATCGACCCGAACGCTGCCGATAGGCACGTAGCTGCGGTGGCCGCGGCCAGTGGAACCCCGGCGGCGGAAAGAATCGCCGGATTCACCAGCACGATATAGGCCATCGTCAGGAACGTCGTGACGCCGGCCAGAATCTCGGTGCGCCAGTTGGTCCCCAGAGGTGCAAATTCAAAGTAGGCTTCGAGTCGCTTGCGCATAGGCAGGTGTTCTAAGAAAAACACAGGTGCGGCTCAACGCAAAGGAGATTATGAGAGAAAGATTCTAGACATGCGTCACTTTATTGTTCTTCCAGCGAATCAGCATGTCCATGGACCCGCCCTGGAAGACAATCGAAAACACAACCACCACGTAGGTTGCGCCCAGAATCCAGCTGCGCCCAAGAGCCTCGGGGACCGAGAGGGCCAGCGCAATCGAGAGCCCGCCACGAAGCCCGCCCCACGTCAGCACGAACTTCGAGCTTTGATGGTTCTTCTCGAAAACGCGCACCAGCGCCAGCAGAGCGAAGACAGCCCCGAGGCGGATCACGTTAACTGACAGGATCGCGGCAAGCCCGGCCCCGAAGGCTCGCATATTGATCGTGACTGCCATGATCTCAAGGCCCAGAAGCACAAAGAGCACCGAGTTCTGCACCTCGTCGATCACCGTCCAAAAACTAGTAACGCTTTCGTGATTAATGCGCTGCTTCGGCTGACTGCGGTTGAAGTAGCGCATCGCGATTCCGGCTACGACTGCCTCAAGTGGCGCAGAAAGCTTTAGCGAATCCGCCAGCACATACCCGCCCAGAGCCAGAGCGATGGTAAACAGAATGTCCACCTGATGGGCGTCCACGCGGCGCATCAGATGCGAAGTGACCCAGGCGGCGAAGATGCCCAGTGCGATGCCGCCTCCAGCCTTCAGCAGCAGATAGCCGGCAATATGCAACGGGGTCAGCGCATGACCGTGGGCCACGTCCAGTAGGGTAAGAAACAGAACCGCGCCCAGTCCGTCGTTGAAGAGAGACTCGCCTGCCAACTGCGCCTGGATTCCCTTCGGTACTCCGGTCCGCCGCAGCATCTCAAGGACTGCGATTGGGTCGGTCGGCGAAATGAGCGCGCCGAAAATCAGGCACTCCATCCATGGAATGCGAACGCCGGTGAGCAGAAACATCGCCCCCGCAACCAGAAACACGGTGCAAAGCGTACCCACAACCGCAAGCAGAGAAATCGTCAGTTTCTCGCGGGCCAATTGCTCCAGATCGAACAAAAAGGCCCCGGCAAACAGCAGCAGCGGCAACATGCCGTGCAGAATCACGCTTTCAAAGTCGATATGGTTGACCAGGTTCAGCGCCCACTCATGAAACTGCGGCGCTACCTGATCCGCGACCATCAGCGCCAGCGAAGACAGCACGGTCAAAAGCATCGTTCCGACCGTAATCGGCATCTTCAGCCAGCGTGTGCTGATCATGCCGAACAGCGCCGCGATGGCGAAAAGTACGCTAATGACTGCGAGTGGGGTCATGGAGTCGCCTTGACGTGGCTGTTTTTAGGATAAAGGATAGAGAGCAGCCGGCGTCGGCTACGCCAGTGCCGGTTCCAGTTGAAAACTGCCCTCAGCCCAGCAGTTTTGCCGCGTCCTTCGCAAAATAAGTCACCGCAAAGTCCGCCCCGGCGCGCCGAATTCCAAGCAGAGACTCCAGAATCGCGCGATCGCGGTCCAGCCAGCCTTTAGCGAACGCCGCCTGCAGCATCGAGTATTCGCCCGACACCTGGTAAGCGCCAATCGGCACGTCCACCCGCTCCCGCGCAGCCCGCACCACATCCAGATACGGCATCGCCGGTTTCATCAGGATCATGTCCGCGCCTTCTTCCAGATCCAGGTCAATCTCGCGCATCGCCTCGCGCAGGTTCGCCCCGTCCATCTGGTAGGTCTTGCGGTCGCCGAACTGTGGCGCAGAGTCTGCCGCCTCTCGGAATGGCCCGTAGAAAGCTGATGCAAATTTCGACGCGTAACTCAGGATGGGGGTCTGCGAGCAGCCTTCGCTGTCCAGTGCCTTGCGGATCGCCGCAACCCGCCCGTCCATCATGTCGCTCGGCGCCACCACATCCGCGCCCGCCTTGGCCTGGCTCACCGCCGTCCGCGCCAGCAGCTCAAGCGTGGCATCGTTATCCACCTCAAAGCCGTGGCGCCCTTCCACGATCAGGCCGCAGTGGCCGTGGCTGGTGTACTCGCACAGGCAAACGTCCCCAATCAGCACCAGTTTCTTTGACGCCGCCGATTGGCGTATCGCGCGCAGCGCCTGCTGCACAATCCCGCCCTCTTCCCATGCTCCGGTGCCGCGTTCGTTCTTGCTCTCCGGCAGGCCAAACAGCAGCAGTCCGCCCAGTCCCAGGCTTGCGGCCTCTTCGGCCTCGCGCACCGCCTCGTCGACCGACAGATTAAAGACCCCGGGCATCGAGCCGATCTCGCGCCGCACGCCTTCGCCGGGACAAATAAACAGCGGGTAGATCAGATCGCCCGGCTCAACCGACGTCTCGCGCACCAAGGCCCGCATCGGGTCGCTTTGCCGTAACCGGCGCATCCGCATTTGTGGGAAACTCATAACTCAAATTGTAGTCGAAAGCCGCTGACAACCAGCTCTAGCGTCTAGCCATTAGCTTCTAGCTCAAAAGCTGCTGAACCAGCGAAGCGAACCAGGATTCAGCTCCTCGGCCAAATCAGGAACAGAGACCCACTGCCAGCATTCAAAAGCCAGGAGCTGGAAGCTAGCAGCTAAAAGCTGCTTCGATCACAGTTGGTCGTACAGCGCCGAATTGCGATACCCGAGCAGCATCACCAGCGTCCAGATCCCCAGCGCGGTTCCAAACGGAAACCGGATCAGGCTCAGAATCGCTATCACAATCGCAACCAGCCGCCCCCACCGCGAGTGTTCGATCAGGCCCCATCCCGCAGCCGCCGCCAGCATAGCCCTCACCACCAGCGACACCCAGATCAGATGAATGAATGCCGGCCCCAGCCACATCGGCGGAACGGGCCCGTGCATCCAGGGACCTAAGCCGCCGGACATGACCTCTTTGGCGAACGTAAGTCCGGCCAAACCCATCACCAGCGTCAGCCCCGCATACACCAACCAGAAAATGCCAAGCAGCCTCACCTTGCCCGCGTAGCTTTCCAACTGGAACTGCAAGCCGGGAACGGGAGGAACCGCCGGCGCCACTGGTCGGCCGCACTTGGGGCAAAATGCCTGTCCGGGCTCCATTGCCTGTCCACATCCGCTGCAAAACATAATCCCTCCTCCAAATACGTACCGAGCTTACTACGAATCTCCGCAGTTCAGAGTTCCAATAGGCTCCTGGCATCCAGCCGCGCCGGCCCCGCGGGGCACGAGCTTCCCGTCTGATGGCGGCAACTTCCATGCAATTTCCTTGCGCGTTTTTTACGGCTCCCATGAAACACTTGAGTTGTTATGCTGGAAACATCAATGCCCACGCTTGAAGCCGGAGACACCCTGGACCACTACCGCCTGGAGGCGACCATCGCCCACAGCGGCATGTCCACGCTCTACCGCGCCACCGACATCAACAGCGGCGCCCATGTGGCCCTCAAAGTTCCTCTGCCGGAGATGGAGTCCGACCCCATCCTGCTCGAGCGCTTCAAACGCGAACAGCAGATTGGCCAGGAGCTCGACCATCCCGGCATCGTCAAAACGTTGAATAGCGAGCACCGCAGCCGCCTCTACATGGTCATCGAGTGGGTAGAAGGGCGGCTGCTCCGCACCCTCCTCAATGATGAAGTCCGGAACGGGAATCGCAAGCTCCCCATCGACCGCGCCATCAAGATCACACTCGGCATCTGCGACGCGCTCGATTACATGCACAAGCACGGCGTGGTCCACCGCGATATCAAGCCGGAAAACGTCATGGTCGACGACGAGGACCACGTCAAGCTCATCGACTTCGGCATCGCCATGAAGGAAGACGCGCGCCGCCTCACCTTCGCCGGCCCCTCCCCCATGCTCGGCACGCCCGACTACATTTCCCCCGAGCAGGTCAAAGGCCACCGCGGCGACCAGCGCAGCGACATCTACGCCGTCGGCGCTATGCTTTACGAAATGCTCACCGGCCAGCCGCCCTTCACCGGGTCCAATCCTCTCGCCGTCATGAACGAGCGCGTCCTCGCCGATCCCAAACCGGCGCGCAAGCTCAATTCAGAAATCTCACCCCAGTTGGAGGAGATTCTCTGCCGCGCACTCGAGCGCGACCCGCGCCATCGCTACGCCACCGCCATCGAAATGGCCTGGGAGCTCGAACACCAGGAACTGGTGGGCGTCGAAGAAGGCGTGCGCCGCCCGTCGCTTCACCAGCGCCTCCCCGCCGGACGCAAGATGCTTGTCTACGTGGGCCTGGCCCTCGTGCCGCTGCTCCTCTTCGCTCTCATGGTGATGCTCGCGCACCACTAGCGCTTCTGAGTGCATCCAGTCCCGACGCACGAAATCCGCAGCAGCTCAGGTTTGGCTTCAGCGCAACCGGTCGCCGGGACAAATCCGCGGCGGCCCTGCCGGCGTAACCGGCGCCGCACTTTCAAGCGCGTGCAGCCACTCGGAAATCTCTCGGCGCAAGGCCGCAACCTCGATCCCGCCGAATTGTGCCGGACTGCGCTCAAGCCGGCGCAGCGCTCTGCGCAAAAGCGAAGCCATTCCCGCCCGGTTGCCTGCATCCAGATGGTGAAACGCCGCCGTCACCTGAATCAATGCCTGCAGAAAGCTCTTCTCCGGCTCATCCAGCCTCAGCCACACGCTCTCCCAATGCTCGTGCGCAAGAAAGTACTCGCCCCGCCGGTAGCAGCCAAGGCCTTCCGCAAGCTCGTCGCAATTCCAGTCGAGAGTCACGTCTCAAGCATAGGCGATTTATCCGGAGGCTTATGCTCTCGCCCGCCCCGGCGCAAGGCCAATCGCCAGCCGCATCGCTTCCAGCATGCTGCTCTCGTCGGCCTTCCCCGTTCCCGCAATGTCGAATGCGGTTCCATGGTCCACCGAGGTGCGAATCACAGGCAGTCCAATCGTAATGTTCACGCCCGATTCCAATCCCAGCGCCTTCACCGGCCCATGCCCCTGGTCGTGATACATCGCCACCACAAGATCGTAATCGCCGCGCTGGGCAAGGAAAAACAGCGTGTCCGCCGGCAGCGGTCCCTCCACGCGCCAACCCTTCTTGCGGCACGCCGCAATCGCCGGCGCAATCTTCGTCTCCTCCTCGCCGTAGCCAAACAGCCCATTCTCGCCCGCGTGCGGATTGATGCCGCACACCGCAATCCGGGGATTCTCGATGCCCGCGCTCACCAGCGCCGCATGGCCGCGCGCAATCGTGCGCTCCACCAGTCCCGGCTCAATCTTTGCAATCGCATCAAGCAATCCAATGTGCGTGGTCACATGAATCACCCGCATCTTCGGCGTGCTCAGCATCATGGAAACTTCCTCGGTTCCCGTCAGGTGCGCCAGCAGTTCCGTATGCCCCGGAAAGTGATGCCCGCCCGCCTGCAGCGCTGCCTTATTCAACGGCGCGGTGCAAATCGCCGCCACCTTTCTCTCCATCGCCAGCTTCGCCGCCACTTCCACGTAGCGATACGCCGCGTCTCCGGCAATCGCCGACAGCTTGCCCCACTCGAGGCCGCTCGGAATCAGCTTCAGATCAATGCACTCCACCGTTCCCGGCGTGAACGCCGCGTCGTCAATCTCGTCGACGGAAATGCTCCGTACTTCGAGAGCCAGGCCGGCAATGCGCCCAGCCGCGCGCAGCCGCTCCGCATCTCCAATCACCAGCGGCCTGCACTGCGCGTAAAGCTCGGCATGCGCCAGGCTCTTCATAATCACTTCCGGTCCAACGCCCGCCGCGTCCCCCATCGTCATTGCGATCATTGGTCGATCCATCATCGTGTTTCTTCGTCGCCTCCACTTTCCCGTCCGCGCAAAAAACTCAAGCAGTGCAGCAGCGTCTCCGCACCGCCAAATCCCCCGGCCTTGGTCAGCACCGGCAACGCGCGGCTCCAGCCGGAAGTCACTGCGCAGGGCAACCCCGCTTCCACCTCGCCAATCAGCCGCAATCTCTTCACGCCCCACCCGTCAAACACCGCGCGCGCCGTCTCGCCGCCTGTCGCCACCAGCGCTCCCACTCTGTCCGCGAAAGGCCGCGCCAGCGCCGCCAGCGCGCTCGTCAGCATCGGCCCCACTGTGCTCTCGACCCGCACATCCGGGTCAGGCAAAATCGCCGCATCGCGGCCTGCCTGCAGAGCCTCTTCCAGCGCCAGCCGATATCTGTTCCACTCCGCCGACTTCTCTCCAGCCAGCAAAACCTCAGCCGGAATCTTCAACACAATCGTATCGGATCGGCTCGCCAGCACCTCCATCTGCTCGCGCACAACCGCCGAACCGCTGCCCACCACAAACAACACCGGCCCCTCCGCTCGTGGCCGTTTCTGTTCGTTCGCCACTACCGCAGCCAATCCAGCCGCCCGCGGCAAGTGCCGCGCCAGTCCTGCCGATCCAGCCCACACCGTGCCGCGCCCAAGCCCCATCGACGCCTCGGCAATCCCGCGCAGGTCCTCGTCCGTCTCCGCATCGCACACCAGCACATCGGCCTCCTGCGCCGCCGCCTTCATCGTCTCACGCAAGCTGCCCGCATCGCCGCGAACCACCTTCAGACCCAGCAGCGCGGGCCTCAGCCCCGCCTCCTGCATCGTGGCCGCCAGGTCCGAGCGTCCAAATGCGCGCTCCACCTGCCCCGCCCCAAATTCCTCCAGCGTCTTCCCATTTACCAGTTGCCGCCCATCAATTGTCGTTCGCCCCGTAGCCGGAAACGCCGGCGCAAGCACCGCAACAATCCGCTCATCCGCGTCTGCCAAAGCACGCCGCGCCTCAAGCAATGCCGCCAGCTCCGCGCCCACATTGCCCCGCATCGTCGAGTCGAGTTTCTTGTAGAGCAGCGTGTCTCGGTCGCATGTTTCGCCGTCGACTAGAAACCTTCGCACCAGCCGCGCAGTTTCTTCCGCAGCCTCGCCCGGCGCCAGCCGGCGCGTGTCCGCGTCAATCGACAGAGCCTCCGCGTCAGTCCCATCGCCGCTCTCGCCCACCACAACCAACGTCCGCAGCCCATACGCAGCGCAGGCCACTCCGCAATCGGCGGCGCCGGTCAAGTCGTCAGCGATCACCAGCATCTGCGCCATTGGCCTCACTCCTTGCCTCCATCGCGCCCGTCCCTGGCCGTGTCCGCCGATCCCACATGGCCACCAGCGGAGGCGCCAGAAACGCAGTCACAATCACGCTCGCCGCCACCAGCACCGTCGCCGGCCCCGCAGCCGCCGCATACTTCGGATCCGCCGCGGCCACCAGCGCCGGCACCGCCGCCGCATTGCCCGCCGTCGTCGCAGCAGCCATTCCCGCAACGCCCGTTCCACCCGTCAGCCGGTCGGCCGCAATCATCAACGCCCCAGAAACCGCAATCACCGCGATCCCCATCACGAATCCAATCAGACCAGCCTGCCAAATGCGCTTCAGGTCCAATTGCGCTCCCAGCCCGAAGGCAAAAAAAGGAATCATCGCCGGCGCAGCCTTGCCCAGAAAAATCCGCAACTCGGCGTCCAGATTCCCCAGCGCCATGCCAATAAATATCGGCAGAATCGCCCCCACCAGCGTTTGCCACGGAAAGCTCGATAACCCCGCCACGCCCAGCGTAATCATCGTGAAGAACGGCCCCGACTCCAGAGCCATCACGCAATAAGCGCCCGCGTCCTCCGGGCGTCCGTAGCGCTCCATCAGCGCCATATAGAGTCCGCCATTGGTGTCGTTAAAGGCCGCCACCACAGCCAGCGTCGATATGCCCGCCAGCCATCCTCCCTGAATCGGCAAAACGCCGATCATGTGGCCAAGCACATACCCAATACCGATCCCAAGCCCCACCTTGGCCGCCATCAGCGCGCCGCCGCGCCGCACCATCGCGGGCATTGCGCGCGCCGGAATCGTGCTTCCAAGGCACACAAAGAAAACAGCAATGATCGGAATCGCGCCCGTGAACAGCGCCCCGGTAAACGACCCAAAAACCTCAGCCGTGTGCGGCGCAAACGTTGTCACAAGCGCCCCGCATCCCAGCGGCACCACCATCATCCCGCCCGGAATCTTCTCAATCGTCTGCTTGATCCTGATGGCAGTCTCCTGGCCGTGCAATCGCCACGTCGCATCGAACGGCGCTTCGCTGGAAGTGTAGCAGCGCGCATCCACGTCGTGTACGTATGATCCGCATGATTGCACCACCACAAAAAACAATGCCGGAGCCCTGGGCTCCGGCATTGCCGCCTTTACAAGGCGTTCCTAGTCAATGTCCTCGTGCAGGCGCAGGTCGCGCGACGAGCCGCCCACGCTAACGGTCCGCTTGCCGCTGGCAAACTCCCACTTGCTGTCCTTCGTTGACCAGTACTCCCTCTGGCGCGCCGCAACTGTCAGCGTCACAGTTTTGGTTTCGCCCGCGGCCAGATGGATGCGGTCAAAGCCCACCAGCGCGCGAACCGGGAACTGCACTTCCTCGGGGATCGTTGAAGGCGCGCCGAGATACACCTGCGGCACTTCGTCTGAAGCCATGGGACCATTGTTCTTGATCGTCACGCTCACGTCGAGGCCGCCATCGGCCGACTTTTTCACCTTCAGGCCCGAGTACTCGAACGTCGAGTAGCTGAGTCCGTGGCCGAAGGCGAACAGCGGCTCAATGTTTTCCTTATCGAACCACCGGTAGCCCACGTTCACGCCTTCAGAGTACGTCGTCTTGCCGTCTACGCCCTTGCCCGAACGCTCGGGATATTTGGGATCGGTCGCGGCATAGTCATCCAGGCTCTTGCCCCAGGTCACGGGCAGGCGTCCGGCGGGGCTCACCTTGCCCAGCAGCAGGTTCGCCGTCGACCATCCACCCTCATCGCCCGGCCACCACATTTCCAGCACTGCCTTCACCTTGTTCACCCACGGCAGCGCAACCGGCTGGCTCGTGTTCAGCACAACAATCGTGTTCGGATTCACAGCCGCCACTTCCTCCACCAGCTTGTCCTGCTCACCCGGCAGGCCAAACACCGGACTCAGCCGCGTCCAGAGGAAGACAACCGCAACCTTGGCGTTCTTCGCAGCGGCAATCGCTGCTTCGTGGTCGGCCTTCCGCTGCTCCGGCGGATACCAGTTCAGGCGCACCTGCACCGGCGCGTCCGAAGTGTCCGGCGTGGTTGAAATCTCAATCGCATGCGGCCCTGCAGTCAGGTCGACGGAGCGCCGCACGTTATCAATCCCATCCGTGGTCGGAATTGCGTTGTCCTGGTTCGCTTGCAGAATGTCCCCGTGAACCGCACCCTGCCGCACCCCGGTCTTGGCCAGGCCCTTGCCGTCGAGCTTGATCTCAGCGTTCGTTCCCAGCGCTTGCAGGTAGAGCCAATAGTTGCCATCGTGCGGAATCGTCAGCGTTCCCTTCCAGGTAACGGTGGCGTTCGGCTTCAGCGCATTGCCGCCCTTCTTCGTGAAGTCAACCGTAGCGTCCACCTGCTCGGCGCCGTCGCCCGTGCGCACCAGTCCCGGTTTGCCGTCGTGGCTCAGCATGTCGGCCGGCACAGTTGTTCCCGTCATGTCGTCGTTCACCGCAAACTTGATACTGCTATTGCCGGAGATCTTCTTCATCGCCGCCAGCGGACCAACCTGCCGCTCCGGCAGGCCCACAGAACGCTCGCCGTTGATGCCGATCGCATCCACCTGTCCCGCCGTCGGCCCAATCAGCACCACATCGTCCAGCTCCGCGGCCTTCAGCGGCAGCGCGCCGCCGTCGTTCTTCAGCAGCACCGCAGCTTCCTCGCCTGTTCGCTCAATGATCTTCGCATTGGCCTCAATCGCCTGTGCCGTCACGTCGTGCTTTGACTCGCCGTCCAAATATCCAAAGTGGACAATCTCATAAAGCACGCGCCCGGCAGCCCGCGTGATCGTCGCTTCGCTCACTGTGCCGTCCTTCAGAGCCTCAGGCATCTTCTCCGGACTTTCCTTCATGCCGAAGTCGCCAATGTTCATCCTCAGCGGCGCAGGCTCTTCCGGAATGTGCCCAAAGAAACTCGCCATCATGTCGTCCGTTGCGTGCGGTGGTGGCGGCGGCGGAACAGGCAAGTTGTCGAAGAACGACGGCAGATGAAACCCACCCATCGCCGTTGCGCCCGGCATCTCCATGTCCAGTCCCGCGTTGATAAACTTCACCGCGTGCACCGCGCCCCAATCCGATGTCACAAATCCCTTGAAGCCCAGCTCGTCGCGCAGAATCGTCGTCAGCGTGTCCTTGTTGCCGCAGGCAAACGTGCCGTTGATGCGGTTATACGAGCACATGATCGACGACACATCCGCACGGCGAATCGCCGCGGCGAACGGGGCCACATAAACCTCATGCAGCGTCTGGTCGTCGATGAAGATATTGGAGCCCTGAGAGTCGTAACCCACGTAGTGCTTGATCTGCGCCATCACGTGCTGCGACTGGATGCCCTTCACCTCGGCAACGCCCATCTCCGAAGTAAGGTAAGGATCCTCGCCAAACGTGTTGTAGCCGCGCCCAAACTCCAGATCGCGATCAATGTTCACGAAGGGTTGCAGGCTCACGTCAATGCCCAGCGCGCGGTCTTCGCGCCCAATCACCAGCCCGTTCTCTTCAGCCGTTGTGCGGCTGAAGGTTGCCGCAACGCCCATCGTCGCCGTTTCTGCCTGCGAGGGATGCCGCGTCAGCACGCCCGGAGGTCCGTCCGCAAACCGAAGCCCGGGAATTCCCAGCCGCGGAATGCCCGCCAGATAGCCGGCCTGCCCCTGATAGGTTGCAGGGTTCTCCGACGTGCCATGAATCAGCGTGAGTTTTTCCTGCAGTGTCATCTGGCTCAGCAGTTTGTCCACGCGCGCGTCCCCGGTCACCACCGGAACCGATTGAGCGCCCACCAGCGCACCGCACAAAACAACTGTCGCTATAAGGAAATACCTGGTTGAAAGAATGCCTGTTCTCATTGCTGCTCCCTCGGAATCCAATACGGATCTGTCGGTATCCGCTACAAGAATGTGCTGCCTGTTCGTTTTTTGACGTCAGTCATAAAACGATTGAGCAAGTATCCTTCAGATTCAGCCAGCAAGTCTAATACACCAAGGCATGGTTGCGCATCAGGACAGGGCGCCCCGAGAGGGTCTGCGACCACTCGAAGAAGTCTCCCGCATCAGCACGCATTCCCGCCGTCCGGCTCGGCCAGCGCGAAGTCGTTCAAGGCCACACGGCTCACCCGGGCGCTCTCGGCCAGCGTCAGCAGAATCTGCCTCATCTGCGGCGTAAATTCGCGCCGTTCAGCCTCCTGCTGCGCAAAGCTGAAGACCCAGTACAGCAGAGAGCATAAAAAGCTGACTGCCACCACGTAGTACATCTGTCTGAATTGCCCTCCGCTTGCCAGATGCGAATTCACCACCGCCACGCCCACGCTCATCAGCGAGTAAAACCCAAATCCGCTGGCAATCTGCAATTCGCGATCGCGCCATCCCAGCGACAGCCAGTGACTGCCCCCCGCCAACACCACAAAAAACAGAATCCGCAGAATTGATGCCGTCTGCTCCATCTAAACCAGAAGCCGCCACAGACGCGATGGAACATCCATATCCGGCACTCCAGCAAAAGGCCAGATCGCGCCGCCCGCCGCCACAATCAAACCCGCCACCACCCAAATTGCACGCCGCGACAACCCAACCCGAACCGGACGAAGAACAGACCAAACCAATTCCACAAGTACGCTGAATTGCATCGCAAGATCGATTGCCGTCGCCGCAAAATAGGCCTGCATGTCGAATCGTGCCGGTGCCCACACCGCGATCGAGAACATCGCCGCATCGCTCAGCAGGGCCCAGATGCAATACGCGAAGAAAACCGGCATGCTGCGCCACATACGCCGGTACAGCAGCAACCCAACCACCGCGATTTCGGTCGCAATTCCTGCCAGCCAGAACAAATTGTGCAGACTCACGTGGGCCCTCGCTTTTTACAAATAGAGATCTGCCAGAAGCAGCGGACCTCTGCGAATCCCGATGGGCCCGTGAAACGAAAATTCAGATCTGCGCCTGAAAACGCCAGCCAATCTGCGAAATATTGCACAGCCAAGGGTCGCAATCCATCCAGGATTGCCTTTTCCCGCCTCCGCCGTGTCGTCGCAGTTTGCTTCTTCCCTTCGGCCAGCCTCAATGGTAGTCGCCATCCTCAGTTCCAGACCTGCCTCATCGGCACCAGCCACCAATACTTTTAACCTGCATATCTCACACGCCGACTGTTAAAGGGGAGAGTCTGCGGGCAAAAATATAGTTGGAAAGGCCGTCTTTTCTATGTCATAACTACGTTGTC